>VSSL01000742.1_pt1 | contig 9965 bp, 8 predicted proteins | sample 4557531 | NCBI WGS metagenome assembly VSSL01 (sample SAMN10986726, study PRJNA523729) | hot springs metagenome | isolation source: hot springs | place: India:Timba, Gujarat | collected 2018-05-31 | reverse complement strand
TTTTGACCGATCGCCAGCGATCCTTGTGATAGCGTTCCAGAAGGCGCGGTACCAGACCAAGCAAGACGGCCGCCTGGACACCGATTCCGGGCACGGCGGTCAGTTCTTCCGGCTTGGCGTCCAGGACGGCCGAGAGGGATTGAAATTGTTCCAGAAGCGCCTTGGCAAGGGGTTTCACATCCCGCCGGGGGATGGCGTAGGTCAACAAAAGCTCCAGCACCTCATGGTCATGGAAGGCGTCCAGCCCTCCGGCCAGAAAGCGTTCCCGGAGCCGGCGACGATGCCCCTCAACTCCCAAGGCGGTCATTTTTCTCCAACTCCGCCACCTTCTGTCGCAGGGAATCCAAAAACTCGTTCACCGAACGATTCACCAGAATACTGTCGAATTGGGACCTGTAATTGCTGACGTAGCTCACGCCCTCGATGACCACGTCATAGACCATCCAACGGTCGCCGTTTTGGATCATACGGTATTCCACGGGAACATCCTGATTCTGATAGCGCACGCGGGTTTTGACCAAGGCAAAACGCCCTTCCACGCGTTCTTCATCGTATCGGATCAGTTCCCCTTGACCGCAGGTGTAGGTGTCGACCTTCCCGATGTAGGTGAAATACAAGAGGTCTTTAAAAAGGCGAACGAATTCGGTGCGCTGTTCCGGTGTCAAGCTCTTCCAGTGCCGGCCCAGGGTGCGCTTTCCCGCTTCTTCGAAATCCACGTATTCTTCAGCGATGGCTCGCGTCGCCTCCCGCCGGGCTTTGATGTTTTCCGGGCTGGTGCCGCCGCAGGTCTGCAACACGTGGAGTGCTCGATCCGTCGCGCTCTTGATCACCGCCATGGGGCTCTTCTCGGCGCAAACGGAGGCAACACCCACTGCCCCCACAAAAACCACCACCGCCAATGCTCCGAAGACGCCCAGCCTTCCCCATTCTCTCCTTTTCATCGGCAAACCTCCTTGTCGTCAACCATGCGCTCTGCGCATTGTTAATGCACCCGTCGAGTTGTTGTAAAGCGTTGCTTCGGCCTTCATCGCACTTCCAGAACCGCACACTTGAGGTATCGGGTCTCCGGCATGGCCAAAAGCGCCGGGTGATCCAAGGACTGCCCCCGCGCTTCCAGGAGCCGCAAGGATCGCCCGGCCGCTTGGGCCGCCCGCAGCAGCATCTCGTAGAACGCCTCTTCCCTGAGGTGATACGAACACGAACACGTGACGAGGATGCCGCCACGGCGCAAGGCCAGCATGGCACGACGGTTGAGATCCGTGTAGCCTTTGAGGGCGTTGGGTAGAGCGTTTTTGGTCTTGGCGAATGCGGGGGGATCCATGATGAGGACATCCACGCTTTCGCGCGCGATCCGTTTGAGAAAATCCAGCACGTCTGCCGTCTGAAAACGGCATCGGTCGCTCAGGCCGTTTTCCCGCGCATCCTCTTCGGCCCGCTGCACCGCCTCCCGGGACTGATCCACCCCGACAACCCGGACGGCCCCCGAACCCGCCGCTACAAGGCTCCACAACCCCTGGTAGCAGAAAAGATCGAGTACCTCCGCTCCGGAAACATATCGTCGCACGGCTTCCCGATTATCCCGCTGGTCCAGGAAAAGGCCCGTCTTTTGGCCTTCCAGAGGATCCACGCGGACCGTGAGGCCGTGCAGGGTCACCCTTACCGGGCCAGCCACGGCGCCGGAGAGGACCCCTTTGGTGAGGGGCAATCCTTCCAGAGCCCGCGCCGATGTATCGTTACGCGCAACGACCGCTTCGGCGCCGAGCCTCCGCGCGAGCACCTCGGCGATCATCGGCTCCATGGCGGCCATGCCCGCCGTCGTCGTTTGCATCACCCACACCGTATCGTAACGGTCCACGACCAGCCCCGGAAGCCCGTCGGACTCCCCGTAGACGGCTCGATACACCTTCTCCCCGGGATAAATCCTTTCGCGAAACGCCACGGCCCGTCGCAGCTTTTCTTCAAAAAACGCCGGGGTCGGCTCCGTGCCCGGGGGGGGCCGCGATCCGACAGGCGATGAGGCTATGCGGGTTGACGTAGCCCGTGCCCCAGCGCAGGCCGGAGGCGGAGACCACATGCACCCATTCCCCCGGTGAAAAGGCTTTGAGCGGGCTTTCCACCTCATTGCTGAACACCCAGCGATGCCCCTGGAGCAGCCGTCGCTCACAGCTTCGTTTGACCACCAGTTCCTGCATGGCTTCGCCTCCGAACAAACCTTGGGATCTGCCTCAGAAATAAAAAAAGCGCTCCCGAGGAGCGCCTGCGAGATGTCAGGCCGTACCGAGGCTCAACCCGCCTCCGATTGGATCGATTCCAAGACAATGCGGTAGTCTTCGTAGATCCGCGCATCGCTTTCGATGACTTCATAGAGGTCATCGAGATCCATGGCGATGACCGCGTCCTTGTCCGGAGCTTCTTCTTTGAGTTCGATCCAGATCCAATCCAAGAGCATTTCCTCCGGATCGTTATACCCTTCCTCATTTTTGTCGAGAACCCCGTCCGCCAGTTTGCGGCTGACTTTCTTCAAGGCCGCCTTCACAAATTCCTTCATTTCCATGTCTTATCGCCTCCCTTTCCTTTCGCAGGAAAAAGCTTTTCTCATGCCTTAGCCCACCGACTTCATCAACCGCGCCGTTCCACGACGCACACGGCTTGATAGCGGATTTGACACAGCTTTTCAACATGCAAAGAGATCCGTGCCCCAGAAAAAGCGTGCCTTTTCCTTTTCGAGCGCACCATTCCTATGCTAAGTTCTCACCGCTTTTGACCCGAAACGCCATGACCTCAAGGAGCTTGAAGCAACCATGAAAGAGCGGCAATACGTCATCGATGCCATGACCATTCAGGATTCATGGCGGCTTTTCAAGATTCTGGCCGAGTTCGTGGAAGGTTTCGAAATCCTGGGCGATATTTATCCGGCCGTGTCCATCTTCGGTTCCGCACGCGTCCGCCCGGGAGACCCCACCTATGAGCTGACCGTGGAAATCGCCAAGAGGTTGGCCCAAAACGGCTACAACATCATTACGGGCGGTGGACCGGGGATCATGGAAGCGGGCAACAAGGGCGCCCGGGAAGGAGGCGCCCGCTCCATAGGCCTGAACATCGAACTGCCTATGGAGCAGGAACCCAACCCCTATGCCGACATCAAGATCAACTTCAAATATTTTTTCGTCCGCAAGGTCATGTTCGTCAAATACGCCCAAGCCTACGTGGCCATGCCGGGCGGCTACGGCACCTTGGACGAAGTCTTTGAAGCCCTCACGCTCATCCAGACGAAGCGCATCAAGCCCTTTCCCATTATCCTCGTGGGCAGCGAGTACTGGGGAGGCCTTCTCCACTGGATGCGCCACACCCTCTTGGCCCGGGGCCTCATTTCTCCCGAGGACCCCGAACTGGTGATGCTGGTGGATGAGCCCGATCAGGTGGTCAAAATCATCAAAAAATACGTCATTGTGTAGGCGCAGCGGGAGCCTCGGCCGACACGAAATCCAAGTGCCCTTCGTGGGGGGCCAAATGGGGAGAAGCCTCGATGTGGATTTCTTTTTTGAAGTGTTCTTCCAAGGCGCTGAGGTCCTTACGCTTGCGGTTCAAGAGATAGTGGGCGATATCGGGCGAAAGGCGGGCATGGACGGCGACCACGTCGTCCTTAAGGAATCCGTTCCAGATTTTACGCAGATACCACACGGCCGCCGCCTCCGTGGAACGCACCATGCCGGTTCCTTCGCAAAACGGACAGGGGCGGTAGGAACCCAGCTGGATGCTCAAGCCTAAATGCTCCCGAGAGATTTCCAGAAGGCCGAAGGAGGAAATCTTCCCCACCTTGACCTTGGCTTTGTCTTTTTTGACCTCTTCCCGAATGCGACGCTCCACGTTGCGGATGTGCTGGGGCTGGCGCATGTCGATGAAATCCACCACCACCAAGCCCCCAAGGTCCCTCAGGCGCAATTGCCGAGGGATCTCTTCCGCCGCTTCCATGTTGACACGATAGATGTTTTCCTCCTGAGCCGTTTCCCGGGTCGCTCGGCCGGAATTCACGTCGATGGCCACCAGGGCTTCCGTGCTGTCGATGACGAGATACCCGCCGGATTTTAAGGGCACTTTCTTTTGGAAGAGCTGGTCGATTTGGTCTTCCAAATGAAACTTGTTAAAAAGCGGCGCGTCCCCTCGGTAAAGCTTGACGACCCGCTGGTGCCTGGGGCTGATGATGCGGATGAATTCCTTGACCTGCCGGTGCACTTCGGGGTTGTCCACCAAGATGGACTTGATGGCCGGGTGAAAATAGTCCCGCACCACACGAATGGCCAGGTCCCGTTCCCGATAGATCAGGGCCGGCGCCTGGGTCTCCTGCACCTTCTTGAGGATGTCCTCCCAGATGCGAATGAGGTAGCGAAGATCCTTTTGAATCTCGCGCTTCGTGCGGTTTTCCGCAGCCGTGCGCACGATGATGCCCATCTCTTCGGGGACTTCCAGCTCCTGGGCGATTTGCTTCAGACGTTCTCTCTGGGCCTCATCCTCAATCTTTCTCGAGACTCCCCTTTGGTTCTGTCCCGGAGCCAAGACCAAGTAGCGGCCGGCGAGAGAAACGTAGGTGGTCAAAGCGGCGCCTTTGGTCCCCACTTCCTCCTTGGTCACCTGCACCAAGACTTCCTGCCCCTGACGGATGACGTCCTGGATCTTGGGCGGCCCTTCGATTTCAACGGCATAGTAGTCCGGATGAATCTCGCTCAGGGGCAGAAACCCGTTGCGCTCTCCCCCGTAATCCACAAAGGCGGCCTGCAACGACGGCTGCACGTTAACCACGATGCCCTTGTAGATGTTGCCCACCACCTTGCCCCGGGTGGCCGTTTCGATGAAAAACCCCTCCAAGGACTGGCCTTCCACCAGGGCCACTCGAAGCTCTTCGGGATACTGCGCGTTGATAAGCAAATGCTGTGCGGTCATAGGCTCTCGTTACGGGATCCGCGCGCTCTGCGGCGCTGTCGGGCCTGATAGAGGAAGGTTTTTAAAATGACGTCCCGGTTGGGTTGGGTCGTCCCATCGTACGGCGCGTCCACATAGGGAATGCGTTTTTCCAAGAGGATCGGCTTGAGCACGGCGGAACAGACCGTGCTGGGCATGCAGGTGAACGGAAAGACGTTGACGATGCCGTCAAAACCTTCGTGGACGTAGGCCAAGGCGCCGCCGATGCTCAAAGCGGCTTCGGTGCCGATATCAAAGGTGAAATGGCGGTTGTTGTCGAGAAAGGCTTCAATGTGGCGCACCGAATGGTCCGGCTGAATGTCCAGATGCCGCAGCACCCGAGCATAGACCTGCCGCTGTCGCCAGGACTGGTAGCCGTTCTCCACGCGCTGATGGAGCACCGCCTTGGCCGCGCGCAGGGCCTTTGCTCGACGCCCCTGGCGCCAGGCCTCGGCACAGCGCTTCTTTTCCTTCCGTAGGCGTTCGTAGCTCACAAAGTTGATCCATTCCGCGATGGAGGCGTCCACCACCTCGCCGCCGTACGCTTCAAGCTGTCGGATGATGTTCTGGTTCGACTCCGGATGGCTTCTCAGGTAAATCTCGCCGATGATTCCGATTTTCGGCCTGCGCGGCTTTCTCTGGTCGATGAAAGACGCCGCCGTTCGGGCCACGTCTTCCACAAGATCGTAGAGCCGACCGAAGTCCCGCCGCGGGCCGTATTTCCTCACGGCTTCTTCCATGGCCCGCAGGGCTTCTTCCATAAAGGCGTCCGTCATGCCCGGTCGCAGTTCGTAGGGCCGCACCCGCCACACGATGCGGTCGAATACATCCGCGATCACCGAAGCCACATAGGCGACCCGGCGGAAGTATCGGGCCTTCTTCCTGGGCAGCAATCCGGCGACGGAATAGGCATCTTGGGTGGACAGATACGTGATAGGGATCCCGCGGTATTCCGGAAACCGGTCCAACACGATCCGCTGGAACTTATTGTACATGCCGAACCGGCACGGCCCGTCCGATTCCGGCAGAAAATAGACGTAGCGTTCGGGGTCGAAGTCTCTGCCCAAACGTTTTTTTTCCTCCTCCAGAAAATAGAGGATGTCCCCGAGGGTCACCTGGCACGGGAAACACTCCTTGCCCGAGGTGAACTCCTTGCCCAACGCCAGTCCCTTGTACGTCTCCAGGACCATCGCCGGAACACCGAAGGCGCGGAAGCTCGCCGCCAAGAGCCGCGTGCCGAACGGCGTCATCTGAGGCAACAGGAGGACGCGTCCGGTGACGTCAAAACGATGAACCCCTTCGTGCAGACGGTCCAAAGCCTTTTCCCTAGCGAACATGGCACCCCCCAACGCGGCTCTTTCAGTTGCTCAACTTCCCGGCCAAAACATCCCAATCGGCCGATTCGAGCAATCCTTCATGAACGTTTTTCACCACGTTGCGAAACGCTTCCACACGGGTCAAGAGCCCCGCGACGGCGCTGTGTTCGTCCAGTTCCAGGATGAGAGCCGGTTTGTCTTCCAGGATATGGCGGTAAAAATGCTCGATGAAGGAATCGGGCCCGCAACTGAAGTTACTCAGATGCACGCCGAACCACTGCGGGGTGCGGGCGATGCACTTGGCGCTCTTGAGGATGCGGGCGCCTAGGCCCCAGTACATCCGGGGAAAATCGCTCAAGTCTTCCCGGTCCACCTCCAGGAGGTCCGCGGGGACGGCCCAGATCCCCAGCTTCGCCAAATGGCGTCCGAGCCTCAAGTTCAGCCGTTCGTCATAGAGGTTGTATGGGCGGCCCGTGACAATCCACACCGGTTCGAACGCGGGCACCTGGGAAAGAATCCCGCGTCCCAGCTCCACGACGCGCCTGCGGAACAGCTGCTGATAAGTCCAGGCGGCGCGAACGGCCGCCTCCACGCGGTTTTTGCTCATTCTCCAGGATTTGGGCAAAGCCTCCGCAACGGACGGAACGAGCGCTTCCGGCCCCTGCTTCAAATGGAGCGTCGGGCGGATGAGCCGCTCGTCGGGAATCCCCAAGGCCGCCCGAACCATGTATTGCGAACTTTCCACCAGAGGGCAGAACATCCCTGCTTCGTTGGGGCCGAAAACGGGCATGTCGATGACGTTGGGCAGAAAGAGATAGTCAATCTGGTCGAGCAGCATGCGCACATGGCCGTGAAACACCTTGACGGGAAAACACGTCTCCGCCGTCATGGATTCCACGCCTTTCAGGGCGATGCGGTTGTCCGTCTTGGGGCTCACCACCACGCGACAGCCCAAAGCCGCCAGGAGGCGCACCCAAAACGGCCCCCATTCCAAGGCGTGCAAGGCCACAGGCACCCCGACGACCGGACGCTTTTCGTCCGCCGGGGCCGCTTCGACAGGCTCCCCCACCACATGGGCATGCTCCCGGATCATGTCCCAGAACAGTCGTTGGCGTGCTTCAAAGGCGTTGAGCGCCGTCGGCCCCCGGTAATGGCTCACCTCGTAGCGACCGCAATCGCCTCCCCAGATGCTCTTGCGGCCGACGAAATCGTAAATCTTGAGCTTGCACTCGTTGTGGCAGTTCTTGTCGGCTCGGCATAAGGATTCCGTAAACTGCACGGACGCTTCGGCCAGCGCGCGAAAATCCCGCGGTTTTTCGGAAACCTCACCGCGCTCGAAGGCTTCCTTGACCGCCAAGGCGGCGCCGTATGCACCCATGACCTCGCGGTGGCGAGGCACCAGAAGGGGGCGGTTCAAGACCCTCTCGAAAGCCGCCACCACGGCCTTGTTCAAGGAAGGGCCGCCGAGAAACATGATCTTCTTGCCGATAGGCCGTTTGCCCACCACCCGGTTCAGGTAGTTGTGCACCACGGCGTAGCACAACCCGGCGATGAGGTCCTCACGGCGTGCGCCCCTCTGAAAATAGCTGAAAAGGTCCGATTCCATGAACACTGTACAGCGTTCCGCCAGGCTGACGGGGCTTTGGGAAGCCAGGGCCAGATCCTGAAATTCCCCCACGATGTTGATCTTCATCTTGTTGGCCAGTTCGTGCAAAAAGCTTCCCGTGCCGGCGGCGCACACCTTGTTCATGTCAAAATCCAGGGGGTGGGTCCTTTCCAGCCGGATATACTTGGAATCCTGGCCGCCGATTTCAAAAATGGTGTCCACGTCCGGATCCACCGCCACGGCGCCCTTGGCATGGGCCGTGATTTCATCCAGGATCAGGTCGGCGTTGAGGAAGTCGCCCACCACGTTGCGTCCCGATCCCGTGGTCGCCACCGCCTTGATCCGCACCCAAGATCCCACCTGGGCCAAGAGCGTGCGCAAAAGGCTTTGCGTCACTTCGATGGGTTTGCCTTGGGTCTGCACGTAGCACTTGTGACGGATATGGCCCGACTCGTCCACCAAGGCATACTTCGTGGTGGTCGATCCGATGTCCACGCCCAGGTACACGGGCAACGGGTTCTTTTCCCGACCGTCCCACGGCTCCAGGGGGTCGGACGGGTCGAAGACCGTCCAGCGCAGTTCCAATCGCGGCGCCCGAGGAAAGGCTTCCTCGGAGCCTTGCGAGGCCTCCTGCACATGCTGCCAGTCCACGCGATTGGTGCGACGGGCCCGGCGGCTGAGCAGTGCCGCCCCCAAAGCCCCCAGAGACGTGTGATGCGGCGGAACCCGGATCGACGGATAATACTGGCGGAAAGCCTCCACCTGGAGCGGGTTTGAGGCCATGCCGCCGATGAAGATCACCGGCTCTTCCAGCGCGCGGCTGGCCACGATGGTGCTCACGTAGTTGGCCGCGTTACCGTAATGGAGCCCCGCGATGATGTTGGGAAGCGGCTCCCCTTTGTTCTGCAGGTGGATCATGTCCGATTTGGTAAAAACCGTGCACCGGCAGGCCACGGGAGCCGGCGAGCTGTGCTTGAGCCCCAGGGCAATGAAATCCTCCAAGGTCCTCTGCACCTTTTCCTGACTCATTTCGAACCCGGCGCCGTAAATGGAAGAGGCCAACCGGGCGCTCTGCTGGTCCATGAAGGATCCCGTCCCCGACGCGCACGGACCGTTCATGTTAAAGGCTTCCAAATGCCAGGATCCATCATGGTAGCCCAACTGAAAAAGGCAGGCGTCCTGTCCGCCGATGCTGATGATGCTCCGCACGCCCGGGGCCACGTGGACGGCTCCCGTGATCTGGGCGATGGTTTCCACTTCAAAGGGTGCTCCGAGGATGTGGGCAAGCCGTTCGCCATGGACGCCCGTAAAGGTTACGGAACGAATGGACGCCTGGCCGAAGCGGGCGAAGACCTCCTGGAGCACGCGGCGCACTTCGGGCACGATGATCCCGAAATGTCTCACATAGGGCGCTTCCCATACGATCTTCTCATCCTCATCGATCACGACCACATTGACGCTGACCGATCCCACATCCACACCGACATCGAAAGCCATGACGGCATCCTCCATCCGGGGCTGAGATCATGGACGCGAGAAAACGGCATTAGAATACTCGAAGATGGCTCGCCGGGAAAGCTTCTCCGCCACGGGGCTCAAGCCATATCGGGTATGGGGGCTTATCTCCCGCTGTCGCCTTTGCGGGGGCCCACGAACGGGCGCCCGTCGAACCATTGAAGCCGGAGCCGCCCTTGATCCACGAGGCTTTGGACCGCCCGGGTCACGGCTTCGGGGGAAACGCCTAAAGCATCCGCCATTTCATCCACCGGACAGGGCCTTCGACGTACCAGCGCTTCGAGACGCTCCTCCAACGCTTCTTCCGCTTCGCGCCGGCCTTTGGCTTCATAGGATCCAAGGACTTCCACGGGACACGACGAAAAAAATTCCGCGGCCTGCCCCATCGCCTCCGCCGAAAGCCCTCGGATGCCGGCTACCGCGGGAGGACGCACCACCGTGTTCAGTTCCACCCTGTCCGGGCCGATGCGGCGCACCAGCGCGGCAAGATCCCGGAGATGCTCCGGCGCGTCATTCACGCCGGAAACCAAAAGAATCTCCAAGTGATAAGCGCCTTTGTACTCGCGCCGAAA
>VSSL01000739.1_pt1 | contig 9981 bp, 7 predicted proteins | sample 4557531 | NCBI WGS metagenome assembly VSSL01 (sample SAMN10986726, study PRJNA523729) | hot springs metagenome | isolation source: hot springs | place: India:Timba, Gujarat | collected 2018-05-31 | reverse complement strand
GGGGGGCCCAAGAAGTGGAAAGCCTCCTTGGCAGCCAGCGCCACCTGCAAAGCCATTGGATCAGCCAGTCCCACATCCTCTGATGCGAAACGCACCATCCTTCTGGCCACATAGAGGGGATCTTCACCCGCTTCCAGCATCCTGGCCAGCCAATAAAGGGAGGCATCCGGATCCCCTCCTCTGAGGCTCTTATGAAGAGCGCTTATGAGGTTAAAGTGCTCCTCACCGGCTTTATCGTAAAGAAGTGGGTGCTGCTGCAGAAGTCTCTTGGCCTCTTCCAAGGATATGTGGCGTGTTCCTGTGCTGTCGGGTCTTGTACCCAAAACCATGGATTCCAGGATGTTCAAAGCCACCCTGGCATCCCCGCCTGCGGCCTCGGCAATGGATTCCAGCACTCCTTGTTCCAAGCTGGGCTTGAGGCTTGCAAGCCCCCTTTGAGGATCCTTCAGGGAGCGAAGCATGAGGGTGAGTATATGTTCTGGGGTGAGGCTGTGTAGCACGAAGACTTGACACCTGGACAGCAGTGCCGCATTCACCTCAAAAGATGGATTTTCCGTGGTGGCCCCAAGGAAGATGATATCACCCTTTTCCACATGGGGAAGAAAGGCATCCTGCTGAGCCTTGTTGAACCTGTGTAACTCATCCACAAAAAGTGCAGTGGGCTTCCCCTGAAGCGAGCGAATTCTCCTGGCCTCCTCCAGGACCTGCCTTACCTCCTTCATTCCGGACAGGACAGCCGAGAATGCCACCAGCCTGCATCCGGTTTCTTGGGCAAAGAGAAATGCTATGGTGGTCTTACCTGTGCCCGGCGGTCCCCAGAGGATCAAAGAGAAAGGACTTGAAGCCTCGATGGCTCTTCGAAGAGGAGCTCCTGGAGCTGTCAGATGCTCTTGGCCCACCACCTCGTCCAAGGTGCGAGGCCGCATGCGGTCGGCCAGGGGACCTTGGGAAGCCCTTTTAGCCATCTTGTCTCTTTGGAAGAGGTCCAAGGAAATAACCCAGTCTAATTAACTTATAGCACAGCCTCCAGGGTCTCTACAACCGGACACCCCCAGGCCCATAGCCTATCTTGGAGCCAGAGGTTCTGCCCAGGTATTCTTGAGAGCCGTTCGTCTTTAGTCCCACGTCACCCTCGACCAGCATTCTCAAAAGGTGTAAAGTTATCTGTCACACATGTTTGGACTCAATCATGAGCCGGGGCAACTAGGTTAGGGGCTGCTCTCCAGAGGGTGAAAATCCCGCAGCTTTGCTGCTTAGGCCATTTTTTTCAAGAATGGATCCAAGGGTGCTGTGGCTATGGACTGGTCGATGGCAATTCTGGCTGACCTGCGATGGCAGGATGTCCTGGATATACTTTTCCTGAGCTGGGTGGCCTACTGCATATACACCTGGTTCTGGGGTACCAAGGCTTTGAAAGCCCTGGTGGGGCTCCTGGGGGTGGGAGTCATCTTCGGAGTAGCCCGGCTGTGGGGCCTTTTCTTGACCAGCTGGGTCTTTCAGGTCCTTTGGCAGGTGGCTGTCTTGCTGGTGATAATCCTTTTCCAGCCAGAGCTCAGACAGATCCTGGAGAGGGTCAACCCCTTCCGATGGTTGAAACCAAGGGGTAGATCAGACACCGGGGATTGGGTCCAGGCAGTTGTGGATGCGGTTTTTTCTCTTGCCAGATCCAGGGTGGGGGCCCTCTTGATCCTGGAGAGGACTGAGAGGATCAAGGAGTGGATAGCTGGTGGGGTGCTCCTGCAGGCCCGGGTGACGGCTCCACTTCTGATGGCAATTTTTCAGAAAGAATCCCCACTGCACGATGGGGCTGCGGTGATCCACAACGGAGAGCTAAAGATGGCAGGCTGCTTTCTTCCCCTTAGCCTATCAGATGGTTTGCCGCAGCATCTGGGAACCAGGCACAGGGCAGCCCTGGGTCTTTCAGAGAGGTGCGATGCCATGGCAGTGGCGGTCTCCGAAGAAAGGGGCACGGTTTCCTTGGCTCAGGGTGGAGAATTCAGGGAGCTTAAGGAACCTCAGGAACTCAAGGACGCATTGGAGACGTTGGGAGGAAGGCGGGATCCCACAGGCATAGGAAAGCGCACCGCTAAGGTTATCTTCAGGAGGCTTCCGGCCAAGGTGCTTTCCCTTATGATAGTGACTTTGCTTTGGGTGGCCCTGGCAGGGAAACAGGATGTGGAGATAAGGCTGTGGGTGCCGGTGGAGGTCCGTAATTTGCCAGAACGTTGGGAGATTCTGGAACCCCATGAACCCAAGGTGCAGGTTCAGTTACGGGGCATGAGAAAAGATGTGATGACCCTGGACGACTCCAGTGTGTTTGCCGAGCTGGATCTGAGTCTTGCCCGTTTGGGCCGCAGAACCTTCCGCCTGGGCCCCAAGGAGGTGGTGCTTCCCCACGAGAGGGTGCAGGTTGTTAGAGTGGAGCCCTCGGAAATAAAGTTCCGATTCCAGGAGAGGAGTTGAAGGATATGGTACATTCTCCCAATTCAGGCCCCAGGCGCTCAGGTAGAACCCACAGCACCAAGGAGAATCTGAAGAGCTTCCTCGGGCTTTTCGGGCATTCGGAGAATGTCCTGGTGCTCTTGTACCCGGATCCTGATTCCATGGCAAGCGCCCTGGCGGTCAAGAGACTTCTTTGGAAACATGTTCAAAGGGTTGTGATCACTTACATAGGGGAGATCCAGCGCCTGGAGAATCAGGCCATGATGGAGCTGCTCAGGATACCCCTGGTGCGCATAAGCCAGGTGGATGTGGATTATTTTCAGAAGAAGGTTCTTGTGGATTCACAGCCTCATCATTACGAGGCATTTGGGCGTTTGAGCTATGACGCCATAATCGACCACCATCCCCTGGTGGGGGATGTGAAGGCATCCTTTGTGGACATCCGACCTGAGTACGGAGCTACGGCCACTATACTCATTGAATATTTGAGGGCCGCCGGGATAAAGCCCTCCACCAACCTGGCAACGGCTTTGCTTTACGCCATCAAGACAGATACGGCCAATTTCGAGCGGGATGCCACCGAGCAGGATGTGAAGGAATTTCGTTACGTGTTTCAGTACGCCAACATGAATCTGCTGCGAAAGATAGAGTTGTCGGAGCTCAGGCTAAGTGACCTGAGGTATTTCCGACAGGCTCTGGAACGCATGGTGGTAAACAAAAAGGGCATATTCGCCCATCTGGGGGAAGTGGAGACTCCGGATCTGTGTGTTCAGATAGCGGATTTTTTCATGAGGGTCCACGGCATGAAGTGGACATTTGTCTCTGGTCTTTATAGAGGCAAGCTGGTGGTAATAATACGCAATGATGGCTATCGCAAGGATGCAGGAAGACTTGCCAGGAGGGCCTTCGGAGCCTTTGGCTCTGCTGGCGGTCACCGAGGAGCGGCCAGGGCGGAGGTGCCACTGGAAGCATTGAGGGAGATGGGTATGGAAACATCGGATTCCAATGTGCAGAAATTCGTGCGCGATCGGCTGGAGTTCTGAGAAAGGCTTCTGCCCCCCCCCTTGCATTCCGCCAAATAGTGCTTATAAGAAAAACAGATTTTTGCTTTCATCCCCCAAGGGGATCCTTTCCAAGTGTAGCAAGGCCGTTTGGTCGGCCCTAGATCAAAATTCAGGAAGGAGGTTTCCGAAATGAACGTGAAGCCGCTGCATGACCGAGTCCTCATCAAGCGAATCGAGGAGGAGGAGAAGACAAAGGGTGGGATAATCATTCCTGACACTGCCAAGGAGAAGCCCATCCAGGGGAAGGTGATAGCTGTGGGCAAAGGGAAGGTCACAGACGACGGGAAGGTTGTACCTCTGGAGGTCAAGGAGGGCGACAGGGTTCTTTTTGGCAAGTATGCAGGCACCGAGGTCAAGATCGATGGCGAGGAGCACCTGATCATGAGGGAGGACGACATCCTGGCCATCATCACCTGATGAGATGATGGGTTTCAAAAAAAACCACTTGTGGACCAGACGAGAAGAAAAGGAGGGTTTTGAAACATGGCAGCCAAAGATATCAGGTTTCAGGAAATGGCCCGGGCGGAGGTACTCAAGGGCGTGAACCGACTGGCAGATACGGTCAAGCTTACCTTGGGCCCCAAGGGACGCAATGTGATCCTTGAGAAGACCTTCGGATCCCCCAATGTTACCAAAGATGGTGTGACAGTGGCCAAGGAGATCGAGCTGGAGGATAAGTTTGAGAACATAGGTGCTCAGATGATCAAGGAAGTGGCCAGCAAGACCTCGGACGTGGCCGGAGATGGGACCACCACGGCCACTGTTTTGGCGCAGGCCATCTACAGAGAGGGATTTCGCTTGGTGGCGGCTGGCAGCGACCCCATGGAACTCAAGAGGGGCATCGACAAAGCCGTGGAGGCGGTGGTAGAGGAATTGAAGAAGCTCTCCAAGCCTACCCGCGATCAGAAGGAGATAGCCCAGGTAGGTACCATTTCGGCCAACAACGACTCCACCATCGGCAACATCATAGCCGAGGCCATGAGCAAGGTGGGCAAGGAAGGGGTGATCACCGTAGAAGAGGCCAAGGGAATGGAGACCACCCTGGACATCGTAGAGGGTATGCAGTTCGATCGAGGCTATCTATCTCCTTATTTTGTCACGGATCCAGAGCGCATGGAGGCGGTGCTGGAGGATCCATACATCCTTCTCCATGAGAAGAAGATATCCAACATGAAAGACCTGCTTCCTGTACTGGAGCAGATCGCAAGGCAAGGCAAGCCTCTTCTGGTAGTGGCCGAGGATGTGGAAGGAGAGGCCCTGGCTACCCTGGTGGTCAACAAGATCCGTGGTACCCTGGCCTGCTGCGCAGTGAAGGCCCCTGGCTTCGGCGACAGGCGAAAGGCCATGCTGGAGGACATAGCCATTCTTACTGGCGGCCAGGTGATCAGCGAGGATCTTGGAATCAAACTAGAGAACGTAACCCTCTCGGACCTTGGCAGGGCCCGCAGGGTCACGGTGACCAAGGACGACACCACCATAGTGGAAGGTCAGGGTTCTAGAAGCGCCCTGGAGGGCAGGGTGAAACAAATCCGCGCCCAGATAGAGGAGACCACCAGCGACTACGACAGGGAAAAGCTCCAGGAGCGCCTGGCCAAGCTAGTGGGTGGAGTGGCCGTGATCAATGTGGGAGCTGCTACCGAGACCGAGATGAAGGAGAAGAAAGCCAGGGTGGAGGATGCTCTCAATGCCACAAGGGCCGCGGTGGAGGAAGGGATCGTGCCCGGAGGCGGGGTAGCCTACATCCGTGCACTGCCTGCCCTGGAGAAGGTTAAGGCCGAGGGTGACCAGCTCTTTGGGGTGAACATAGTGAAGAGAGCCCTGGAGGAACCCATCAGGCAGATTGCCGAGAACGCCGGTGTGGAAGGGTCTGTGGTGGTGGAGAAGGTGAAGGCCGGAAGCGGGGCCTTCGGATTCAACGCAGCCAGCGAGAAGTATGAGGACCTCATGGAGGCTGGTATCGTGGATCCCACCAAGGTAGCCAGACTGGCCCTTCAGAATGCGGCATCTGTGGCCTCCTTGCTTCTGACCACAGGCGCAGTTGTGGTGGAGAAACCCAAGGAGGAGAAGGCTCCCAAGATGCCTGGCGGAGGGTACGGCGGGGAGTATTGATATGATTTGAACCAATAATGTGGGGAAAAGGCCGGGGCCTCCCGGCCTTTTTTTTGTCCATGTCTGTTTTCTTGGTTGACTTGGCTTTGAGGAGTGGCTATGGTTATGGATAACCAACCGGGTCAAGACCCGTGCACAGCCCAATAATACAAAGGAAGGGACGCCCGACAATGACGTCCAAGAGAAGCCTTACAGAGGAACAGATGGCACAGATAGTGGCCCTTCTCAACGAGAGGAGAAGGGCCATAGAGGAGGAACTCAGGAGGAATCTGAGTCGTGCCCTGGAGGAAGGGGGGGAGGAGACCACGGTGGTTAACGTGGAGGAAGGCGACGAGTCCAGGGTGGACGTAGGGAAAGAGACGGACTATCAAGTCATGAGCATGCGAAGTCAGGAGCTCAAACAGATCAAGGAGGCCCTCTTGAGGATCGAATCCGGGGAATACGGCCTTTGCGAGGAATGCGGGAGCGCCATCAGGTTCGAAAGGCTCAAGGCCATGCCTTTTGCTCAGCTTTGTCGCTCATGTCAGGAGGAGATGGAGAGGGCCAAACGAGACAAGCAGTGGGGTCCAAGGGCTCCTCACAGAGGCTAGAGTCCTGGCCGGACTGGGGAAGGAAGTTGAGGTGGTGAAAAAGGAGTCTCACAGATCTCGGATGAGGATGATGTTGCAAGGAGGGTTGGGATGGCGCAAATGGTAAAAGACAAGGGTCCAAAGCCGGCCCCCCCCAACTGGATTCAGGATTTTCTTCCTGGTCAGGGCTCGGGTAGAAAAAAAATACCTCCCAAGACACACTTCAGCCTTTGGTACTTTCTGATCGTGATATCGGTCTTGATACTGTTTCAAAATCTTTACCTGGCCGGGCAGACCCAGACCATTCCATACAGCCAGTTCAAGTCTTTGGTTACTCAGGGGAAGGTGGATCAGGTGATCATAGAACCCGATGTGATCACGGGTACGCTTAAGCCCGAGGGGGCTTCGGCCAGGGGGTCCAGGTTCCGTACCTTCAGGGTGGAGGACAAGGCTCTTGTGGAAACTCTGGAACAAGGGGGGGTTATCTACTCAGGGAGTTACGAGAACAAGTTTCTCAGCGGCCTTTTGTCCTGGGTAGTGCCCATGGCGGTTTTCATGCTCATCTGGTTCTACCTCATCAGGAAGATGGGAGGGGGAGCAGGAGTCATGTCCTTCGGCAAGAGCAGGGCCAGGATCTATGCCGAGGATGAGGTAAAGGTGACATTTCAGGATGTGGCTGGCATAGACGAGGCCAAGGAGGAACTGGAAGAGGTGGTGGAGTTCCTCAGAAACCCTGAGAAATACAGGCAGCTCGGAGGGCGGATTCCCAAAGGGGTCTTGCTGGTGGGGCCCCTGGCACCGGCAAGACCCTTCTAGCCAGGGCCGTGGCAGGAGAGGCCAAGGTGCCCTTTTTCAGTATGAGCGGCTCGGAATTTGTGGAGATGTTTGTGGGGGTGGGAGCGGCCAGGGTCAGGGACATGTTCCGCCAGGCTCAGGAGCATGCCCCTTGCATAGTTTTTATAGATGAGCTGGATGCCCTTGGAAAGGCAAGGGGTTTGAGTCCATTAGGGGGGCATGACGAGAGGGAACAGACCCTCAACCAGCTTCTGGTGGAAATGGATGGATTTGATCCGGCCAAGGGGGTCATCATCATGGCCGCCACCAACAGACCCGAGATCTTGGACCCTGCTTTGCTCAGGCCGGGCAGATTCGACAGGCAGGTGCTCATAGACCGTCCTGACATAAAGGGTCGGGAGGCTATTTTGAAGGTACACGTCTCCGGAGTGAAACTGGCCAAGAACGTGAATCTGCAGGAAGTGGCTGCCAGGACTCCCGGATTCGTGGGTGCGGATCTGGCCAACCTGGTCAATGAGGCTGCTCTCAGGGCGGCCCGCAGAGGCAAGAAGGCAGTGGACATGCAGGACTTTGACGAGGCCATAGATCGGATAATCGGAGGTCTGGAAAAGAAAAACAGGGTCATGAACGCCAGGGAAAAACAGATAGTGGCTTACCATGAAAACAGGCCATGCACTGGTGGCCGAGGCAGTTCCCAATGCGGATCCTGTCAGAAAAATATCAATAATCCCAAGGGGCATAGCAGCCCTGGGTTACACCCAGCAGCTTCCTACAGAGGACAGATATCTCATGACTCGTTCTGAGCTGGAGGACCGTATTGCCGTGTTGCTGGGGGGCAGGGTGGCAGAGGAAATAACCTTTCAAGACGTCTCCACAGGCGCCCAAAACGACCTGCAAAGAGCCACTGATCTGGCCCGTTCCATGATAATGGAATACGGTATGAGCGAAAGGTTGGGACTGGTGACCTTCCAGAAGGAGCGCAGGTCCATGTTTCTGGAAAGCCCTGCTATCCCTCGGGACTACAGCGAGGAGAGGGCCCGCATGATAGACGAGGAGGTGGAGGGGATCCTGAGCCGGGCCCACGAGAGGGTCAAAGGGATATTGGAAGAAAGACGGGAGCTGCTGGATAAGGTGGCCAAGACCTTGCTGGAAAAGGAGGTGATGGAGGGAAAGGAATTACGCTCCATGATCCAGGAGGCCGGCTTCGAGGTCAGAGAAGAACCCCTGGAAAAGGAGAGATCCAGGCTCAAGAAAAAGCAGGATAGCAAGACACCATCAGCCACCGAGTGAATCCTAAGGCCTCAGGGCAGCTGGTATCTATATTCTTTCCAGGTGCTTCTTGAGCCATCGGGCCGTGTGAGAAGTATCCTGATGTTCAAGGATCTCCCAGGGCGAGCCCTGGGCCACTATGCGGCCTCCATCATCTCCGGCTTCTGGGCCCAGGTCTATGATGTGGTCAGCCGAGGCAATAACGTCCAACTGGTGTTCCACAACAACCACTGTATCTCCCCTGTCCACAAGGCTTTGAAGGGTGCTTATGAGCCTTTGCACATCGGTTGTGTGAAGACCTGTGGTGGGCTCGTCGAGTACGTAAAGGTTTCTGCCGTTACTGGGCCTGGAGAGTTCCTGGGCCAGCTTCACCCTCTGGGCTTCTCCGCCTGAGAGGGTGGGGCTTGGCTGCCCCAGGGTCAAATAACCCAGCCCCAGCTCCTGGAGCAGCCTAAGAGGTCTTCGGATCTGAGGCACTGCAGAGAAAAACTCCAGGGCTTCTTCGATGCTCATCTGGAGCACCTCCCCGATGGATCTGCCCTTGTAGGTGACAGAGAGGGTTTCCCTGTTGAAACGGGCTCCCTCACAAGCCTCGCACAAGACGTAAACATCTGGCAGAAAGCTCATCTCCTTGCGCAGGATCCCCTGTCCTTCGCAAACAGGACACCTGCCTGGACTCAGGTTGAAGGAGAACCTGCCTGAGTTGTATCCCTTGGCCCTGGCTTCTGGTAGTGCGGCATAGAGCCTGCGGATCTGATCCCAGACCTTCACATAGGTGGCTGGGGTTGATCTGGGAGTTCGGCCTATGGGGGAATGGTCCACCTCCAAGACCCTTTCCAACATCTCCCAACCTTCTATGGCATCGCAGATTCCTGCTTCATTGTCCTGGGGGACCCCGTTCTTGGACAGGAGCTTCTTGAGTCCGTTGTAGAGCACGTCCTGGACCAGTGAACTCTTCCCCGAGCCTGAAACCCCCGTCACACAGGTGAGGGTGCCCAGGGGTATTTTCACATCCAATCCTTTCAGATTGTGCTGACGGGCATTGCGGATGAGCAGGTATTGCCCGTTTCTGGCTTCTCTGGCCTTACATGGGATGCCTTTGGCCCTTCTTTCCTCCAAGGCCCTAACCGTGAGGGATATTTCCTTGTCTTTCAACTGTTCCCAGGTGCCCTGGGCCAATATCTCTCCACCATACCTGCCTGCTCCAGGGCCCAGATCCACTATCCAGTCCGCTTCCCGGATGGTGTCCTCATCGTGTTCCACCAATATGACGGTGTTGCCCCGGTCTCGAAGTTGCCTCAAACTCTCGGCCAGAAGCGCATGGTCTCTGGGGTGGAGCCCTATGGTGGGTTCATCCAGCACATAGCACACCCCCCTTAGGTTTGAGCCCAACTGGGCCGCCAGCCTGATCCTCTGCGCCTCGCCTCCGGAGAGGGTCTCAGCCGAGCGGTCCAGCCTCAAGTATCCCACACCCAGGCGAAGCAGAGTCTCAAGCCTGGTGCTTATCTCCCTGACCAGAGGATCAGCCACCTGTTGCGCGGCTTCCCTGAAGCGTACCTCCTTCCAAAAACGGTAAGCCTCAAGGATGCTCATGGAGACCATCTCCCCTATGCTCAGACCAAGCACCTTCACAGCCCTGGCGCTGGTGGTGAGGCGCTCTCCACCACATTGTGGACATATGCGCTTTCCCAGCTCCTCCAAGACCCCCAGGCCATCGCAGCTCGGACATGCCC
>VSSL01000738.1_pt1 | contig 9982 bp, 9 predicted proteins | sample 4557531 | NCBI WGS metagenome assembly VSSL01 (sample SAMN10986726, study PRJNA523729) | hot springs metagenome | isolation source: hot springs | place: India:Timba, Gujarat | collected 2018-05-31 | reverse complement strand
GGTATTCGCTGGACAACCATTTTTTGTCCCTTTATGACGTGAGTCTTGTTGATTTCAGGAACCCCTGTTTTCGCCACAATATGCATTCGAGAATTCTCGACAACCTCGGTGCAATGGCGGCCGATTTGTTGAGCTGGGTCCACGCCAAGAAACTTGCCATAGGGAGTGTTAAAGTGCGTGACATAGCCGTTCTCGTCGGTCACCATGACCCCGTTATAGATGTTATCCAGGATCAGCTCTAGTTTCGTTACGGTGTTCAAGGCTTGTTCGAGCCGTTTCGAAATCCTGCTGGCCATGTTGTTCCCCTCCAGGCTGTATCAATGAGGATATATGTAGTAAAAATGGTTCAAAAATCAAGCGCGCCCGGCGGCTCCTCTGCGCCTTTTCGGCGCCTCCCACACTTTGCCTTGCAACCATAATAGCTTGATATCACAACTCTTCAAACCCGGATAAAAGCATCGCGGCCCATGTCAGCCGCCATTGGCATGAATGTTGCTCTCCTCCCAGCGCAAAGCCGTTTCCTCCAGCGAGGTGAAAATAACATGGACATCTCCGAACCTAAGATCAATCGCGAAGACATCCTGGTGCTTGTGGACTCGGATTTCAACGCCAGAAACGTGTGCATCGTCACCGGCGCCGCAGCCGGCATCGGCAGGGCTACTGCGGTGGCGGCAGCCGCAAACAACCTCACGGTCGTGGGGCTCGACGTGGACGAAGCAGGCGGAAAGAAGACCGTCGAGCTGGCCAGGGGAGTTGGCGGCCAAATGGTGTTCATCAGAACCGATCTCACGAGAGATGAGGATATCGAACGAGCTATGGCAGAAGCTGCGAAACTGGGACAGATAAAATACCTCGCCAACATAGCCGGTATTCAGTACATTGAGTCGATCGAACATTTTCCCATGGAGAAATACGATTTCATGCAGCGGCTTATGTTGAGGGCTCCGTTTTATCTATCCAAGTTGGCGATACCGCACATGAAAAAGAGCGAAGGAGGCAGAGGAGCGATCGGCAACATGGCTTCTGCGCATGCCCATATCAGCACACGAAATAAACCGGTTTACAACATAACAAAGTTTGGCTTGAGGGCGCTGTCTCAGTCTATTGCGGCCGAAGGGGACGGCCTCATTCGTTCTTTCACGGTGAGCACCGGCTTTGTGAAAACCGCGTTGACCCTCAAGCAGATACCATTCCAGGCTGAACAGAGGGGGATAACAGAGGAAGAGGTTGTCCGCGACGTGATGATGGGTAAGTCGCGTGTCAAAGAGATGATGGCCCCAGTTGAAGTCGCCAATTTGTTCATCTTCGGATTCTCTCGGTATGCAAGGTACTTAGTGGGCGGCGATCTTCTTTTTGATGGAGGTATGGTTCTCACGTATTGAAAGATCCAGGCGGGGGGGTGGTGAGGCATCGTCCGCCGCAGCCTCTGTGGCGGTTTTGTCACCCCAAAGTTCCGGCCACGGCGCGGGCAACGCTGGTCAGATTGCGACCGCGAAGCGCTTAACATTTCGCAGAAGGAGGCGAGCATGAAATCTCATTGGGAAAGGCTTATCGGCATTGGATTTGTCTTGCTTATGATCGTGGTCGTCGGCGGCCAAGATGTTTTTGCTGCGGACACACTGAAATTCGGTTTTATCGCTGACGTATCAGGGATCGGCGCCACTTTCTACAAATCGCAGAAAGCGGGCATCGACCTGTTTATCGAAGAGATCAACGCGAAAGGCGGCATTCTGGGGAAAAAACTTGAGGTGATTGTGCGAGATGCGCAACTCAAACCCGATATTGGGGCCAACCTCGCCAGAGAGCTTATTCTCAGCGAGAAATGTGATTACCTTATCGGGCCTACGAGCAGCGCTGTCGCCCTAGCCGTCACAAAGGTGGCGAAAGAGTTCAAGAAAATCATTTACTTCCACACGTCCAATAGCGAGGCGCTCACCACGACCGATTTTCAACCTTACATGTTTCAGGTAGTCCCCAATACTGGGATCGAGGGAAGGGGTATGGCCTTAATTCCTCTCGAAAAAGCCCTTCAAGAAATACGCGTTGATTGGCCCAGACTACGCGTATGGCCACGACCAACTCGATAACTTTAAGAAAGAGCTGGCCAAGAGAAAACCCGACGCAGAAATCGTGGACACGGTATGGGTGAAAATCGGAGAGTCAAACCTTTCTCCCTTTATTCCGACGCTCATGGCAAAGAACCCTGACGCGGTGTACAGCGCTTTTTGGGGCGGCCAATTGAGTTCCTTTTTGAAGCAGGCGGCGCCGTATGGCGTACTCAAGAAAGCGGCGGTAAGTTCTCTTTTTGACTTGGATCTCTTGCGAGCCATGGGGGCGGACATGCCAGAGAACCTCACGGGCTATGCCAGGTGCCCCTTCTATGCCGTAGATACGCCTGAAATGAAGGCGTTTGTAAAAAAATACTATGAAAAATACCATGACTGGCCAGCCGACTGGGCAATAATGGCGTACGACGGCCTCGTGGCCGCGACCACGGCAATGCAAAAGGCCAACAGCACTGACCCTGAACAAGTCGTCAAGGTTCTCGGCGGCCTCAAGTTCAAGTCGCTCCGCGGCGAAAGATACATACGCGCCGAAGATCACATGGCAAATGTGGGCATCTACGTGGGCGTCACCCACAAGGACCCTCAATACAAGGACTTCCTGGTCATGAAAGATGTCGTTGAAATTCCTGCCGAGCAGATATGGCTCTCGGTGGATGAAGTGAAAAAACTGCAAGCTGGCAAATGAGCAGTCGTCCTGTGCAGGCGTCCGATTGCCTTGAGCCTCCGAGACCAAGGCAATCGGAGCAACCATCCCGAGGGAACCTGCTAGTAGGTTGAGGAATCATGACCAAGGAATTGTTTCTTTTCATGCTGATTAACGGACTCTGTCAGGGCATGCTCCTTTTTATCATCGCGTCGGGGCTGTCGCTGGTGTTCGGCGTGTTGAGAGTGATCAACTTTGCCCACGGGTCTCTGTATATGATCGGCGCCTATCTTGCCTACTCTCTTTCTACCTTGCTGACCTCCGGTCCCCTCTACAGCTTTATTTTTTTGCTCCTCATCGTGCCGCCCTTGGTCGCACTCATCTCATTGGGACTTGAGGTGACGCTTTTTCGGCGGGTCTATCGAGGGGAACACCTTTTGCAATTATTGCTCACCTATGCGCTTGTCTTGATTCTTGACGATCTGGTCAGAGTGATATGGGGAGGCGATCCACGCAACGTGGCCCGACCTTCCGTGCTCGCAGGTTCCATAGAGATGATGGGGATGTATCTCCCCTCCTATAACGTATTCATCTTGTGTACAGGCCCCATGATAGCAGTGGGACTGTGGTTTATATTATACAAGACGCGCGCCGGAAACATCATAAGGGCTGCGGTGAGCTACCCGGATACCCTTGGCGCGCTCGGGGTGAACGTCTCACTCGTGATGACCTGTACGTTCATGCTGGGTTGCTGGCTCGCTGGCCTGGGCGGAGTACTGACATCGGCTCTGGCAAGCATTGACCTCGGCATCGGAATGGAACGCATCATCGAGTGCTTCGCGGTCGTGGTCATAGGAGGTTTGGGCAGCGTCGGAGGCGCTTTGCTAGGCTCGCTGATCATCGGAGTTGGCAGCACGTTCTTGCAGCTCCCACTCGGCCGCTGGGCATTGGTCTTCCCATACGCCCTCATGGCAATAGTGCTTATCGTAAGACCCTGGGGCTTGTTTGGTAAGCCCGAACGTTAGCAAACGAAGGTCCCATCACATGCATCGCCAGTCTTTCTCAATTGCCCGTTATCCCTGGATCGCAGGAATTCTTACGGTCGTCTGTCTCGCCTTCTTGCCCTTTATATTGGGAGGACTGGGCCGCGCCGGCGAATATTGGATCTGGGTATGCACAGAGATGCTCATCATGGGGCTGTTTGCGTTGAGTCTGAACCTTATCCTTGGATATGGCGGTATGGTAAGCTTCGGTCATGCAGCCTTTTTCGGCGCCGGCGCCTATACGGTTGCCCTGCTGATGAAGAAGGCTGGCTGGCCGCTCTATCTTGCCCTTCCAGCCGCCCCTCTCGTCGCAGCCGCCATAGCAGCAGCGATAGGGTGGTTCTGCGTACGGCTTCTCGGACTCTACTTTGCTATCCTTACTCTTGCTTTCGGACAGTTGCTCTACATGGTGGTCTTTCAATGGCGATCGCTCACAGGCGGAGACGACGGCATTCACGGAATTCCACGCCCTTCGTGTTTGGGTCATACGGAATATTATCTCTTGTGCCTCGCTGTGTTTGTCGTGTGTTTCTTGCTGATTCGCATGATTGTCAATTCGTCGTTTGGTCTTACCATAAGAACTATTCGGGAAAACAGCGAACGAGCTAAGTTCCTCGGAATAAACGTGAGACGCTATCAGCTCATCAATTTCGTTATTGCTGGCGCTTTTGCCGGCGTCGCCGGCGGGCTCCTGGCTGAACTGAATCGGTTTGCTCAGACCGATTTCCTCCACTGGAGCAAATCAGCCGAACCGATCTTTGCCAGCCTGGTAGGCGGTATGTACACGCTCACGGGACCTGCGATAGGAGCGGCGGTGCTCATCTTCTTAAAAGTGATACTGCAGCAACTCCACAGGAGCCTCGTGGAAATTTGGGCGATCATTCTGGGGTTGATTCTCTTGATTGTGGTGCTTTTTGCGCCCGGAGGCTTTGGCGATATCTACCAGAAGCTTGTCGGGAAGTCTCAGACGTGAACAATAGACACTCAATCGGTGCGTCGATATGAGAGAGCATATTCTCGAGATTCGTGATCTTGCCAAATCCTTCGACGGCAATCAGATCTTCAACGATGTGAGTTTCGTCGTGAAAGAAGGGGAACTCAGCTCCATTATCGGGCCAAATGGGGCAGGGAAAACCACGCTCTTCAACTTGATAACGGGATACTTGATTCCAGATTCCGGCCAAATATTTTTCAAAGGGAAAAACATCGTCGGCATGGAACCCTTCTCCATCGCCCGACTCGGTATGGCGCGGGCGTTCCAGCGAACTAATATTTTTCCTCGAATGAGCGTGATAGAAAATGTATTGGCTGCAGTTATCACAAAACACAGAGGCAATCTGAATTTCTACAAGCCCTTGAAGGCGTTGAAGGCGTGGCGCGAAAACGCGTACGAAATTTTGGAAAGCGTTGGACTGGCAGACATGGCAAACAGGCAGAGCGGGACGCTGGCCCATGGAGACCAAAAAAGACTCGACATAGCCGTGGCATTGGCCCTGGACCCGCAACTGCTCCTCTTGGATGAGCCTATGGCAGGGATGAGCCCCGAAGAAAGATGGTTGACAGTGGACCTCATCAAGAAATTATGGGAACAGCTCAAAATTACCATGCTTTTTATTGAACACGATATGGATATGGTGTTTGGAATCTCGCAGATTGTTCGAGTCCTCTGCTACAAGTCACTGCTTGCCGAAGGAACGCCAACGGAGATCTCGCAAAATAGCGACGTAATCGAGGCATACCTGGGAGAAGAGGCCTAGCCATGCTGCTGCAAGTGGAGACGATAAATACATATTACGGCCTGAGTCACATCCTTTTCGACATCTCGCTGGAAGTCGCAAAAGGCGAAGTGGTTGTCTTACTTGGCAGAAATGGGGCAGGCAAGACCACGACATTGAGAAGCATCATGGGGCTGACGCCGCCTCGAACTGGCAGGATCGTGTTTCGCGGTCAGGCAATAACCGGTTGGCCGCCATACAAAGTCGCGCGTCTCGGCGTGGGATTCGTCCCAGAGGATAGAAGAATATTTCCAGACCTGTCGGTCAAAGCCAACCTCGATGTAGGTCTGCAGCAACAACGGGCGAAAAATGGCCCTTGGTCCATCGATCGCATCTTTCAAATTTTTCCTCGTCTGGAGGAATTGGCGTCAAGAACGGGCGGACATCTGAGCGGCGGGGAACAGCAGATGCTCACCATTGCCCGAACCCTCATGGGCAACCCCGAACTCATCCTCTTGGATGAACCCAGCGAAGGTCTGGCGCCAATAATCGTGAAGATTCTCGGAGACGTGATTGATCTCATGAAAAATGAAGGCATGACCGTGCTTCTGTCGGAACAAAATGTAAAGTTTGCCCTGAAACACAGCGACAGAGCCTACATCGTGGACAACGGCCACATCAAATACCAAGGCGCAATCTCTGATCTCAGGATGAATCAGGAGATTACCAAACGCTATCTCGCCGTGTAGTCAGGGACCAAAGACATCCTACAAAGCCGACTGCAAGCGACACGCGGCCCCGGACCAAGCCCCCATAAACTATCGCTCTCCCATTTGCCAAAACGACTGATAAATCGGTTCGCTCCACCGCTCTCGCGGGCATAGAGCAAAGGCCGGTCAGAGGATCGAGATATAGGAAGAGCGTCTCTAAATTTATACCGGTTCTCAGTAATGAATCACAAGTTCAGTGAACCGGCGCTCTTTTTTGGGCGCTCTATACTCCTTCTCGAAACTTCTGTCGGAATGAGGCGCGCCGCGGCATGAACATGAAAACTTTCAAAGTCTGCTTCACGGCGCTGATTTGTCATGCCGGACTCGATCCGGCATCCAGGAAACGAAGAATGGATTCCCACTTGCGTGGCAATGACATGCACCGGATCAACAGCGCAATTCGCGATTATTTTCGAGAATGGCTCTGTGTCGGATCTCCAGAATGAATCACGTATTCGGCGCGGCGGCGCTCCCCTCGCCGGTGGCGCCGCCCTGAAGTTATTTCTTTTCCAGTATCTTCTCGAGGCTTTGCGCACCCGAGTGACAAACGTTCCGGAGACTTGGTACACCATATCCTTCTCGTCGCTGGGCGTTACCATAGCCGTGACTACCTCCGGCGCCTTCTGTTCACCCGCATGCTTGGCGCCTTCGCTTTCTGACCCTGGCGAAGCAGCAGTCTTCGGCTCAGCAGCCGCGTCCTGATGCTCCTCTTTCTTGGCGCTCTCGGCTGTCTGCGGCTCTGAGTGCGCCTCTGGGGGCGAAGGTTGGGAAGCCCATCCCGCCTTGAGCACGACTGGCTCTTTTTGTCCTTTGATGGAAAGCGACGCGACCAACTTCGGCTGCGCGAGCTCGGCTGGGACGGTCTGGGCTTTGCTCATGGACTTCCATTCCAGATCCCTCAGCTCCCAAAGAATGGACGTAATGTTCCATGAATCCACCGATGCGATCCCCTTGGGTTCCTCGAGACTCCACTGATTATTGTCCTTGCGGACCGCAACCCATTTTTTGCCGTCGAGTTCCATCTCGAATTTTTCCACGTCATTGGGGGCAAAAGTCATGAGAGACTTGTCTCTCAGTACATTCAGGTCCGATTGAACGAGGGCTTTGAGGTTTTTCAGATCCACCACATAGACAGCATTCTTCCCTTTTACCGAGGCATACACCTCCGAATCCAAGGGATGCGCTGCATCGCTTTTCACCGAAGCGCCCACGGAGAGAACCTGCTCGAGCTTCGGTCCGGCAAGGGTGATTGCGATCTTGGGAGCCGCGAGACCGAACTTCTCATCCGAGAGGTTCGGATTGTCGATGATATCCTTTGCCTTGAGGTTCGCGAGGGTGTTCAAGTCCCGATTCATCATATTGGCCTTGAGTTTCATGGATTCAGGTTTTGTCAATACCCATCTCTCCGGGCCCTCACGCTTGATTTCGATCTCTTTGTCGTTATTCCGGATTGCCACGCGATCCACATCCGCAGGCGCGATGGCGAGCACATCCTTGTCGCGCAAGTCGAAGACGCTTTTATTCAAGGCGTTTTTCACGGTGTCGGCCACGAGAAACAACCTCGGGTCGTCATCTTTCTTCATATAATAAGAGGACTTAGAGGGGTTTTGGTCGCCAAAGAAGATGTGGTTACGGACGTCCTTGGCTGCAACAGTCGCCTCGAAAGAAGGCTTTTGCAGTCCGTATTCCTCCCAGTTCACCTCTTTTTCTTTCAGTATCCTCTCAGGCTTGAGGGACGTCAAGGTTGCGACGACTCCCTGAACCGCTGACTGATCTGCAGCGGTTTTCACGGGTTCCACGAGCATCCATTTCCCCTCGATCTTCTTGAGCTGGATCACGGTCCCGTCATCTTTCTTTATTTTGACTTCATCGACGCTGTCGTTGTCGATGCAGATCAGTCGAGACGCCTTCTCTTCTTCAGCCTTTTTTTGGCCCTTGTGTCTTATTTCATAAAAATAAAGCCATGATCCAAGGGCGCAAAGTATGATCAAGTACACTACCGTTTTTCGCCAACTCATTCAAAAGACCTCCGTTTGAAACATACACGCATGTCGAGAGTGAAGCCATTCCTGGGTTGAGGCTTATCATGAAGCGGCTTTTACTGAGCGTCTGCGATACACATAGACGACGATCCCTGCTGCGACCCAGATCAATGGCACGAGGACCACGGGAATGACGAAAAATACGCTCGCCTGCCGGGCTGTCAGCACAAAAGGCTGCGCCTTGAGCGACTTTGGCCGAATGGAGATAAGATTCTCGTCTTCCGCGAGCCAGGAGACGGTGTTCATGAAAAGATCCCCATTCCCCTGAAGTTTGTAGTACTTGTTGGCCGCCATGAGCGAGCTACCCATGACCACAATCCTCGCTTTTTTGGGTTTAGACGGCTGTTCGCCCGGGGCAGCGTCCTTTTGCTGCTTCGCTTCTTCGCCGCCCTGTTTCTCAACGCCCTTCTTCTCAGGCGCCTGATCGGCCTGTTCCTTGGACTCGCTCGTCGCCTCATTGGTGGTTACTTGGGACACCGCCATCACGGAGATAGGGCCTTTCATACCGGTCTTTTCGTCAAAATTGGCGTTTCCCGATTTAAGCTGTTCCTCATTGATCGTCCACGAGACAGGACTGGTGAGCGCCAGGTCTTGGGCCTCTATACCTTGCTTTGGGTTGCTCTCCGCCCGCACGGATCGCGCCTCCGGGAAAAATGAAGCTACGTTGAAGTTCTTTGTGATGGGAAATTTGACGTACGACACGATGACCGGCATGAGGTAGTCCCCGCCCATGGCTCGACTCATCCTATCCACGACGATGTCGTCTGCGGTCAAGAACCCGTAATCCTTGAGAAAAGCTGCCAGCTTCGGCGTCTTGAACGGATTCAGCAGGACGAGCAAGCTGCCGCCGCGTTTGAGGTAGGCGCGTATCGCCTCCATTTCGCTGTCCATGGGATCGGTCTTCGGCCCTGCTATGACGAGTACCGCGGCGTCGGTGGGGACTTCGGGCGTTTGAAGTAGCACGAGTTCTTCCACTTTGTAGTTTTGCTTCTCAATCTGAGATTTAGCGACGCTGAAGCCGGTTTCGTTCGTCGCTTCCGGGGAGAGCTCCCCATGGCCCTTGAGCATGTACACCTTCTTTGTTTCCGTCCTGAGGAGCTTGACAAGCGCATTTGTCACCGTCTCCTCGTCCACCACGTTGATGCGTTCCTCCTTTTGCCCAGCCTTCAAGATCGTGGTGGGATACGCGTCGATCTTGTTCGCCATCGCAACGGCCCGCTCCTTGTCTGGGTCCACGAACGAGTAATGGAATTTCGAATACACGTCTCGATACTGCTCCAGCAGATCCCGCACTTCCTCTCTATCCCCTTGATCCTTGCTTTCATAAAAGGCTAGCACGTCTATGGGCGTCTGGTTCTTCCGAAAACTCTCGAGGACATTTTTGCTCTGGGATGACAGCGTGAACCGCTTTGCACGGGTGAGGTCCCACCGCTTTGGGTTCTGCAAAATGATGTATTGGGCAGCAACCAGTATGGCTAGGAAGATGACGATACCCGCTGCAGTACCGCTGCCCAAAATGATTCTTCGGCGAACGTTTTCACTCGTCATGTTCTATCCCCTCCACCTGTAAGTCTCCAATGAGCGAGTCGTCAAGAAGAGAAAAAAAGCGGCAAAAAACACGAAGAAAGACACGTCGGAGAGCGCGAGAATGCCCTTTTGGAACGACTCGATGTGCTCGAGTATAGAGAGCTGCCGGATGACGT
>VSSL01000737.1_pt1 | contig 9989 bp, 6 predicted proteins | sample 4557531 | NCBI WGS metagenome assembly VSSL01 (sample SAMN10986726, study PRJNA523729) | hot springs metagenome | isolation source: hot springs | place: India:Timba, Gujarat | collected 2018-05-31 | reverse complement strand
GACGCCTTCCCTGCTTGCGGGGGGACTACAGGGGCGCTAAAGGCTCGGCGGGAGCCTCGCCATCCCGCCAGCAGGACACCGCGCTTCTATTGCCCAACTCGATAACAGCATGAACGCTGACACGAAAGGGGAACGGCAATGGCGCAACGCACCTGCACCTACGTGGTGCCCGGTTTTCATTCCGATGTGGTGTGGCTGGAGGACCAGCGCGATTACGCGGTGAGCCTGCTGGGCGATATGCACCAGAACCTGCAGATTTTGCGCATTGACCCGCATTACGGCGTCTTCCTGCACGAGTTAACATACCTCAAACCCTATCTGGACACGCATCCTGAAGCCGTGCCGGAAGTGCGCCGTTGGATTCAGGAGGGGCGTATCGGTACGGGCGGCTCGCATAGCCAGCCTACCGAAACCGTCATCGGCGGCGAGGGCATCGTGCGCAACATCCTTTACGGACGCTGGTATCATGAAGGCGTACTGGGCGACCAGCCGTGGATATACATGCCCTGGGATGTGTTCGGGCACAGCGCGCAGCTGGGGCAGATTCTGCGCAAGTCGCGCTTCCGGGGGTGCATCTGGAGCAAGGACATCCGCGGCGCGCTGGCGGTGTTCTGGCACCTCGCGCTGGACGGCGAACCGCTGCTGTTCAAGCGCATGGGTTACTGGTTCCCCAACAGCGATCCCGACACCTTCCTGAAGGCGATAGATGATTTCTTCCAGGAGATGCGCTCGCTTGGCTTCACCGCCGACTGCAGGCTGGACTGTGTGGACTTCAAACCGCCCACCGCATGGATAGCAGGGCGTTGCGAGGAGTTGGCGAAACGCGAACATGCGGTCATCATCCGCGGTATCGGGCATGAGCAGTGGTTCGAACACGCCTTCCGCCAGCACGAGGAGCGTACGGTTTCGATTCCCGTCACCTCGCGCGACTACGAGTGGCACCATCAGGGCACGGGACTGTCGCGTATCGAGCTCAAAATCGCCAACCGGCTGGCGGAGCAGAGCCTGCATCAGGCGGAGTTCTTCGCCACCGTTGCCCACCTGTTAGGCGCGGAATATCCCGATAAGGCTCTGGATAAAGCATGGCGCCAGCTGCTGTTCAACCAGCATCACGATGGCATCGCCGGTCCTCTGTGCGACCGCGCTTTCCTGGACATGATGGCAGGCTTCCGCGAGGCACTGGAGCTGGCGCATGACGTGCGCACTCGTAGCCTGCGCTACATCTGCGACCAGACCGACACCGCCTACACCGCTCCCCCGCCCACCGTCATCACCCTGCAGGTGCATAACGCGCTGGGCTGGAGCCGAACCGATGCGGTGCGCGTCACCCTGCGCTTCCCCAAGCCGGTCAGCGGTTTCCGCATTGAAGATTCAGAGGGCAATCCGGTACCCTGCCAGCTGGAGTCGCCCGTTCCCACCCGCGCGCCCCTGCGCGAGGCGGAGGTCACCCTGCTGGCGCGAGACATCCCGCCGATGGGTTTTCGCACCTACCGCGTAGTGGAGACCGATACCCTGCCCCCCGCGCCGAAGCTGGTACCCGGTTACACCATCGAGAACGAGTTCTTCCGCGTGACCGCCGACCCGCAGCTCGGCGGCGGGCTGAGCAGTATCTACGATAAACAGACAGGGCGCGAGGTGCTGAACGCGCAAGCGGGACCCGGCAACGAAATCGTCGCGTTGTTAGAGAAAGCCGACCGCGCCGAGCCTGCCTGGGAGTGCTACACGCTGGGACCGAAGTGGTTCTCGCGCGACTACGCGGCGAACGTGCAGGCGTGGCAGGGACCGGTGCAATCGCGACTGGTGATTCGCGGCGAGATGCGTTCCTGCGAGCGCGAGCAGAGTGTGAGCCTGACGCAGGGCGTGCGGCGAATCGACTTCGCCACACAACTGCAACGCTACCGCGGCGAAAACGAGCTGTTTGTGGTCACCTTCCCGATAAACGTGCAAAACGCGGAACCGGTGTTCGAAGAACGCTTCGGAGCCATCACCAAGCGCAAGAGCAAGGGTAAGCTGGACTTCCGTTTCCACCAGTGGCGCAACTTTTCGGAGTGTGGGGCTCGGCACGCCTGTCAGTGGGTAGACCTGTCGGGCGCGGCTTGGGTGCGCTACGCGGACGGGCAGCAACGTCCCTTCGGCATGTGTCACCTGGTTACCTCGCACCACCCTGCTAGCGTGCAGGCGGCATATGCTTTGCAGCACGCGCTGATTCGCAAGGGTGTACCCTGCACCCCTGTTTATGATGACTTCGACGCCCCGCGCCGGCTGCAACTGCCGGTAGAAGACACCATCTTGCCCTTCCCGAACAACCCTAACGAAGACCTGTCGCTGGGCATGTCCTTCCGCGTGGTGTTCAGCCTGGGCGGAGACAACACCTATCTTGCCGACCTGATAACGCGCCTTCCCGAGGCGCAAGCGAACCGTCTCAAAACTATCCTCCAGGAGCAGCAGGGCATCGCTCTGGTAGAAGATCCCGACATGCCCGACGGTTGGCAACCTCTGCCCGTGCTGGTGATTGCCGCGAAAGATGAAACCGCTCTGCAGGAAGTGGTACAGCAGCTGGTCACCCAGCTGGAGCAGACCGCTACCATCTCCCTGCCCGCCGACGCTAACCTGGTACAACACCCCCTCCCCACCGAAGACTATGGTGTCGCGCTGGTGAACACGGGCAACGTGCTCAACTCGGTAGAAAACGATAACACGATGGTGCTGTTCCTGATGCACACTGCCGCGTGGGGCGGTACGCCGTGGGGACAGCCCGACCGATTGCCTTTCGTGTTCATCCCCGAACACAAGACGCACCTGTTCCGCTATAGCCTCTATCCGCACGCTGGCGACTGGCGCAAGGCGGGTACCGCCCGCGTGGGCTGGGAGGTGAACAACCCTCTGCAGACGGTACAGGGGATGCTACACGGCGGCGCGTTGCCGCTGGACTACTCCTTCCTGCAGGTAGAGGCGAAACAGGCTATCCTTACTGCCCTCAAACCTGCGGATAACCCCACCGGAAGGTTCGAATCGCATCCGGTGGACGCGGAGGGCAAGGGCATCGTCGTGCGGCTGTACGACCCCACCGGTTTCGGCGACAGGGTGCGTTTGAGGTGGCATTCTGGTCTCCTGGAGGCGCACCATGCGAACCTGCTGGAAGAACCTTTGCAACCCATTGGCTTGCAGGAGCAGGCGGTAGAGCTTGCGCTGGACAGCTTCGCCATCGAGACTTTCCTGCTGAAGCCGAAGCCCTTTACCCCGAAGGGTGGACCCCGTGTGTTAGGAGCCACCGCCGAACCCGTGCAGCCGGTATACGTGCGCTACTGGCAACATAACCTGGGCGCAGACCCGATAGGCTACCTGCCTGTCGCGGTAAGCCTGCGCGGCGAGGTGAAGACGGGCATCCACATTCGGCAGGGTGGCGTCACTATCAACACCGTAGAAGTGGGCGTCGTCAACAACCTGCGCGACCGCAATGCAACGGGAGTGGTTCGCCTCTTCGTGCCCGAAGGCTGGCACACCGTGCCTGCGGAGATTCCGTTTGACCTTCCCGCGGGCGAAGCGCAGACGTGGAAAGTGCTGTTGTGCTTTGACACGCCGCGACGCACGGGCGTGGTGCGCGCCTGTCTGGAATGGGACGGGCAGACTTATGAGGATATTCTGGAGGTCGGGTGGGAGTACTTCCCCGAATGGGATGTGCATATCGAGCGCAACGCGCTGGTGGTGCGCCTGCGCAACGGTACGGACGACCTCATTCATGGAGCGGTGCAAGTTATCACTCCGCTGGAGACATGGGGCGACGCGGTGGGCATTTATCGCCTGACCGCAGGCAGCACGCACACACAGGGCTTCCATCTGCAACCCGATGAGCGGGCGGAGATACGATTCGAGGGTGAGCGACCGCCCGGCCGAGGCTTCGTCATCGTCAAGGTGATGGCGCATGGCAGGGTGGAGTACCGGAAGGTACAATAGAGGCGGAGGTGACACCCCATGCAACCCGCGCTGGAAACCGACAAACGGACCATGACCTACGAAGAGTTTCTTCAGTGGGCGGATGAAGACACATACGCCGAGTGGGTGGACGGGGAGGTTATTTTACTGATGCCGCCAAAGAGAAAGCACCAGTCCATTACCTTATTCCTGACCAGATTGCTAAGTGACTTCCTGGAACTCACAGGGCGGGGAGAAGCCATCGCGGCTCCCTTTGAAACCTTTTTGCCCTCTCGCCCGGCGTCGCGCGAGCCGGACATTATCGTGGTGCTCGGTGAGAATCTGCAGAATCTAACCGAAGAACGCTTCACTGGCGCACCCGACCTCGTGGTGGAGGTCATTTCCGAAGACAGCGTGCATCGTGACCGTGTGGAGAAGTTCCTGGAATATGAGCGTGAGGGAGTACGGGAGTACTGGTTGATTGACTCGCGTCCCGGACATGCAGCGGTGGATGTGTTCACACTGGAACAGGGTAGTTTTGTGCCTCTGGATGCGAACGAGGAAGGCTGGCTGGAAAGCAAGGTGCTTCCCGGCTTTCGCGTGAAAGAGGCGTGGTTCACCGGCGAGTCGCTGCCAGACCTGTCCAGCGCATTGAACGAAATGCTTTCGCCAGAGCTGAAGCAGAAGATGGCGCAGAAGCTGGGGGTGCTGTAGTGTCTTTGTCATTCTGAGCAGAGCGAAGAATCTTGGAGATGCTTCACTCCGTTCAGCATGACAAGAAAAAGGCGAGATGCTTCGCTGGCGCTCAGCATGACAAAGAGGAGACAGAACGCAAATGGCACCAGTAGAACTCGTTTACTCCTGCTGGCTGCCCGACCGCGGCGAACCCTACAAGTGGTTCGAACGCGGTTTCGGGGGTATGGACTTCTTTACAAAAGGCTTCGCGGCGGGCACGCTCTACCTGTATGTGCACAACACCGGCAACCGCCCCATACGCCCTGAAGCCTTTTTGCTGAACGACACACCGCTGGAGAAGTTGCGGGAGGAACGCAAAGCGTACTGGTGGCGACTGTTGCCCACTCCCCTGCCTCCCGACGCAGTGGGCGAAATCGGTATTCGCCTTGCGAGGACGCCCGATACGGCTCCCGCTATACGGGTCACGTTCGATAACGGCTCAGAGGTTAATACACGAGTTCCTATACAAAAGCCTCCCGTTCGCATCGAGACCGTCGGCTTCAACGGGCGAAGCGATACCGTCACCCTGACCATAGAAAACGTGGACGGCGAGAAGAGACGGGTAACGCGAGTGTGGCTGGATGCGCAAGAGGTGACGCGCCGATGCCGCCTGCTGGACCCTGATTTCCGCACGGGTGTCGCCCCCGTGGTCCTTCGTCTGAACCGTCCGCTGACGTACGGCTCCTACCACGTCTACCGCGTGCAAACCTCCGATGGAGCTACTGCCGCCTGCTGTGTGCGCACCGGCGATGACTGGGTTCCGCTTGGTTCCTACGGCTACGCGACCTACGTGGACTTCGCCCGAAACGGCTGCAATGGGCACAACAGCTTCAGCAGACTCTCCAAGGAGCAGCTGGACCTTCACGCCCAGCTGACGATGAAGGCGGTGATGGTTCTATGGGATGCCCCGCCGGACGATTATATGAAAGGGCATCCCGGGCTCTTCGCCTACTGTCCGATGGATGAACCCGATGTGGGGGACTATTTTGAGGCGAAGAATCTACCCGACGCGCAGCGCATTGGCTACCTCGCGGTGGAGATGGAGAAGCGCTGTCAAACCTATCGCGAGGCAGACCCTGTCAAGATGAGCCTTCTCACCGTTGACCTGACCTACAAGCCGATGAACTACTACATCTACGCGCCCATCGCCGACATCGTGAACCCGGATTGCTACCCGCTGAGCCTGGGGACGGACGTGAAGATGGTGTACGAGGTGGTGCGTACGGCTCGGTGCGCCGCCGGACCGCGCCCTGTTACCTTCACCTTCCAGAGTTGTTATGAGGAGCCGTATGACCCGATGGAGCGTGCGAAGATGCGCTTTCCGCGCCCGCCGACGCCCGGCGACATACGTCTGATGACTCTATACGCCATCGCTGCCGGGGCGCGCGGGCTTTTCGGCTATGGGCATCACACGGAGAGAACATCCCGCTACCTGCATCGGGGCAGCGGCGAGTTCCCCGAGGTATGGCGAGCCATCGGCGAAGTGTATCGCGAGATAGAACACGTCGCGCCTCTGCTGGCGAGGGCACATCCCACCGCTATCGCCCGCGCCGACCTGCCGACGGTTCTGGTTTCCACGCTGGTGGCAGGCGAGGACGCTCTGTTGCTGGTGGTGGTAAACGAAGACTACGTACAGGAAAGAAACAGGCTGAGGGTCAACCGCGCCACTGTTCAGATAAAGGTGCCGGAGCTTCCCTGGCTCGCGCCGCGCTTTGCCTGGCTGGTGAAGCACACGGGCTTTGAGAGTCTGCCCGTGAAAACATCCGGGGATGGGGCAACAATCACTTTGTCCGGTCTGGAAACGGCAGGGCTGGTGCTGGTCGCACAGGCGGAGGCTGTAGCGCACAGCCTCCGCCGCCGCTACGAGCAGCGCGTGGCGCGGGTGGCAGACGCTTTGAGACAGCTGCAAGAGTAGTGTTCCGCGGAGGCTCAGAGCGGCAGGCTATTCGGAATCAGGCATAACGCGGAGAATAGCCAATCGTGTACCCACAGGACAGCTCCCCATATCGTCCTGGCAGATGCGCCTACCAGCGAGAGAACCACTCCCGCGAGCAACGCGCCTATCGTCAGGAAAACCCCGTCCCGGTTCAGCAGCCCGAAGGCGGTGGTCAATACGGAGATGGCTGGCAGAGAGTTCATGAAAGGCAGGGGCAGGAACATCACGACGCCCATCATCAGCACCACCACCGAAGCCAGCCGCAGTAATGTCACGTCGCTAAAGGGAGCAAGACGCGGTCGGGACAACCTTTCGATGCCCTGCAGCAGGCGAACACCGCGTGTGCGAAGCAGAGTCACCACCTTCTCGGAGAGGGAATAGGCGCGGACGCGACGGGGCAACCAGGGAGCGGTGCGTCCCCACGCCATCTGTACCGAGCCAATGATGCACAACATCCCCACCACTCCCGATGCGCCCGGAGGCAGCACGGGGATCAGAGCCACAATCGCTAACAGCATCAGCACCAGACCAAAACCGCGTTCCTCCATGCGCTGCATCAGGTCGCCAACCGTTAACGAGTTCCGTCCCTCGCAGCTTAACACATCATGCAGTATCCGGGATACAGGTTGTTCGTCTAAGTAAGACCGGGCTTTGGTGGTCATTTCCTGTTCCTTCATCAGCATTCTCTTTCTCCCAGTATCAGCGTGCGAATCATTCGCGCCGTTGGATCCACAGTCAAAAGGGTTATTTCACCGCAGAGACCACAGAGTTCGCTGAGCGATAGATGAAACTCTCTGTGCCCCAGGCGTCCTCAGCGGTTTGTTCCTCAAATACACTCATGTTTCACACTATACTATACTGAGAAAAAGCAAGAATCGCTCCCGAAACAGGCTTTCAGTCGGGCCATTTTGTTCCCAGCAGAGGCTCTTTCTTCTCCCCGTTGTCGATACTAACACCCGCTGGAGGGGAAGTCAAGCAGGAGGTTTGCTGCCCATCGCGAACCCGAAGGGTAAAAAGACTGTAAGAGAGGTCATCATGGTCTTCGTGTGCCTGTTGCTGACGGCTGCGGCTCATGCTGCGCCGCAGGTAGAACTGATCGGTCAACCCTGTCGTGCCAAGAACGTGCTCGCCGCTCGCTATGTGGTCGCTCCGGACGGCAAGGAGTGGTTTGTGCTGACGAACATGAACGAAACCGCCGGTATGGAGCTGATTTTTATCGATTTTCGGAACAACACAGGGCGGGCGATTCGCGCGCCCGCAGGCTCCGGCTCGTGGGCGTTGCTGCAGGTTCCCGGCAATCGCCTGGTCGTTGGCACGTTCTACGACGGCAAGTTCATGGTGTTTGACCTGGAGCGCATGGAGTTTGTGAAAACGGCGGACTTCCCCGGCGAGAGCTATATCTGGAACCTCGCCATCGGCGGCGATGGGCGTGTGTACGGCGGAACCTATCCGGGCGCGAAGCTGGGTGCGCTGGACCTGAACACTTACGCCGTTGAGGACTGTGGCGCTCCCGCACCGCCCAACATGTACCTGCGTTATGTCTCTGCCCTGCCCGACGGACGCATCCTGTGCAACTTCGGCATGGAGAAGCCCGTGAACCTGATTTACGACCCGAATGCCAAAAAGTTCGAAGAGGCTCCGCAGGTGCTGCAGGGTGTCAGCCGGGGGGTGTCGTGGAATGGCTATTTTCTCGCCGGTTCGCAGGTGCTGGACGGCAAGACGTTACAGCCTGTAGAACCTCCCTTCCCTTTGCCTCCGGGTGAAGGCAGTTGGGCGGCGGACGTGAACCTGACCACCAACGACGTGCTGTACCTGCGAAGGGGCAGCGCGGTATATCGCTATGCGAAGGGCGATGAGAAACCGCAGCTGCTCGCCTCTGTAGAGCTGCGAGGCGGGGGAATCTACGCTGCTACCGCGAAAGGCGAGCTGCTCGGAGTGCGCGGGCAGGATTACTTCCTTATCCAGCCAGGCGAGACGCAGGTCACGTTGAAGCCGATACCGGTAGAATCCGCCCCACGCCCGACGCTGTTCCTGCGCCTGGACGACAGAGGCAGGCTATGGGGTGGTCCCCACTTCGGACAGACGCTCTTCTGGATGGACACCCGAACGGGCAAGACGGTCAACACGGGAACGGTATGTAATTCCGGCGGCGAGGTATACGATGTCGCGTTTCACAACGGCAAGGTGTATGCGGTCGCCTATGCGGGTGGCGACATCATTCAGTATGACCCCGAAGCGCCATGGGACCAGTGGAACAACGTGAACCCGCGCGTCATAGCCAGCGTAGGCGACAGGGGCTATATCCGCCCTACTGCCGGAGTGCTGGTGGGACCCGACGGCAAACTGTATTCCGGCTGGATGGCGAAATACGGCGTGTACGGCGGCGCAGTGGTTATCACCGACCCGACAACGGGCGAGACCGAGCTCATCGAGAACCCGCTGGGTGAGCAGGCAGTAGAGGGACTGACAGCCGATGAGAAGTTCATCTATGTGGGAACCTCGTTGGGCGCAAACGGCTTGCCCAACAAGAAAGGCGAATGGGCGCGCTTCGGCGTGATAGACAGAACGACGAAGCAGGTGGTGTTTCAGCGTGAGTTTGAGGGCGCGTCAGGCGTGCGCACGTTCTGGCTGGACACGCGAACGAAACGACTGGCGTTTTCGATAGACGGCAGGCTGCGCCTGTTCGATACGGTCTCCCGACAGTTCACCGATACTCCCGAAGATACACCGCGCGTGGGCAGTCGCATCGTCGGTTTGGGCGACGGAAAGGCGTACTACGGCAGTGGGAAAACAGTCGTGCAGCTGGAGATGGACACCGGCAAGGTGGGAGCAGTCGCGGAACTGCCCGCAAACGTATCGAACGTCGCAGTGGAAAAGGACGGCACCCTTTACGCCGCGTGCGGGGCAGATATCTATCGCATCAGGAGGCAACCATGAACGGTGATACCCCGTACCCATCGCCGCTGGGCGTGTGTATCCTGCCGCCGCGTCCGCGCAACGCGGCACGCACGGTCAGCTACTCTTCCTACATGCAGGAGATACTGAGCCATGCGGGGGTGTGTTATACTCCACTCTCTGCTGAGGAGATAGAACACCGCCTCCCCCACCTTCGCGTGCTGGTAACGGTGGGCGATACCCCCCCTGCCTGACGCCGCACGAGAGGCGATGACACGGTGGGTGGAAGACGGCGGGGCGTGGCTGGCTATCGGTAGCACGACGGGCGCGCCCGCGCTGTTCGGAGTGGAGGAAGAGCCTGCCGCCTACTCGGGGGTGGGGGCGCTGCGACAGGCACGCTGGGCGGAGGGGGTATCTCGAGCAGGGGAGAGTCATCATCCTGTCCTCGCGCATGTTTCCGCTTCCCCCTGCACTTCTTCAACGGCGCACCCGTACGCGGCTGAAGAAGGGG
>VSSL01000736.1_pt1 | contig 10000 bp, 7 predicted proteins | sample 4557531 | NCBI WGS metagenome assembly VSSL01 (sample SAMN10986726, study PRJNA523729) | hot springs metagenome | isolation source: hot springs | place: India:Timba, Gujarat | collected 2018-05-31 | reverse complement strand
GGGGGAGATGCCCGATAAAATCCTGAATAAAGGTGCTGCCATTTCCATTCTCGGTGCTTACTTCTTTGAAAAGCTTGAATCAATGGGACTCCAAACTCATTATTTAGGCTTGGTTGAAAACGGCAAAGTAAAAAAACTTTCCGAATTAACGGATGTTTCTGATACTATGGAAATTAAATTGCTCAGAGTTGTTAAACCCAAATTAATAAATGGAAAGTATGATTATTCAGACTATAAAAAGCTTAAAGGAGGTTTTCTAATACCACTTGAAATTATATACAGGAATTCTCTTCCTCCGGGCAGTAGTGTTTTCAAAAGATTGTCAGCGGGTGAAATTAAGCCAGAGGATTTAGGGCTTGAAGCAATGCCTGTACCAAATCAAAAATTAGAAATTCCAATTGTTGATTTTTCAACAAAGCTTGAAGTTACCGATAGATATATAAATCCTTTAGAAGCAAGGGAAATTTCCGGCTTGTATGAAAAAGAGCTAAATGATCTTAAAGAACTCACAGGCTTAATTAATAATTTGATTTCAAATGAATTTTCAAAGATTGGTTTAATTAATGAAGATGGTAAAATAGAAGTTGGTTTTGATTTAAATAGAAATTTTATGCTGGTGGATGTACTGGGAACTCTTGATGAGTGTAGGTTTACTTTTAATGGATTGCCGGTTAGTAAAGAAATTGCAAGAATATATTACAGGAAAACTGATTGGTATTTAAGCGTTGAAGAAGCAAAGAAAATTGATAGACAAAACTGGAAACAAATTTGTAAATTAAATCCCGAGCCATTACCGGAAAAATTAAAACTTTTAATTTCTCAAGTTTATTGTAGTTGCACCAATGAAATTACCGGCAAAAATTGGTTTAAAGATGTACCACCATTAAAAAATGTTTTATATGAAATAAATAATTTTATTTAAAATTAGTTCAAAATAAATATTTGAATATTCAATAAGTTTTAAGAAAATTTTAATATAACTCACTTGATTAAGGTATTTTGTTTCTTTATCTTATTTTAATAAAATACCTTACTATGAAAAAATTTTTCTCCCTCTTATTTTTTCTTTTTATATCAATAAACTCTTTCTCTCAAATTTATTTTGACCAGCTTACTGAAGTTCCTCAATTTACGAATAAAAATATTAATGGTATCTATAAATTTATAAATAAGGTTTATGCTTTTGGAGATAGTGGAACTGTTTTTATTTCAGAAGACAGTTGTGCTACCTGGAATGCTATTCCTACTAACTTTCCATATAATTTATATAATGGGGTTATTTTTTCCGGCTCTTTTATCTTTGTTCCTTGTTCAAATGGTATTATTCTAAAATCTACAGATTATGGCTCCAATTGGGTAGTATTAAATACTGGTTTCAATAGTAGCATTTTCTGGGTTCAGAATTCTATGACTAATTTTAATTATTTACTTGCTGGCGGTGATAGCGGACTTGTAATTAGTTCCACAAATGGCGGGCAAAATTGGTCTCAAATTTCTTCCGGTACTAATTTAGCATTAAGAAGTGCTGGCATTGACCAGAGTTTGAAAAGAGGAGCCATTGTTGGCGATAGTGGAATTATTTTCAAACTCGACATTACTTATCCTCCACTTCCACCAGTATATAATTTAACAAAGAAGAGTGTTAATTCAAAAAATAACTTTTATTCTATTCTTTTATACGATACTTCAAGATACATTGCGGTCGGGCAGGGTGGTATTATTTATGTATCAAACTCTGCTGGTAATTATTGGAATGATGTTTATTCAGGTGTTTTTGATGACTTTTATAATATTTCAAGAAATGGCAACAATTTAATCATTGTGGGAGATAATGGTTCCATACTAAAGTCAACAAATGCCGGAAACAAATGGGAAAAACTTAATTCTAACTCTACCGCTACAATAAAAGCATCTTTGATACAGACCGAAAATATAGTTGCTGTTGGAACAAATGGTAAGTATCTTAAATATTATCCCGCTCCAGGGCTTGAAGGAACTTTGATAAATTATTTTTCAACTTTTTCTGCAAACAGAATATTATCTTTCTTTAGTTCTTCTGGCATCTTTAACAGGAACTTTTTTATTCCCAATTCTCCTGGCTTTCGCTGGCCTAAAGATAGTAATAAATATGCAATATTTTCTACAGGTATAACTGTTGCTGCAAAAGTAAATAATCAGATTAGAATGGCTTCTAATGGATATTATGGAGAATTAACTTTTGGAGCTATGGTGAATCAAGTTCCTTCCTCTAATCCATATTATAAAATTTACGATGTAAGACGTGGAGAGAACTGCCTTACAAGTGTCTCCTGGGCTAATTGGGGAAAGATGGTTCCTTTTGGGGCTCCTTTTATTGATGTTAATAATAATAAAATTTTCGAACCCTGTATAGATACACCCGGAGTAAAAAATGCGTCCGAAACTATGTTTATAGTTCTTACAGATGGATTTTTGCAAAGACACAACGGTGATGCATTTGGAGGTGGTACTTCTCCGCTTTATGCGAATTTTATTTTAACTATATGGGCTTATTCTGATAGCCTTCTGGGAGATGCACAATTTGTTAAATATAAAATTGTAAATAGTTCTTTCTCAAAATGGGATAGTGTTTTTATTTCTATCTTTTCTGATTGTGATGTTGGGGAAGCTACAGACGATTATATCGGGTGTGATACGGTTAGAAAATTAGGATATACATATAACGCTGATAATTCTGACCCGGTTTATGGTGTGAATCCTCCCGCGGTTGGGTTTAGATTATTGAGAACCCCGGTAAATAAAAATAAAACTCCATTTGATACTGCTGGTTTTTCATCATATACAATTTCTTTTTGTAATGGGTGCGGTGCTCCTGCCTGCGAAACTGACCCGTTTGGTGATCCCTTTGAAGCCTATAATTTTATGAAAGGGTTTAAAGGGGATATGTCGCCCTGGTTAGACCCGACTTACTCTCCACCTAAACAAACGAAATTTATTTATTATGGTGACCCTGAAACCAGTTCAGGCTGGACGGAATTCAAAGGCTCTGTTAAAAATTGTGGCGGGGCTGCTGGTACTATTATTCCCGTAAATCCGCCCGGGGATAGAAGATTAATAATAACTTCCGGAAAAGGTGACCTCTCTGTTTTGCCGGGTGAATCAATTGATTTTGTCTTCGCTCAATTAATAAAAAGAGGCTCAAGCAATCTGAATTCTGTTACAAAGTTAAAACTTTATAGCGATTTAATTGCAAAGTTTTATTACGAGAACGAACCTAAAGAAGAACAGCCAATCAGCATTCCAATTGATTATAATTTATATCAGAATTATCCAAATCCTTTTAATTCTAAAACAAAAATTAAATTTGATTTACCTTTGCCGGGGAATGTTGAAATTGTGATTTATGATATATTGGGAAAAAAATATTAACTCTTATAAATAAATATTTTGATGCAGGCACTTACGAAATAGAATTTGATAATGATGCATCAAAGACAGGTTTCAGCAGTGGGATTTATTTCTATCAAATGAAAACAAAATATTTCACTGATACTAAAAAAATGATTCTTGCAAAGTAGTTTTTTTATTTTTTAAAAATTTATTTTGCATTGTATTTTAAAATTGACAAATATATAAAATATATGTATCTTACTCTTTCAAAATTAAAAACTTTTCATATGAAAAAATTACTTTTTACTTTCGGGAGCATTGTATTTATGCTGCTTTTAGGCTTTTACCTGTTTGGTTGCGTGGATTATGAAATGAAAGCTGAATTAAATCAGGATGGCTCCGGTACAATGAACATTCACTATTGGACGAAAAAAAGCAATCTTTCAATGGGCAATAAGATTGGGGATTTTTCTTTTGAGGAAAGTCAGGTAAAGTCAGATTTTTCTTCTGGAAATACTGAAGTAACAGATTTAAAAATTGAAGAAAATCCGGCAGACTCAACCAAGCATGTTAAATTAACTGTTAAGTTTAAAGATTTTAATAAACTTTCTGATGCAAAGGGGTTTGCAAAAACAAAACCTTCCTGGGTTGAAGGTAAAGATGATATGGAATTCAAGTTTGTTATTAACAAACAAGAACAAAGCAGCGGCTTGACCTCCTCAAATAAACTGGTTTATGAATTTGTTTTTCCAGGAGAAGTTGTTTCTACTAACGGGGTTAAAGATGGGAAAAAGGTTACCTGGAATAAAACCCTTAGTGATTTAAAAGAAGACCTTGTAATGACTGCAAGTGTTAAAAAAGAAGGTAAAAAGTGCGGTTTATTTGGTCTTGAGTTACCAATAGTTGTTCTTTTCGGTATCAGTTTACTAGCGGTAACCAGAAAAAAATAATTTTCCGTTAAGTTTTTCTCTCAATCCCTGATTTCCACCCCGAAATCAGGGATTTTTTTTTCCCCCTCAATCAATTTCTTTAATGGGTGTTTTTTTCTAAATATTCTTCCCAATCCTTTTCTGACTTTGAAATCAAGAATCTTGTCAGGTCTTTGCTTTTTAACTCTTGAATAGTGCTTCCGCTTCTAACGTAAAACCTGCCGTGATAAGAAATAGGTGTATAGAAATATTCAATTGCTATTGCGATTATATCTTTACCTTTTTTCTTTTCTAACTTTAATCCTGAAATAATCCCCAGAACATCTTTAAACTTATTTGGTAAATCCTCAAGTAGTTTTTTTGATTCTTTTTACTTCCACAGGATTGCCATTATCATCAATACCGATAATTAACGTTCCACCATCAGAATTTGCAAATGCATAAATACACTTTAAATATTCGTCTCGTTAGGATAGCTTGAATTCAATGTTTTGAGATTCCATTTGTTTTAAATCCATATTTCTTTTTTTATGGATATAATTTAAAAATTGTTCAAAATCAAAACTTTGCCACTTTACCAGCAAGTTTTCAAAAGAAAAATCGCCTATGTTATTTTTTAAGTATAAATTGTTCATATTTTTTAGCCATATTATAAATCTAATAATTACAATTTAAAATTCAATTTCTTAAGCATCTCAAATAAATCACAGTAATCTATTTTTAAATAATTACAAACATTAGGGATAGGTATTTTATTTTTCTTATTCATGTTTAATTTTTCAAATGTAACAATTGTATATTTTCCGCATTCAACTGATGCGAATGCTATAAGCCATGGATCTGCATTATCTTCTTTCATAAATTCATCTATAGCATTTCTTGTATAGTGATTACTTTTATTTTCTGCCCATTGCATAAATTCTCTATATTTTTGAAAGATTGATTCTTCTTTTGTTGTAAAAAAATATTTTAAAAATTTTTGATTTACCCAATTCTCCAGTAAATCGTTGCCTTTGTTAATTTCTTCACATACTTTATCAATACTAGCCAATATATTATTTTTCCCTTGTAGCTCTAAAAAATCCCAAAATTTTGTCCCATAATCAAAGGAATAGAAAGTTCTTGCGGCAGTCATAAAAGTATTTGAGTCAATTAGGTATATCATAATAATGCTCGATGAATTAGCATATTATAAGTTTTAGCATTCAAACTGGTAATTCTTAACGCATCTCTAAATAGAATGGTGTTACTGCTTACTGAATCATTCAGTATGTGTAAAAATCTTTTACTTAAACGAATAGAAACAGTATGATAAAAATCACCTCCAGAACTTTGTGTTTTTCGAATTTCTTTTTTATATAAATCATTTAATTGATTATAAAATTCTTGTTGGGTAAGAATAGAGGCATCTAATAGTCTCCTCAGTATTACAATCTGACTTACTTTAAAATGTCTTGCCAACTCTTCTAAAGTTTTCTCTTTTCTATATATCTTTTTGATTTCTTTTAATGGCACTAAAAATTCAGCTGCGCATTCATCACAAAATTTTTCTATCTCATCATCTGCAGGTTGCAAATTTCTTAAATCAAAGGATGCGCTTTGGCCGATTAATATATGGATTATTTCATGAATGAGGGTAAATATCTTAGCAGATATCGCATCGTTATTATTAATAAATACTATCGGCGCTATTTCATCATATAAAACAAATCCCCTAAATTCATCTACAATTAATTTACGATGAATATTATTCCCAACAACTCCATTTCTAAGGACAAAGATCCCTTTTTCTTCTGCTTTATCAATTAAGTAATTCAATGATTCTGTCCATGAAGATTTTTTGCTTGCCCAATTGTTTTCAATTTCTAATATTTTTTTTAATTCTTTAATTACACCTTCTAAATTATAATTGTCTTTGCATGTACCACAGTAAGGAAGTTTTTCCTTTCCCCACTCTAATAAAATATCTTTAGCCCATTCTTGTATTTTTTGAGCTAACAAAATAGTATCAAATAACTCATCGGATGGTTGAAAATCGCCGTTTTGAATAGTTCTATAATGTGGTATTGGATATTTTCTTTCAGGTAATTTTTCTAAAAAGAAATAGCCAAACGGAATATGAAACATTTTAGATAGATCAACTAATTGATTATAGGTTGGATAATCTTCACCCTTTATCCATGTTTCATATTTAGGATATTTGTTTTTTATTTGAGTTTCATATTCTGGCATTTTATGTAAAAGTTCTTTCAGAATATTGGTATTAATGTTTTTTACCTTCATAATTTTTCACTCCCACCAAATTAATGGTTTTATTAATTTATAATCCAAATCTTTTGTATTTATTTTTGTTCCATCCTCAAATTCTACTTCATCAGCACGAATTTTCTTTATCCATTTGCCGGTTAAGTTAGACAGTGTTTCGGCAATGTCTATATTTGAATAGAGTTTTAATAAATCCACCTTCATTTCGTTATTCTTATAATCAAACTCAAGAGCTTTTAGCATTTTTTCATTTTTAAAAGTTGTATTACTATATTATTTTTCCCAAAAATCCAAAAGGTTTTTGATGGCTTCTTTAAATAATGCTGGGGCTTTTATACCTAAAACTAGATCGCCTTTTTCATTGAGTAAAAACCCGACCTCAATTTCAACGACTTTCTTTTCTGTTCCACCATATAAAACAACAGTGCGAATAATTTTGTATTTTGTATAATACTTTTTGATATAAATTTTTTCTATACTGCCGAAGCTCTTTAGCTCTCTAATTCCATCTTTTCTGAATTTGTACTTTTTGCCTTCAACATTGATAATCTCGTTTCTACCGAAGTCAATTAGAATCAAATCTGGAATACTGATGATTTTCTTTTTATTCCCCGCTTTGTATGCCTTTCTATCAGAGTATTTTTCAAGTGGAATATGCTTTCCATCGCTGGTAATAAAATAACCTTTCTCGCAACCGGCATGATTTTCAAAAATTGAAAATCCCTTCGTAAAGTTTTCAACGACTAAGTGAATAAAGATAGTACCTAACTTTTCGCCTTCCGTTTCATATTTCCAGTAGTCCTTCTGAGTTTTACTTATTGGTAAATTCAATCTTTGAATTTTTATTCTCAAACAATTGGCAATTTTTACAAATTTATTTCCGGCTTGAAGATGTTGTTGTTTTAAGCCGTGCTTTGTGATAATGATTTCGCCAGTCCAACCTAGTTTTCTAATCGCCGCACTGATCAAACTCAAAGCGCCAATGTTGGGGTCGTGAGCAAGGCCGCCCGATTTATAGAGCCGCCCCGAAATTGTAATTTCGTCCTCTCTTTTTTTTATCAAAATAGGAACATTTCCTCTATGGGCGCGTCGCATTTGTTTTTTAAAATCGACAATTTCCTCTACAGAGTTAAAAGGGGTAAATTTCTTTTCATCTAGTTTTTTGCCTAAAATCTCTACACCAATTGTCTTGAGCAATTTTGTGCCGAAAATATAGGTTGCGGTAGGTTTTTCTTTCTGCTCAATTTTTAAGTTGTAAAGCATTATTTTCTTAATATTCGGATAGTAATTTTCTACAAGAACAAATTTTGACCCGCGCTGATATACTCCGGTATTTCGGCTTTCTTTGTCATCAGTTTTTGTTTCTTCTATCGCGTATAAGGGAGCATCTTTTTGTGTTGGTTGTTTATTCTGATAAAAAACAAGAAAATCAACAAAACTAGAAAAACCACTAACCGATTTAAGAAAAACACGCCCAATTTTATTACACCTGAAGCCGACTACTTCGTAGAGAAAAGTAAATCGCCCATTTTCTAAAATCGGCAAAATCCGAATAGTATCAATAAAAGAAGCGAATTTTTGATCGTTAGCAAATTTTAAAAGAATATTAGCGATAACTTCTCGTTTCGGTCTTTCCTCAGTTAAAATCCACAAATTTTTACTTTTAGTTTTTATAGTCATTTTTCTTTACGAAATATCATTATGAATTGGTGAAATTGATTTGCAACAAAAGCATGGGGATAACCGAAAGGATATAATTTTTGCGTTGCATCATACCAAATTTTATATCCTCTAAATGACAAATTGCGTATTTCAAGTAATTTTTTAGTAACAAAATAATGTAGCATATTATTTCCATTCCCGTTCGGTTGCAAATCTTTAACAAAGATTGCAATGTATCCTTTGGGTTTCAAGTATTCAGCTGATTTTTCTATAACTTTTTTCAAAGACTCAAGAAAATTTTCTCTTGTCATATTTCCTAAATCTGTTTCATGATTTGTAAAAGGAGTTGCTACAGCCAATCCTATTTTCTTCTTCTTTTGCCCAGTTCTTTTCTTGCTTAACATTTCGCCGTATGGTGGATCGGTAAGAATAAAGTCAAATTTTGTGTTTTTTGGTAGAAGTTTATCTAGCTCTAAAGAATTGCCGATGATTGCGGTTTGCTCTGCAATTTTAAGTTCCTTGCAAACTTTTTTGTATAAATCAATATAATCTTTGGACAAATCAATACCTATACCTCTTCTGTTAGATAATGAACAAGCAATAAGTGTCCCGCCTACGCCCATAAATGGGTCAAAGACGATTTGTCCCTCCTTTGTGAAAAAATCAACAAATTTCTTCATCAACTGTGGTGGCTTTGGTGATGGATGTTTGCCACGCAAATGATGAGCAAAACCATCAACTCCTTTTGTTGAATAATGCGTAACTTCGACAGAGTTCAAAAAGTAAATCCATTCCGAGCCACTTAAATCGTTTAGTTTATTCTGGGGATCAATTTTTTTAAGATAATAAATTTGCTCTCTTACGCCATTTTTTAATTCGCCATTGCTATTACTTTTATACCTTTGGTAACTCCGTTCAGTAATTTCGGATTTGCCATACTTGTTAAATAATCTCAGTATTTCACTTTTGGGCATTATACCTTCGTCGTTATAACTCAAAAGTAAATGTTTGTAATTGCCTTTGTTCAAAATTTCTTCAAGAGCCTTTAGCCCTGTTTTTGGATTACAAAATTCTGATTTTTGTTCATCATATTCTCTCATCCCGGTAACTCCTTTTATACAGGGATTATCCCATTTTGCAATAGTTTCTAAAATATGATAATTTGGCGCATATTGTCGCTCGTTGTATGGGGGATCAAGATATAAAATATCAATATCCCTTACTTGGCCTAAAACATCAAGCCCGTTGATGTTGAAAACCTTATGAGTTTCATTGCTTTTGATAATATCTGGCACTTCAAGTGTCAGTTTTTTAAAAGCACGTTTGTCCCATTCTTTTAGAAATGCAGCATAAGTCCCACTGATGTTTGCTACAAAAGGCACCGCTTCAATCAAAGAACATAGTAAGAAAAAGTATTCTTGTTCGTTTATTAGATTTGTCCTCTTCCATTCATTTATTTTTTCTCTAATTGCATCAATTCTTTTTGCGTTATCGCCGGTAAAATATTTGCGAACATAAGTTTGCCCCTTTGTGCCTTCCGGTGAATAATTTTTATAAATAAACCCTTCTTCTCCTTTCAATTCATTAAGGTATTTAATTACTTCTTTCGCGTTTTGACTATCACTTGTAAAAAGTGTTCCCTCAACAGGATTGATTTTTAAATGTTTTAGTAGTTTTTCAAATCTTGGATATTGGTTTTGTTCTATATATACCTTTTGCAAAACATACGAAAAATATAAAAGGTCAGATGAAATAATTTTATAACCAAGTTTTTT
>VSSL01000735.1_pt1 | contig 10003 bp, 9 predicted proteins | sample 4557531 | NCBI WGS metagenome assembly VSSL01 (sample SAMN10986726, study PRJNA523729) | hot springs metagenome | isolation source: hot springs | place: India:Timba, Gujarat | collected 2018-05-31 | reverse complement strand
TCGCAGCCAAATCTTCGACAAAGCTCTTATTGGCGGCGTAAAACACATCAAACGGCGCGCCGCGCTCGATCTGTTGGGCAAGCTGGCCGGTCGAGCCGAAATTGAACACCACCTGAATCCCGGTGCGTTCGGTAAACAGCGCCCCAATCTCCTGAAACGCCGGAGTGAGATCAGCCGCCGCTGCAACCGTGATCTCGGTAGCTGCGGTTGCTTGGGGTGTACTACACGCGGTTAGCATCCAGAGCGCGAAGAGGAGAAGACTGAACGATCGAATCATGATGTATATCCTGTTAGCGTTCAACAACCTCTGCCAGCGTGTGTTGAGGGTCGAACATAACGTTTGATCGAGTACAACCATTCATCGCTACGCAATGCCTCAACGCTCAATTCTCCGCTCCCCTCTCCCAGTGGCGTGGGAGAGGGGCAGGGGTGAGGGCCAGCAGCCCGCGCAGCGGGCTTCGTAAGCCAAGCCCGGCCCTTCAGGGCCGGGCGCCGGACAGATGTTCTGCTCGCTCTTGAACCAACGTCTGCCGGCATCCCTCTAACCACGCCAACACTGCCTGCAACTGGCCCGTTCGATATTGCAACACTACCCGTTCAAACGCATCGGCCGGCAGCGCAGCGATCTTGATATCGTTCTCTGCCAGCCATGTTTGGCAACAAACGATTTGCCGCACCAATAATTGCGTTGCTGCCGCAACCCCTTCACGCCGGGCAAAGTAGTATTTGGCTAAAAACTCTAACCGGATATCACGGCCATGCGCTACCGGCGTGCTTAACCATTCGGTAAAAATCGCTTCACCCTGCTCGGTCAACGAGAAGATTTTGCGCGGTGGCCGGCTGCCCTGTCCTTCAAGATGGCAACGGAGATACCCCTCTGCTTCGAGCCGATCAAGCACGGCGTAGAGGTGGCTTTGCTTGATCCGCCAAATGCACCCCAACCCATCGCGCGCTTGCGCCTGCTGAAATAACTCATACGGGTGCATGGGTCGCTGCCGCACGAACCCAAGCAGAGCTAGCTCAATGGTAAGAGGCTGTTTCTGTGAAGGCATCACCCACCCGCTCGCCGCCAATCGCTGCAGTTGCGCAATCACCACAGCGACATAACTCGGTCTCGCCGCAGTATGTCCAACCACTAACCGCCCAGCTCCTGCACAACACTGTTGTTACGCTTTGAATACTCATAGTATGAGTACTATACCGTACCCTTTCACTACTCGTCAAATTAACCGGCATGGCTAAACGTTTTGTAGTCTTAACGCCAGTGATTGTCATCATTTTTGCAGCCGGCGCCGCTATACTGCCGGTAGTTGACCAAGCACTCTACACCAACGGATGCTCGTATGTCACTTGAGACGCTCCCGTTCACCTCGCCAATCCAATCGCTGGTCAAGGACAACCGGCTCCGCCAGCGCTCCACCCACCCGCTGATCCTTGACCCGCCACTCGCGATCCTCGACGCAGCGGTGACGAACATTGAGCACTTCTTTGCGCGTAACCGGCAACTGATCCCAGACCTGAGCCCGGCCAGTTGGGAATTGACGATTGACGGGCTTGTCCGGCATCCGCTGGTGATTGACTACGACGACCTGCTCCACAAACCGGTCAGCAGCTTCTTTGCCGTGCTCATTGGGCGCGACGACGGCAACGACCGCTACGCAGCGATTGCCAACGCCGAGTGGATTGGCGTTCCGGTTGCCCTCTTGCTGGAAGCCGCCGGCGTCAAGCCGCAGGCGGCCTTTGCCGCCTGTTGGAGCTATGGCGAGCAGCCGCTGGTACGCTATGTTCCCCTTGCTAAGCTCTGGCACGATGCGATGCTAGCGTATGCGGTCAACGGCCAGCCGCTGCCGACGCTGCACGGCGGACCGGTACGGTTGGTTGTGCCCGGCTGGGCCGGCGCGTACTGGATGAAATGGATCGAGCGGATCACGCTGCTCTCAGCCGAAGCAGCGCCGCCCGCAGCGCACGGCGATGGTTCGTTAGCCATTGATTGCCGGCTGTTCAACCTTAGTGAGGTTCTCCAAGGCGATAATCATCAACCGCTGCGCGGAGTGGCATGGTCGGCAGGGCAGGGTATTGCCCGCGTAGCGTTAGCGCTTGACGACGGACCGTGGCATGCAGCCACCCTTGCGAGCGATCTCGGCCCGCGCGCATGGCGGCAATTTAGCTATTACAACCCGGCGGGCATCAGCGCGAGCCGCCGGTTAGCAGTGCAGATTACCGACAACACCGGCCAGACCGCGGTGTACCATTGGCTCTTGTAGCGCCGCACTGCCTTGACGCCGCACTGCTGTGCGGCGCTACAAGTGACTATGCGCGGAGCTTCTCGCGGAGATATGCTTCAAGTTCGGCGATCGGCACCCGCTCTTGGGCCATCGTATCGCGATCGCGCACCGTAACGGTTTCGGCCAAGGCCGGATCTTTGCCCTGCCCGATCGTGTCGAAATCGACCGTAATGCAGAACGGCGTGCCGATCTCGTCTTGCCGGCGGTAGAGTTTGCCGATCGCGCCGGTGTCGTCGTAGACGGTGCGCATGTCGCCGCCAAGCTGCAACCGGCGGCGCACCTCTTTGGCGGTGGCGACCAGTTGGTCGTGGTTGCGCTTGAGCGGGAAGACCGCCGCTTTGATCGGGGCCAGCCGCGGCTTGAGCCGCAACACCGTGCGGTAATGCTCGTCGATCAGCGGTTGGGCTTGGCCGCGCAGTTTCTTGCCCACCTCAATCTGATCCACTCCCGGCATCGCCAATAACTGCTCGACTTCCGGCAACCGCTCGGCCAACGCTTGGCCGAGTTCTTCACCCCGCGCCAGAATCGCATCGCGCGCTTCGGCGCTGATCTTTTCGCTGCGACCCACCGACTTGAGGAACGATTGCAGCGCTTCGCCAACCACGGCCAGCTTGTCAGCCGGCAAGGCCTTGGTCAGCTCTTCGGCATACCCCTCGCACAGCACGGCTAACATCGCGCGCCCCACCCCTGCCGACGGCTCGATCACATACGGCACCACGTGCCGGCCACTAGCCTGATCGAAGTAGGTCAGGCGGGCAATGCTATCCTCGTTGCGATTGACGCGCGCGGTTAAATTGAGCTGGTCTTGATCTTTGCTGTGCGAGCCAAGATCGTAGTCGGTGCGATTGGCGATCCCCTCAATCTCTTGCACGCCGATATTGGGATAGTCGTACATCAGATCGAAGGTGCGTTTCGAGTAGTGGGCCAGCTCATCGGCGGGCACATCGTAGATCGTGATCCGGCTGCGCGGAATACCGATCTGCTCCCACCATGCCAACCGGGACTCAAGCCAGCGCTGGTGCCACTCTTCATCGGCGCCGGGCATCACGAAATACTCGATCTCCATCTGCTCGAACTCGCGCACCCGGAAGAGGAAGTTGCGCGGGTTGATCTCGTTGCGAAACGCCTTGCCGACTTGAGCAATCCCAAACGGCAGCTTGCGAGCCGTCGTCGTCAGTACATTGGCAAAATTCACAAAAATGCCCTGCGCAGTTTCGGGGCGCAGATACGCGAACGAGCCGCTATCGGCCACCGGCCCGATCTGGGTGCGGAACATCATGTTAAACGGGCGCGGCTCGGTCAGATCGCGCGAACCGCAATTGGGGCAAACGCCGTGGATGTGGTCGGCGCGCCAGCGCATCTTACACACGCGGCAATCAACCAGCGGATCGTTGAAGGTCTCCTCGTGACCAGAGTACTTCCAGACCAGCCGGTTCATCAAGATCGCGGCATCTAACCCCTCCATATCATCGCGCTCGTAAACATTCGTGCGCCACCAATCGGCGATGATGTTGTTTTTCAATTCAACCCCGAGCGGGCCGTAATCATACACCCCCTGCAACCCGCCATAAATCTCGCTGCTGGGGAAGATAAAGCCGCGGCGCTTGGCCAGCGCCACAATCTGGTCGAGTGATGTAGCCGGCACAGCGATTCCTCCTTCGCACACAATAAAAAACCGGGCGAACATGTCGCCCGGGGACGCATCACACCTGACGCGCGGTTCCACCCCGGTTAGCGGCGCGAGCCGCTCACCTCAACGCCAATTCCGGCTCCCCGGCGCCGTTCCGCCATTCTGAGCCGCCGGGCTCGCACCATCCCCGGCTCGCTGGGCGCTCATCGCGACGTACTCCTCCGGTTCATCGCCAAAACGAGTATAGCACAGGCCAGCAGGGTGCGCAACCACCTCACACGAGCCTACTCAGCTTTGCTGCGATAACCCTGCACGGCAGCGCAGCGTTACGAATGATGGGCATGGCCGTTATTGGCCGCATTCGACGGCGGCGTTTCTCCGGCCAGATGAGTATAAATCTGCGTGGTCGCAATCGAGGCGTGGCCCAACCGTTCTTGCAACTCGCGCAAATCAACCCCGCTGCGCAACTGGTGGGCGGCAAAGGAATGGCGCAACATATGCGGCGTCAAATCATGCATGCCCACCTGTTCGGCATAACTCTTGAGAATGAGCCAAAAGCCTTGCCGGGTCAACCGCTTGCCGCGATGATTGAGGAAGAGCGCTTCATCATCGCTGCTCGTTTGGCGAGCCAATTGCGGACGCGCGATATCGAGATACTCTTCCAGCGCCGTCACCGCCGGATCGCTCAACGGCACCGTGCGTTCGCGGCCTTGCCGGCCCAAACAGCGCACGGTTTTGGCATCAAAGGCGACATCATCAACATTCAGCGCGACCAACTCGCTGACGCGCATCCCGGTTGCGTACAGCACTTCGAGCATCGCCTTATCGCGCAAACCTTCAGGGGTGCCGTTTTGCAGCGGCAACTCCAGCAACTCATCAACCTGATGCTGGGAAATCGCCCGCGGCGGGAAGCGATCGACGCGCGGCGCATCGAGGTGCTCGGCTGGATCGTGGCTAATGAGGTTCCGTTCCCGCAAAAAGGCGAAGAACGACTTCACCGCCGCTAACCGGCGCGCAACCGTCGAGTTGGCGTACTTTTTCTCTTTGAGGTTGAGCACAAAGGCCATCATCGCCTCGGCATCAACATCGGCCCAGCGTTCGATCCCACGATCCTGCAAGAAACTGCACAACTGATCGAGATCGGTTCGATACGCTGCGGTTGTATTGGCCGACATGTTGCGTTCATCGGCCATATAAGCGAGAAATTGCGCTACATACTGGTTCATGCGTCTGCCCGGTCGTTGATCGCCGCCTGTGTAGCGGTTTGCGTAGCGGTTATGGTACTGGAAAGACGGCGGCGTGTCAATTCAGAAACAGCAGCTCTCCTTAAAGCCACAGTGCCGGCAGCGATAAAATCCGGCCCAGAGGCGCATCTGCGCCTGACAAACGGGACATTCGCGCTCATCATCATCAACGCTGCGCGGGCCGGCTATCACCAATGGGGCCGGCTCCTCCGGCTCAGGCGCAATTGGTTTTGGTTGCAACTGGCTCATCGGCATCCCTCCTTCGCCCGCCTATTGTACCATGCGTTGCCGGCTGGCAATAGCGCCGCGCAGGGATTCTGCTATACTGACCATAGCCTGATACACAGAGAGCACACTTGCATGCGCACATTGATTGTCTTTAACCCAACCGCCGGCCACGCCGGGCAGTTGGAAGCCGAACTTGAGGCAGCCGCTCAGGTCTGGCGGGAACAGGGATGGACGGTTGATTTGCAGCCGACCAATGGCCCCGGCGATGGCCGTTGCCTTGCCCGGCAAGCCGCTGCCAACGGCTATGAGTTAGTGGTCGCCGCCGGCGGCGATGGTACGATCAATGAGGTGGTGAATGGTCTCGTCGGGAGCCAGACCATGCTGGCGACGTTGCCGCTGGGCACGATGAATGTGTGGGCACGGGAATTGGGCTTGCCCCTCCAACCCCGCGCTGCCGCGCAAACAATGCTGGCATGGTCGCCGCGCACGATTGATTTGGGTCGCGCCGGCGACCGCTACTTTCTGTTGATGGCCGGGATTGGGTTTGACGCCGCGATTACGGCAAATGTCCGTCCCGACGAAAAACGACGGTTTGGCGCCTTGGCGTATGTGGCGCGCGGCATCGAAGAGGTGATGCGGATTCGCGGCACCCGCGCTCGCATCTTGCTCGACGGTCGCCCGATCAAGGCGCGAGTGTTGATGATTGTGATCGGTAATTCGCAACTGTACGGCGGGCTGGTCAAGATTACCCACCGCGCGAGCATTGATGACGGCTTGCTCGACGTGTGCGTGATTAAAGGCGATAATGGGATTAACGCCATCGGCCATCTCATCGCGATCTTGCGCCGCCGCTTCAGCCTCAATCCCGACATCGCTTACTACCGCGCCCATACCGTCGAGGTGATCACCCGCCCGCCCTTACCGGTACAGGTTGATGGCGATCCCATCGGGACGACCCCGATGCGCTTTTCAGTGGTGCCATCTGCTTTGCGCGCGCTCTTGCCGCCCGACCTGCCCGATGACCTGATCCAGCAACCGCCGCCTAGCGCGCGCCGGTGGCCGCAACGCCTGTTGGCGTGGCTCCGCCGCCGCCGCGTCGAAGAGTAACGATTTCTTGGTGCTATGAAGCGTTTCCTGATCCTGCTTTTGCTCCTTATCACCGCCTGCGCCGCACCAACCGCACCGGCGACGCCAACCGCACCGGCCACCCTGCGCGGTGACGAACTGCCGGGCAGGCTCTTGTTTAGTCACAGCGGCGGTATCTGGTTGTGGGAAGGACGCACAGCCCGCCAAGTGATTGCGCCGCCGGCGACGCAAGCGGTGTTTGATCCGGCTGGCGAACGGATCGCTTACGTTGTGCCGCGCGCCGGCGCCAGTGATGTGCTCGTCACTGATAGCGCGGGCGCGACCATTGCCCAACTCACCCGTAACGACCCGGCGGCGCCTCCCGGCAGTCTCGAGCGGGTCTATGCCGCTATGTGGGCACTGTATCCAACGTGGTTGCCCGATGGCAGCGGGGTGCTCGCTGCGGCCCAAGCTGCGCCGCCGGCGGGTGATCCGCCGGCTGATGCGCCGCTGGCCATCTTCCGCTATGACCTCACCGGCCAGCGCCAACCCGTCTTCGCCGATCCGAATGCGCAGCTTGGCCGTATCGCCGTGTTGCCATCGGGCGATCTGATCGCGGTGCGCACCCCGCTCGGCAGTGACGGGCAACAACAACTGTACCGGATTGCCGGCGGCCAAGCTGCCCCCTTACCGGGAGCGCCGGTTCCAGCCTACGATCCGGCCCTGAGTCGCGACGGGCGCTGGCTAGTATTTGCAGTTGGCATCAACGGGGGAAGTGATCTCTATGCCATGCCGGTCACTGGCGGATCGGCGGTGCGTTTGACCGATCTCGGCACGGCGCGCGCGCCGGTCTTTTCACCCGACGGCGCAATGCTGGCCTTTCTCGCCATTCCGCCGGGCGGGCGCGGGTTCGACCTCTATCTGGCCGGCGTGACGGCCACCGATGAAGGCTTTCAAATTGAGCCGCCACGCCGCATTTCAACCAATTTCACTATCAACGCCGATGCGGGCTTGTCGTGGGCGCCGTAACCGGCTCGGCCGGTTGCGCCGCCGGGAAGGAGACTATCGCGGGGCGTTCGCCGAGCAGATAAGCGATCACATCAGCCGCCGAATAGCCCTGCGTCAGGTCGAAGATCGTGCGCAGCCGCACCAGATCATCGCCGCTCGTCAGCAGTGGCGGCTCGGCGCCAATATCGGCGCGCGCCTGCCCCACCCCAATATTGGCCATCAGCGCATTGCACAAACAGCGCCGGCCTTCCGTCTCGGCCAGATCGCCGCCCTTCTTGACGAAGGTCGCCACCGGTTCGCTCGCGCAACGATAGCCGATCGTTCCCTTCGGCGTGCGATACATCGTGCGCAAATACCCAAGATCGCAGATCCGCTGGCGCGGCACCCCTTGCGCTGGGTCGGTATCCCAACGTACCACCTTGAACGGATACCCGGTCGGCGAGGCGCGCGGGTCGGTAAAGACATCCACCGCATCACGGGCCGCCGCTTCGAGCACCGAACGGCGCAGCGGGTCAGCCAAGCCCGAGTCAGTGCAGAAGGCAAAGAGCGTGCCCACCTGAATGCCCATCGCGCCAGCAGCGCGGGCCGCCGCCAACCCTTCCGGCGAAGCCGTGCCGCCGGCCAGCCAAAACGGCAGGCCAAGCGCAGCGATCTTGGTGGGATCAACTAGATCGCGCGGCCCATAGATCGGCTCGCCGCGCTCGTTGAGCTGCAACTCACCCCGCGGCGGCGCATTGTGCCCGCCGGCGGTCGGCCCCTCGATCACCAACCCATCGACACCGGCAATCTTGCGCGCAAACATCGTCGCCAATGTCACACTGGCCACAATCGGCAAAAACAGTGGCCGGCGCAACGCCGGCGGCTCACCCGGCCAATGCTCCGCCGGCTCGAAGGTAATGTACGTTGGCGGCGCGCCATCGTCACCCTCAATCTCTGCCGTCAGGCGGGCCGGCTGGTTAGCCGCCAACGCATCGAGCGCCGCCGGGATTTCACGCGGAATGCCGGCCCCCATAATGATCACATCCACCCCGGCCAGCAGCGCCCCATAAAGCAGGGCCAAATTGGGCAACTGAATCTTGGTCAGTAAATTCATGCCAATCGGGCGATCATGCCCCTCTTTGGCCAGCCACACCTCAACAAAAGCCGCCAGCATCGCCACCTGTTGCCGCTCTTTACTCACCTTCAGGTTGTACATCGGCAGCAGCGCGTATGGCTCATCAGGCGCGCGGCCTTCCGGCCGGAAATAGGCCTCCAGCACGCGCTCGGCTACGCCGGGAACGGGAAAATGCGCCATGGCCCGCCGCATTGCGCCATCAGGGTCGCCATCTTGCAGGCGCCGGATCAGGATCGTATCGATACCGGTGCCGGAAACAACGCCGAGCTGGCCGCAAGCTGCTACAGCTCGCGCCAGTCGCCAATCAGAAACGGCGGCGCCCATGCCACCCTGAATAATCATCGGCAAATCGGTGGCGCGCATGGTTCAAGACTCCTTAGACATTACAAACGGCAGCCGATCAGGATCGCTGCCAAAGGCGGGCGGGGCAACGTGCAGATTTCCGTGGAATGCCATCGGGGTTGGCGAACAAGCGATGCAAACGGAACTTTGACCCTCTTCCTCATATCATACCGCAGAGCAGGGATCGGCGCCAGATAAGAATCCGCTACCGGCCAGCAGAGCCAGAACGCGCGCTCCCCTGCTCGGCCCCTCTGATCCCATCCTCGCAGACAACCAGATCAAGCCGGATATCATGCGGCTCGCGCGGCAAGTGCGCCACTTCCTGCACGGCAAAAGCGACGCCAACCGCAATGGTAGGTGCGGTGGCCAGCAACGCATCGTAAAAACCACCGCCATACCCCAGCCGGTACAGATCGTGATCAAACGCCAGCAGCGGTACGATGGTCAACGACCACGCACCGGGTTGGGCCGGACGGATCTGGCGCGGCTGGAGCGTGCCAAACCTTCCGCGCACCCATTCGGTTTCGGCAAGGCTGTCGATCCAGCTATGCTCGAGCCGGCGCTGACCGGCCACCACCGGCACAGCCACTGCTTTGCCGGCAGCTAACGCCGCCGCGATCAGCGGTCTCGTATCAACCTCGGATCGCATTGGCATATAGCAATGAATAGCCGTCGCCGCCAGAAATGCCGGCAGTTGCTGCACCAAGGCGCAGATCTGCGCACTGCGCCGATCACGATCGGGCAGCGCATCGCGGCGCGCCATCATTGCGGCCCGCAAAGCGGCTTTCTGGGCGGCAAGCTCGGTCATGTCTTCGATGATATCCGCTCCATTGAACTATCGTACCACAGAAAACGCAGAGGGCGCAGAGGACAACACCCCTAACCCTCTGCGCTCTTCGCGTTCTCTGCGTCTTTGCGTTAAAATCCTTTGCGCCTTTGCCCCCTCTGCGCCTCTCCATTTACAGGTGGGGCGCTTTGATTTTGCGAATGACGCTCGCAAACGGCGGCAACGGCTTGGGCTTCGGATTGCGCGGGAACCACCCCAAATCGGCCCGCACGGCTTGCTCTTTGAGCTCGGTGGCCCCCC
>VSSL01000734.1_pt1 | contig 10004 bp, 10 predicted proteins | sample 4557531 | NCBI WGS metagenome assembly VSSL01 (sample SAMN10986726, study PRJNA523729) | hot springs metagenome | isolation source: hot springs | place: India:Timba, Gujarat | collected 2018-05-31 | reverse complement strand
GTTCAGAAATGCTGAAAAATTGGATTTTTCTTCTTTTAATATTCCTGATAATATTAGTTTACCGTTTGATTTTAATTTTGAATAAATATACTTAAAATATTTTTTTATTACATCAGTTGTTATATTTGCGATTACTATATCAAAATCAGAAAATTTAATTGAATCTATACTACTTGGTAATAGTGTTATTCTTTTGGAAGTCCTATTTTTATTTATATTTTCAATTGCGTTCTTTATAGCTTCTATATCATTATCTATTGCAATAATTTCACTTACTCCAAGTTTTGCAGCTGCAATTGCAAGAATTCCTGTCCCAGTTCCAAAGTCTAGTAGAAATCTATCTTGTGGAGAAAGGTAATCCAGTAACATTTCAAGTGATAATTGTGTTGTTTCGTTATGCCCTGTACCGAAAGACATTTTAGGATCAATAACAATCTTTATTAAGTTTTTTATGTTTTTTATTTTGCTTTTTTTCCAGGAAGGATATATAACCAGTCTATTTTTAATATATACAGGTTTAATTGTGGTTTTCCATTTTTTATCCCAATCTATATTTTGGAAATTTTCTACCTTAGTAGAAAGATTTGGGAATTTTTTTTTGATTTTGGATAATAAATTTTTAAACGAAAAATTTTCTTGGTAGATAAAATATAAGTTTATTCTCTTCTTCTAAAAAGAATTTATATTGAATAAATAAAGGTAATTGCAAATTCTTTCAAAGTTTTTACTATTGGCTTTTATAGTTATTTTCTTATAATTTTCCAATAAAATATTTTTTAGAATTTAATAGCTCCTTTTGCAGATAGAAGTGTATTTTTCATCAACATTGCAATAGTCATCGGACCGACCCCTCCTGGTACAGGCGTGATTTTATAGGATTTTTCATAACAATTTTTAAAGTCCACATCTCCTACAATTCTGTATCCGGATTTTTTTGTTGAGTCTGGTATTCTGTTTATTCCTACATCAATTATAATACAACCCTCACTTATCATATCGGCTTTTAAGAATTCGGGCTTACCTATTGCAACTATTATAATATCTGAGTTTAGAGTATATTTCTTTATATCCTTAGTTGCACTATGACATACAGAAACTGTACAATTAATTTCCTTTCTCAATAATAAATTTGCAAGTGGCTTTCCAACTATGTTACTTCTCCCTATAATTGTAGCATTTTTTCCATTTGTTATTATCTTATTTCTTTTTAATAACTCGATTATTCCAAATGGTGTACAGGGGAAAAAGCAATCTTTTCCGGCAACCAGTCTTCCAATGTTTCTTGGATGAAAACCATCAACATCTTTTTTATAATCAATTGCTTCAAGGATTTTTGCTTCGTCTATATGAGGTGGGATTGGCAATTGAACTAAAATTCCGTGAATCTTATCATCATTGTTTAATTTATCAATTAGACTAATTAACTCGGATTCTTGTGTTTCTTCTGGTAGCACTTCAGTAACAGAATAAAACCCGAGTTCTTCACAGGCTTTACCTTTATTTTTTACATAAATTTGTGAAGCTGGATTATTTCCAACCAATATAAAAGCTAAGCCGGGAATAATTCCTTTTTCTTGTTTTAGTTTCCCGGCTTCCCACTTTATTTCCTCCTTTATCTCTTTTGCAATGAGATTTCCGTCTATGATTTTTTCGTCAGTCATTTACTATTTCTCTACTGGACCTTGTTGGTCTCTTATAAATGCATCTGAATATCCTTTTGCTTTTACATATAATAGCATTTCTCTTGCTTTCTTCAAATCGTTATATTCTCCTGCCATTATCCTGTAAAGGTTCTCTTTGGATGTAATCATTATTATCGTTGCGTTGAGATTTTCCTTTGCCTCTGCTGCAAATCGTTCAGCATAATTTCTGTTTAAGAAACAACCAATTTGTACATAATATTTTACTTCTGTAAGAACTTCATATACAGTATCAACTTTTAAGAAGGTATCCACATGCGTAATTCTTACTGTATCAAATTTTTCATAGTTATCACAATCACAATCTTCAAGTCCGCTACCGCAGGAAAAAATAAACATACTAAGGATTATGCTTAAACTTAATATTGAATATATTAGTAATATTCTTTTCATAATAAAAATTTTTCTAATTTATCGGCTTCTGATAAAAGCTTCAGTATAGCCCTGTGATTTGACATAATTTAAATATCCTTCCGCTCTTTTTACACTTTCAAATGTTCCTACTATTACAGTATATTTATCTTTGTAGAAGTCAATTTCGACTTCAGTATTTAATATCTCTTTTGCTTTTTGAGCAAAAGTCTCTGCATTACTCCTACTGTTAAAAGACCCTAATTGTACTGTAACATAAATATTATAAGTAATATATTCTTTTTTCTCCGTTGTGTCTTTAACGGGTATTTTTATTGTATCAGTTTTTTGTACTTTAACTGTATCATGGATATATTCTGTATATTCTTCAGGGATTGCGCAGGAAAATAGGAAAAATGCACTTGTGAGTAAAATTATTAGAAAATTGATATATAATATTTTTTTAAACATTTTTTTCCCTTTTGTTCCCATTAACAATGTTGTATGGTCGATTTTTCAAGATAATTATATTATATTAATAAAGATAATTTAAAAATAAATAAAATATTAGTCTAAAAAAATAACCATTGGAAAATTTTATTAACAAAGAATTATCATTGTGAAAGATTTTAATTATTTTGACCCAAATAATGAAAATTTTAAAAACTAATTAAGTCATTTACCTTTTATAAGTTTTAAAATATGCATAATTTTTCAATCAAAACGTTAATATAAATGGATATAAATAAAATTTTTAAAACCCATAAATTTAGATTATCGCAGAGCTATATAAGTGATTATCTGGAGAAAATTTCTTCAATTCCTGAAAATAATGAAATAAAAATACTCAAGGAGATAATTTCTTTTATAGACCTTACAACATTAGAAGGTTCAGATACAAAAGAAAAAATTAAAAATTTATGCTTAAAGGCACTTGCACCTGTTCCAAAAGATAAAACACTTCCTCCTTGTGCTGCTATTTGTGTATATCCCGTTTTCATAAGATATGCAAAGACGATTTTGAAAAATTCTAATATAAAATTAGCAACAGTGGGAGCTTCATTCCCTTCAGGACAATATCAAAAAGAGGTGAAATTTTTTGATGTTAAACATTCATTAAAGGATGGTGCTGATGAAATTGATATAGTAATATCAAGAGGGGAGTTCCTTTCAGGGAACTATCAATATGTTTATAATGAAATCAGAGAAATAAAACAGATATGTTCCACTCATTCGTTGAAACAGAAAAAGAATATTAAACTAAAAGTAATACTTGAGACCGGAGAACTTTTAAATAACGAAAATATTTGGAATGCGAGTATTTTATCTATGTATGCCGGAGCAGATTTTATTAAAACATCAACGGGAAAGATTCCTGCTCTGCTACTCCAGAGGCGGTTTTGATAATGGCAAAGGCATTAAAGAATTTTACCTTAAAAGAAGAAAACAAATTGGAATAAAGCCAGCAGGAGGAATAAGAACGGTTGAAGATGCACTTAAATATTATTCAATTGTCAAAAATGTTCTCGGTAAAAAATGGTTAAATAATGAATATTTCAGAATTGGGGCTTCATCTTTGCTCGATAATATTATTTCTCATTTAGAAAAATTAAAAATTTAAAAATTGTTCAAAATATCAAAGCCTGTACTATTTGTTGATAAAAAACGAATTATAAGAAATATTAAAAATATGGCTATTAAGGCTAAGGATAGCAAAGTAAAATTCAGACCGCATTTTAAGACGCATCAATCACTGGAAATTGGTAGAATATTTAGAAGTTATGGCGTTGATAAAATTACTGTTTCCTCTTTAGATATGGCTTTATATTTTGCTAAGGATGGATGGGATGATATTACAGTTGCTTTTCCTGTTAACATCCTCGAAATAGATAAAATAAAATTCCTTTCTTCTAAAATAACTCTGAATCTTTTATTTGATTCTGTTGATTCTGTAAAATTTGTATCAAAAACATTGACTAATAATGTTAATGCATATATTAAAGTAGATACCGGTTATGGTCGTGCTGGGGTAAATTATAAAGATGTTAGGCAATTACGCGAAATAATAAAAGAGATAAAAAGACAATCCCCAATTAAATTTAAGGGGCTGTTATCACATTTTGGACATACATATTACGCGAAAAGTATTCAGGAAATTAAAGATATTTATTTTTCATCTGTGAAGATTCTTAAAAACTTGAAATCTGAGTTATCTGATTTTGATACCGATATAGAGATTTCCATTGGTGATACTCCATCTTGTAGTGTAATTAAAAATTTTAATGATGTTGATGAAATAAGACCTGGCAATTTTGTTTTTTATGATATTAAAATGTTAAGTTTAGGAGTGTGTTCTGAAAGAGATATAGCCGTTGCTCTTGCATGTCCAGTTGTGTCTGTTTATAATAAAAGAAAAGAAGCAATTGCTTACTGTGGAGCAATACATCTCTCAAAAGATTCAGTGAATTTTAATGGAAAACAAATATACGGAATACCTGTTAAAAAGAAATTCAATCGATGGGGGAAAATAAATAAAGATAATTATGTTAAGTCTCTTTCTCAGGAGCATAGCTTGTTAAGATTAACTGATAACTTTATTAAGGATTTAAAAATTGGTGATATTATTTTTATTTATCCCGTACATTCCTGTTTAACAGCAGATGCTATGAAGTCTTATGTTTCTCTTGAGGGGAAATTATTGGATCATATGTAAGATTTGTGAATCTTTTTATAAGTAATCATCTATTTCATCTTCTGTAATTAATATCTCTCTTCCCTTTGCACCATTTGCTGGACCTACTATTCCAGCTGCTTCCATCTGATCTACAATTCGTGCTGCTCTTGCATATCCGAGTTTTAGTCTCCTCTGTAATGTGGAGGTAGAGCATTGCTGGAGTTTTAAAATTAGTCTTACTGCTTCCTCAAACATTTCATCTCTTTCCTCGGGAGACGATTTTCCGCCGGCACTTTTAATATTAATTGAGGGTAAAAAATATGGTTTTGAAAAGCCTGGTTGATTTCCGATATAATCCACAATTTTTTCACATTCTTCTGTGGTTATAAATGCATTCTGTATTCTTAACGGCTTTGGGGAAGATGATGTTTGATAGAGCATATCCCCATTCCGTAATAAATGTTCTGCTCCTGACATATCAAGAATCGTCCTTGAATCAAACTTCGAAGCAACCTGAAAAGCAATTCTAACGGGGAAGTTAGCCTTTATTACTCCTGTAATTACATCGACAGAAGGTCTTTGAGTTGCAAGAATCAAATGTATTCCCACAGCCCTTGCCATTTGAGCAATTCTTGTAATTGGTTCTTCTATATCTCTTTTTGCGGTCATTATCAGGTCTGCAAGTTCATCAATTATTACCACAATATAAGGCATTTTCCTATGCTTTATTAACTCATTATCCTTTAATTTTCCTGTAGAGAATTTTTCATTGTAAGCCTCTATATTTCTCACTCCCGCGTTTGCAAGCATATCATATCTTTGTTCCATTTCCAGTTCAACGCTTTTTAATATTGCAACAGCATTTGCGGCTGTTGTGATTATACTTTCATTTACATCAGGAGAAGTAGCGAGAAAGTGTTTTCTTAATTTAGAATATAAACTTAATTCTATTTTTTTAGGGTCTATTAGAACAAACTTTAAATCTGTAGGATGCATTTTATATAGTAGTGAAGCAATAATTGTATTTATACAAACACTTTTTCCTGAACCGGTAGCACCTGCAATTAGTATATGTGGTATCACAGATAAATCATCTAAATATACCTGTCCATCAATTGTTTTTCCAAAGGCAACAGGTAAAATTGCTTTACTTGAGTGAAATTGTGGAGAAGATAAAATACTTTTTATTCTAACTATTTGAGCTTTTTGATTTGGAATTTCTACACCAACAGTACCTCTTCCAGGTATAGGAATTATCATACGAATTCCCCTTGCTTTCATTGCAAGGGCAATATCATCCTGTAAAGATTCTATTTTTGATAATTTCACATCAGGAGCAGGAACAAGTTCATATAAAGTAACAACCGGACCGGGAGTTGCATATACTTTATCAATTGTAATACCAAACATTAACAATTTTTCCTGTAAAAGTCTTCCATTTGTAGATAACTCTTCATCTGAAATTACTTCACTTTCTTCTTTAGTAGGGTCGATTAATAAATCAAGATTTGGTTTTTTATATTTTTCAAGTTTTTCATCTGCTACAGCTGTATCTACAATGTTTTTCTGTGATGGCTCTAAGGATATTTCTTTTTTAGCTGATGTTTCTGTTAAAGTTTGTTCTGTTGTTACCTCGGTTTTTATTCTTTTAGGTTTATCCGGTTCTTTTTTTCTATTTCCTTTGTTTCATCTGGTCGGTTAATTTCCGTTTCCTTAATTAATTCTTCTGGCTCTTTATCTAACTTTCTCTTGATTTTTTCTATCTTTTCCCGTTCCCTTTCTAATATTTCTTTATAAGTCATATCCGTTGATTTCTCGGTCTCTCTTGCTTTTAACTTTTCTGATTTTTTTACTTCTAAATTTGTTTTTTCTTTTCGGAGTTTTTCTGATAACTTCTTTAATAAAAGTTGTAGCCTTGCAATACTTTTTAATATATTGCTGTCGATAATAAGCAATACCATAATAGAAATTGCGAAAAGAAATATTATAGAGGCACCCAATAGACCAAAGGTTCTATAGAAAAGTTCTGCAAAAAAATCCCCTGAATTTCCTCTAAAAGATAGTGGGATAGTATTACCTAAAATTTTATTTAATATTCCGGTTGAAGATGCAATTATAATGGTAAAAATTATTAGATATATACAAAATGTTAAACTACCTGAAATATTTTTCTTCCGAATCAATATTAAACCAATTACAAAAAGTATTACTGAAATACTTAATGAATAATAACCAAATAATTTTGCTACGAGAAAATCTGCTAACAATACGCCGGCAGGTCCAAATAAGTTTGATATGTTTTCAATTTTAAAAGAGAAGAAGTTAGAAAAACTAATTTGTGGCAATAGAGATAAATCTTTTGGCGAATAACTTAAAACACATAAAGAAATAAGAATAGAAAAAAGTATTAGCAGAAAACCCAGAATTTGTTTTTTCAGTGATTCTGGAATTTCAAAATCCTTGATTTCTTTTTTTGAGTACGATTTGTTTTCAACCTTCCCGTACTCCGATACCCGTTTTCGCATTTTTTTATTCATTTTGTTTATTTATTACGGAATACGGTTTTTCACCTTTTTTAATTCTATACTTTATTCTCTTTACTTTTTCCTGACAGGTCAATCTTTTTCATTTGTTGCCGCTGTGATATCTCAAAGTCAATTTGCTCTTTCAATTTTATTACATCTTTATATAATATTGGTAAAATAGGATATGTATTAACTCCAGCAGATATATCTATATCTTCGTAAAATCTTAAAGAGCGTAAATATTTACCATGTTCAGTAGAATGCAATAACCTTTGTACTTTTTCCGGAATTATATTATTATCTGCATAAACCAGGCATTCAGATAAAGTTAATGCAGAGCGTTCTGCATCGTTTAACTCGTAATAATCACTACCTACGATTTTCATAATTTCTTTTATCATTGCCCCAGCACAAATAAAATCTTCAAGCGAAAAATTATTTTGTTTCCCCGCGCAAAGAATTATTATATCTTCTTTTATTGTTGATAGAAAATCAACAACTTTATTTATATTAACAAAACTACCTATTATACAATTTTTTGCAAGTCTTGATTTTACTATAGAAACTGTACCATTTGTTGTACAGAAGACCAATGTTTTTCCTCTTATGATTGATTCTTTAAATTCGTATGGAGAATTTCCAAGATTAAAACCGGGTATTGTTTTTCCATTTTTTTCACCACACAGAAGAGTTTCACCGGTACCTCTTTTTAGTTTTGCTGCTTTTGCTACGCTTTCTGATGGAATAATTTCTTTTGCTTTATTTTGGAGTGCCACTGTGATACTTGTACAGGTCCTTAATACATCAATTACTACGACATTTTTGTCTTTTAGTAATAGGTCATCTGCAATTAAAGAATGAGTAATATATAATGTGATTTTTGGCATAAATTAATTTAAATTGCAATGAAAGGAGTCTTAACAATTTCTGCTTTTATCTTTTTATCTCTGATTTTTATATCAATAATATTTCCAATCTTTGCATGGTCAATATTAATATATGCGAATCCAATGTTTTTATTCAAAATCGGAGAAGGTCCTCCACTTGTCACGAAACCAACTTTTTCACCATTTGAATAAACTTCATATCCGTGTCTTGCCATAATTTTTTCATCACTGGTGAAACCAACTAATTTTCTTGTTAATCCTTTAGCTTTTACTTCAAGCAGTGCTTCTTTTCCTATAAAATCATTTTTTTCAAGTTTTGTTATCCATCCCAAACCTGCTTCAAGGGGGTTGGTATTCTCGTCCATATCATTACCATATAAACGGTATGCTGCTTCCAATCTTAATGTATCTCTTGCACCTAATCCAACTGGTTTTATATTGTACTGCTCTCCTGCTTTAAATATTTCACGCCAGAGTTTTTCTGATTTTGTTATATCGGAAGGCATATAAATTTCGAAACAAACTTTTTCTCCTGTGTATCCTGTGTGAGAAATTATAACATCTTCTCCAGCTATTTTTCCTCTTCTATAATTGTAGTATTCTATCGAACTTAAATCTGTATCAGTTAATTTTTGTAATGTATGAATTGAATTTTTACCCTGTACTGCTAATAAAGATGTTTCATCTGAGATGTCAATAACTTTAACATCACCGAACACATTTTTTTTCATCCAGTTAATATCTTTATCTATGTTGGATGCATTTATAACAAGCATAAAATAATCACCACAATGATAGACAAGTAAATCATCAACCATACCACCATTTTCATAACACATTGAAGAATATTGAACTTTCCCTTCTGATAATTTACTTACATCATTTGTTGTAATTTTTTGAACAAAATCAAATGCATCCTTACCTCTAATTTCTACTTCTCCCATATGAGAAACATCGAAAACACCTACCGATTCCCTTACTGCTTTATGTTCGCTTATTATTCCCTCGTATTGAACTGGCATCTCAAAACCCGCAAATTCAACTAATCTTGCTTTAAGTTCTCTATGAATGTTGTTAAATGCTGTCTTTTTCATTTTTAATAATTTTTTATGATTTTTTTAATTTTTCCCAATCCTCAAGAAATTTCTTTAGTCCAATATCCGTTAACGGATGTTTTACTAATTGTTCCAGAACTTTAAATGGTAATGTGCAAACATCAGCTCCCATCATCGCTGCTTCTACGAAATGTAAAGGATGCCTTACTGAGGCTACTAAAACCTCTGTTTTAAATCCATAATTTCCATAAATTGTAACTATTTGTGAAATTAAATCCATTCCACTGTGTGAAATGTCGTCTAATCTACCTACGAAAGGACTAACAAGATATGCTCCGGCTTTTGCTGCAAGTATTGCCTGTGATGGAGAAAAACACAAAGTAACATTAGTCTTTATCCCTTCTGAAGAAAGAATTTTAACAGCTTTCAGTCCCTCTTTTATTAAAGGTATTTTTATTACAATGTTTTTGTGTATTGATGCTAATTCTTTAGCTTCTTTTACGATTTCATTACAAGTAGTGGAAACAACCTCTGCACTGATGTCCCCATCAACTATTTCACATATTTTTACTAATAAATCTTTGAAATCTTTATAACCTTCCTTTGCCACCAGAGAAGGATTTGTTGTAACACCATCAAGAAGCCCCATATCCGCTGCTTCTTTGATTTCTTTTAGATTTGCGGTATCTATAAATATTCTCATAATAATTAATTTAGTTTTTTTAATTATCTATTTATATCATTTATTAAATCCATTTTTAATCATAATAATTTATATTTCGTATATTGGAAAAATTCTATATCTTTTATGT
>VSSL01000733.1_pt1 | contig 10008 bp, 9 predicted proteins | sample 4557531 | NCBI WGS metagenome assembly VSSL01 (sample SAMN10986726, study PRJNA523729) | hot springs metagenome | isolation source: hot springs | place: India:Timba, Gujarat | collected 2018-05-31 | reverse complement strand
TTTTTTCGCACCTTCGGCGTAAACCGCCCCTGCGTGAGTAAGCAACTTATCCCACCAATAGGCGCGCTCGGTTGGGTCTAAGATTTGCCATTCCCCAACCAAATGGTCAACGGCCCGCATCATCTGTTTAACTGCTCCGATTTGAGCAGCCCAATCCATTCCCGCCTCTTTGTCTTCCAAAGAGCGTTCTACAAGACGACGGGCACAAGCCAATCCCCACTCGATGAGCGCTTTGGCCGCCGAGTCATCCAAATGTTCCGAGAGGGATTCGGTATCCAGAATGTCTTCCGAGACCTCTCTCAATCGTCTCAAAAAGTCAAACGCAGAAGTCATAGCAGCAATTCCCGATGGCAATTCGCCAAGAGCAAGCCTTTGCAGCGGAGGCTTATCTCGGAGCCAACCGGGCATCCCTAAGAGGCAACAGGGAATAGTTTACCCCAACTCAAGCCTAATTGGGGGAATGGTAATAGTTACCTGAATTGGTGTATGCCCCCTTATCCTTGGAGTCAGAGGGATTTCAACCTATTTTGAAGAGCTGTGGTAAGCGGGCAAGAAGAGGGAAATTGCCGGTGGCCACGAATTTACGCTGCATCATCGCTTCCGACCAAGAAAGTTGTCCACTCATAATTTCGCGCCAAACGCCGGCATCTACACGAATTGTAAGCCGCGGAAAATCCGCTTCGCCTTTTTGCACGATACATTTGCCTCCCCCGATGGTGAGGGTGCAAGAGGCGGACTCTTCACCGGTAAAAATGAATTGGATTACGGCTTGCAGCTCGCCGGCAGCCTCCCTATTAAAAGTCTGAGCCAATTGCTGTAGAAGGGTTTCACAAGAGGGTTGAGCGTTCATGGTTCCGTTTGCTTTTCCGCCGCGTATCTCTGTAACAAATCTACCACTGCCCTGGCATCCGGCTGCCTGAGGGCTTCTTCGGCTACCTGTTGGGCTTCTTTTGTGTCCCAAAGGCGGATCATTGCCTTAACTGTGGGGATGGAGGCCAACGCCATGCTAAACTCATCTAACCCCAAACCCAGCAGCAAAGGCACCGCCAAGGGTTCTCCGGCCAGCTCGCCACACATCCCTACCATCACATTCTTTTCGTGAGCGCGCCGGATGGTCTCATTAACCAATCGTAACACAGAGGGGTGAAAATGATCGGCAATATGCTGGACAGCGGGATTGGTACGATCCACGGCTAAGGTGTATTGAGTAAGGTCATTTGTCCCAATGCTAAAAAAGTCCACTTCTGAGGCCAGTACATCGGCCATTACCGCTGCGGCAGGGATTTCAACCATAATCCCCACATGAAGGTCTCCGTAGGGTTGCCCTTCCGCGCGCAATTCCTGGCGTGCTTCTTCGAGGAGGGCTTTGGCTTCCCGCACCTCTTCCAACGTCGCCACCATGGGGAACATGACGGCAATATTTTGTTGGTAGGCGGCCCGCAGAATCGCCCGCAATTGAGTCTTGAAAAGGTCCTTCGTCCCCAAACACAAGCGAATCCCCCGATTCCCTAAAAAGGGATTGCTTTCGTTCATGGGAGGTATATATGGAAGGGGCTTATCCCCGCCGATATCCAAAGTACGAATGATGAGTGGGTTTCCTTGAAGCTTTTCGGCAATGCTTCGGTAGACTTGGAACTGCTCCTCTTCGCTGGGGGCAGTCAACCGTTCGAGAAAGAGAAACTCCGTCCGTAGCAACCCTACCCCCTCCCCGCCCCACTCAAGAAGGCGCTCGGCCTCTTCAAGGGAACCAATGTTCCCCAAAACCGGCACTTTGTGACCGTCGCGAGTGATTGCCGGCTGAGTAGCACTGCTCATTACTGCTGAAAAGCGTTCTTTCTCCCTCGCTTGACGCTGGCGATACCTCTGCAATTCTGCTTCTTCAGGTTCGAGGATAATCAGACCCTCATCGCCATCTAGGATCAACAGGGAACTAGTGGGAATCTTCAATATTTCGTCCCCCACACCCACTACAGCCGGTATTCCTAAACTGCGTGCCAGGATTGCCGCATGAGCCGACTTGCTGCCACGGCAGGTGATAATCCCCAGAACCAAGCGGCTATCCATGCTTGCTGTATCCGAGGGGAGCAACTCGTCGGCGATGACTATAGCCGGCTTTCGTAAGTCCCTCAAGGTTGCAGATTGCACCCCTACCAGAGAACGCAGAACCTGATTGGAAACATCGCGCAAATCGTCAGCGCGGGCGCGAAAATATTCGTCCTGCATCCCTTCAAATACCGCTACCAAGGAACGGGTTACTTCCTGAACAGCAGCTTCTGCGCAAATGCTTTGGGCGCGAATAACCTGTTCAATCTCGCCGCTATAGGAAGGATCCGAAAGAAACAGGCGGTGCGCCTCGAATACTTTGGCCTCCTCTTCCCCGGCTTTTCGAGCGGTCTCCTCGATCAGGTGATTCAAGTTCTCGTCAACGGTTCTTAAAGCCTGTTGCAATCGGGCGATTTCCCTTTCTGTGTCCTCTACGTGACGCATTTCAATAGGCGGTAAGGTGGCCTGATAAATGAAAGCCTCACCAATGGCTATGCCGCTTGAAGCGCCAATCCCTTTGAGCCGTTTCATCGCTAATCGTCTCCAAAATTATCTTCAATCAAATGTCGAAGAGCGGTTAAGGCCTCACCGGCTCGCTCTCCACGCGCCTGCACTCGCACCCGATGGCCTTGCGAAACCTCAAGAGAAAGGACATTAATGATGCTTTTTGCATTCGCAGGAGGTTTTGAGTTTTCCAAATTCGAGATGAAGATCTCACAAGGGAAAGATTTTGCGGTTTGGACAAATTTGGCTGCTGGCCGGGCGTGTAACCCAGCTGGGTGGGTTACCACCGTCTCGAAATATTCTTCTGGGTTCTCAAAAAAGGCGCTCTCATCGCCGCTTGCTGTCAATTCGCCCTCCTTCACCCCTAGTCCGTGTTGAAGGATTTCCAACGCGTCTTTCGGGTTCCGGCATTGGGCTAACCGCCGTAACTCGTCTGTCTTCTGGAAGAAGTCTACTAAGCGAGTTAATACTTTCACCTGTGAAGCAGGGTCCACTACCGAGAGCAAGAAGATAAGGTTGACCCCCACTATCTTCGTTGGTTCTCCCATAGTGTGAAATTCAACCGGATTTTTGAGTATCCCCAAGGAAATGCCGGCATGTAGGCAATGTTCAACATCCGTATGAGGCATTCCCACCGGAATTTCCGTAGGCATGCCTGTGGGATAAAGTTCCTCGCGCCGGAGCACGGCTTCTGCAAAGCTCGCCTTTACGTACCCTTTGACATACATATTCTCCGCTAATGCCCGAATTGCCTCTGCGGCATCCCTTGCCTCGAGACCAGTCAAAATTAGATCTTCGCTGAGAAGTGGGAAAACGTCTCTGCTCATTTTTCAATTTAGAAAAACAATCTGAGCTATGAAAGAGGTCTATTCTAACCCAACTTACCCATCAGTGCACAATAGGCAGAGACATCCACCCGCTCGAGGGCATCGAAACCCGATTCCAGGTCTTTGGCAAACACAAATACCCCGTGACGAGGCGCCAAGACCACCGCAGCTTGCTTACGCACCCGCTCCAATTGCCCTTCTATCGCTGCGCAAATATGATCGGCAAGCTCCTGGGTATGGGCGGGAGCATCGGGTACAAGCCCAATCTCACGCCCAAATTTATCGGTTGCATAGAGCATGGAAGGGATAGGTTTCTCCAGCGCGCAGAAGACGAGGGCATTGCGGGAATGCCCATGCACCACGGCACTCCCATCAGGGTAGAACTTATTCAATAAATCGCGGTGGACGCGAATTTCCCGTGAGACGTCCCCCTCGCCGTCTAGTTTATTCGCCTGCAGATCGAGCACCAGTATATTCTCCGGTCGCAAGCGCCAGAAGAATTTACTGCCGGCATAGCGCGGGGTCATCAAAATATAGTCGCCTAGGCGCACACTGATATTCCCTCCGGCGGCATCGGTGAGGTGGCGTGTATACATCAGGAAGCCAACCTCGGCAATGCGTTGGCGAATTTCGTAGAACTCTTCAAACATAGTAATTTCCTTTACTCTATTCAGATTTTCACCTGTCGAACGGCTACCTGCTTCTCAAGATTGCGCGCCAAATGCGGATCAATGAATCCAGCACCGATCGCCTGGGTATTGGCTGCACCGCAGGCTACTCCGCGCCTAACCACGCTTTCCAAATCTGCCCCTTCCCACAGCGCTGAGACAATCCCCGCTAAAAGAGAGTCGCCACATCCCATGACGTTGGCCACGTTATCCATGACCAGCACTCCTTCCAGGCAGAGAGTGCCGTTGCTCAACAACAACCCTTCCCGTCCCCTGGTGAGCGCCGTCAGGGTGATGCCACCCCGGTTCAAAGCCAACAAGGCCTCAATTTGATCCTCCAATGAGACCAATGGCTTACCAACCAGCTCGGACAACTCCTCGCGGTTCACCTTTAACAAGTATGGCTTTGCCTTTACCCCCTCCTGCAAGGCCAATCCAGAGCTGTCCAATCCACAACGCACTCCCCGACTTTGCGCAAAATGGATCATTTCCCTAATGAGGCCTGCCAAGTCGGGGGTCTGCCCCGAACCACACAAAAGTACGAAACGAGCCTCTTCCAACAAACTGACGAAGCGTTGCCAAAGGTTTTCTCTCTCGTGGCTCTCAACCTTTTGGCCCGGCTCGTAAATGGCATAGGTGAGGCCACTTTCTTCTTCAACAATCATGAGAGAGGTGCGGGTGGGGGCCCGGCAGGGGACGAAGGCGGTTCGAATGCCCTCTTGGGCAAATTTGGCGCTCACAAACTCGCCGGTATAGCCACCTTGGAATCCGGTAGCAACCACCGGCAAACCTAGGCGGGTGAGTGCCCGGGCCACATTATTCCCTTTTCCTCCGCCGTATTCCATCTCGATGCGGGCACGCACGCTGTCGTTTGGGCGAAGGCGGGGCAAGCGGATGATTTTATCTAATGCGGGATGGACCGTAACCGTGAGGATCAAGGTATTTTCCTCATAGATTGTCCCCCGGTAGGAACCCTACCGGGGGACCCACCTAGAAGGAGATGCTGCCCTTAGTCACCGCTCACCGGGGAAGGGGCATCGGGATAGGGGCGAGGGTTGCCGGAAATTCCACCGCTTGCCGCGGCGGCGGCATTCTCGCGTCGCTTCATAGCGCGTACGTAGTACCAGCCACAGAAGGCTAGGATGATGATCGAGATAGCGCCCAGGACAATATGGCCATTGAGCATATCCAGGATGGAGAACACCATCAGGCGCATGCCTGCCGCGTTGGTCTCCAACCAAGTGATCATGCCATAGCCCTCAGGCACCTGCATCGCGCCGGTGGCGACGGCCAGGTTGGTTAGGTAGGGCGCAAAGTAAGAGGCCGCACCCAAGTACACCGGAATGCCAATGATGGCCAGTAACACCGACTTCACCAGGTCTCCCTGCGCCAACACTGTGACCGTAGCCACCAAAGAGACGGCGATAATCGAGGCGAATGGCAGGGTGGTGTTGTAGGGGAGGATCACCGCGAAGAGCAGGATGAGCGGGGCAATAAGGATACCCGTCACCCACAAGGAATCGATACCGGCCAGCACCGGCCAGTCCAAACCGATGTAGAAAGAGCGGCCCGGGAAGCGCTTCTGCATAAACTCCTGTGCCCCTTCAGCCACAGGTGCCAGAGCGCGGGCAAAGAGGCCAGCCAGCAAGGGGAAGAGGGTGATGATCGCCGCGCATTTGATCATCAAGATGGCGATATCCTTCACCGAGTAACCGGCCAGCAAGCCAAAGATCAAGCCCAGGATCGCGCCCAGGATATAGTTCTCGCCGAAGATGCCGATCCTACGGCGCAACTCCGCCGGGCTGGTCTTAATTTTATCCAGGCCAGGGATCTTCTCGATGAGGTCTAAGATGGGTGCCATCCAGATGATGTCCAAAAGCATGTTGTGCGAGACGGCAATACCGGGGATGCGAGTCAGGTTATATACTTGCTCGCGCGTGTAGTCGGCGCTGATCAGTTCCAGTATCACCCAGATAGCGGCCACCAGGAACCCAAACGCCAAGGCCACTCCGGCGGGGTAGTTCGTCCCCAGCAACGCCGAGACAAAGGCGCCTAACGTGGCCTTATGCCAAACGTTCCACATATCTACGTTCAGGCACTTGGTCCACCCTAGGGCCAGCATGATGATATTGATCGTGATCTGGAGAGGGAACATCAAAAAGGCAAAGGGCCAGGCCCAGGAGATGACCGATGCCACCGTCCACCCCATGTCGTAGGCCGTCAATTTCAAGCCGGGGAAGCGTTGGATCATCGCCTGGCCGGCACCGCCCAAGGTTGGGAAAGCAAAGTCAAAGAGCACAAACATACCGGTGAAGGCTACACCGAGCATTAAACCTGCCCCAAGAGCCTTCGCCGGCTTCATGCCGATGACCAAGCCCAACACAAACATAATCACGGGCAGGACGACGTTCGGACCGATGTCCAGAAATGCCTTGATAGCATTCAATGCGGCTTGCATCTTTCCTCTCTCCTTTCATGGAATTGAATTATGAGCAGAATGAACTGATAGGGCGGAGAAAACACGAGTGTATCCCGATAACCACCTCCTTTCTCTCCTCACAAACGAAAAACTACTTTACCATTTCAACGATCTGGTCAATCAGAGCGCTTACCCCTACACCGGTAAGCAAGGGAATGCCGTTCAGCGAGGGGATAGGCAGCTCTTTATCACGAATGGCATATGGGGTGATGGACACCAACAAATCGGCCACCTTCGCCTCCGCCTCTAGGCTCTTGATGTCAACCGCGCGCACATCCACGTTTAACCCCCGTTCGCTAAGTAAACCGCGTAACTTTTCGGCGGCTACGTTGGAAGTGGCCACTCCAGACCCACACGCTACGATGATTCGCTTAATCGGCATACTCTCCTCCACAAGAAAGATGTTTTTCAGACGCTATAACCCCTCATACGAAAGTGCGTTCTAACGCGTTCAGTCTCTTCATCGGATAAGAAGGGGCTAACGCATATTACAGGTATTTGGGTATTGGTTATGTTGCGTGCTGTGGTGATGATGGCGTCTATGTTCGTTCGGTCAATTCGATTGAGCTCACGCAAAGAAACATTAGCCACCACTTCTATCTCCGGCACCTCCGTCTTCAATCGCGAAACCAACATCCAAACAGAGACTCCGCCGGTGGGACAAACCACGATCACCCGTGGCGTACGGCGCTCTTTTTCGGATCGTTGCATCTGATCGGCCAGGATGAAATACATCGCCAGAAAAGCGATCTCCTCGTGGCTCAAGGCCCCAAACTGTGGTCCTAAAGTTCTCACTGCTTCTGCCGTTGCTTGCCAGATTTCAGGATAGGAATGAATGACGTCATTTGCAAAAGGGTTCTCGATGGGTAGGTTATACTTAATGCGCACCAGCATTTTCGCCAAATGATCGGTCAATCGCTCCACCAATTCAACGTTGGAAATCGGGCAGCCGGTGCGCCGAGTTACTTCTTCGATTAATTTTTTCGCCATAGAGGGGGCACCATCCCCTGCTAGGATCGCCCTTTCGGGTTCGCCGGAGGAGGTTTCTGGGCTGCGTGGCGATGAGTAAGCCTTGAGAATAAACATTAAGGCTTCTTCATAGGGGACGGTCAACCCAACTTCACGCCCATAGTTATCCAGGATTTCTTTTCTTAATACCTGTAATTCGTTCTCGTTCAGCGTGAGCTCCGAGCATTCTACCGGCAGGGATACGATTTGCCCTTGGCGGGCACGCAGCATGGCTATAGCCCAATAGAGTGTTAGATAAAGAAACCGACCATCAGGGAGCCCCAGCGCCAAAACTTTATCTACGCGGCTTATCAAGCGCGCGGCACTCTTCAAATCCCAAGATCTCAACCGCAGCAATATTTCCCGCCGCAAGGGGTGAAAAAAAGATTCACTGGAGAGGTTTTCCTCAATTCCCCAGTGAATCAACCGCATGAGGGTTACCTCTGGAATAATCTCTGTAATAAGGGATATGAGGCTATGGCGAATTGTGATCTCATTCCCAACAACGGCTGTTCCCCGCTTCGGACGTCTCTCTAAAACCAGGTTTCGCTGATTAAGCCAATTTTGAACGTTATCCAATTCCCGTAAAAGTGTGGACTTAGAAACTCCCACCCTGCGCGCTAATTGCTCTAAAGACTGATAGGTCGAATTAGAAAGCAAATCGAAGAGTAACCATTGGTTACGCTCAAGGGGTGAGAAAACCGTTTGAATATCGGCTTTACTCAGTTCGTCTAGCAAGCGTTTACGACAAGACTCATCGGCTTCGAGTTTGTAACCAAACTTTGGACGGGAGACTATCTTTGCTCGATGGGTTCTTAACCAGCGATTCAGCCCTATAATGTTATGACGCACTACCCCCACGGTGAGACCCGCTCGTTTCGCAATCGTTTCGGCGACGAGAGGGGTCTGCGCTGCGTGCAATTCAAGCAGTATACCCGCTTGAATAGAGGTCAGAACCACGCCTACACCCGTTTGCCAATTCGGGAAACTTTGAATATTTTGTGCGAATAATGTGTGAGGAGGCTGCGATTAATACCATTTTAGCAGAATTCTGAGAAGATTTTCGCGTAAATATATCCATTCAAAACAGAATAATAATAATCAAATTATACTTTTTGCTCTCCAAATCAAATAAGTCGAAAATGGGACGTCATTGGCATATAAGGGGTAAGTGAGGAAGAAACTAGACCGCCCCCAAGACCTCAAAATCCATAAAAAACCCGTGCAGCTCTTGTCACTGCACGGGTATCTCAAATCTGGAGCGGTCCCGACGGGATTCGAACCCGCGATCTCGGCCTTGACAGGGCCGCATGTTCGGCCGCTACACCACGGGACCAGGCGGGCGTTAGTGTACCATACCAATCCCTCAGCGTCAAGAAGGTGAGTAGATACTATCTCTCTCTTTTGAGCAAAAGATAATAAATTCACGTTTCCTCTTGACTCAAAAGGAAAATTCAGTAAAAATGCTTATAGAATAATCGCATTGCCAAACACTCTGGGGTAATCCACGATTGAGAATCCTTATCCCACCACAAGAAAGGTAACTCATTGATGAGTCGGTACTCGCGTTCATCGTTGAAGAATCGAGAAAAGAAGCATTCGCTAATCAACACCAAGGGTAGTTCTGCCTTTTTAACCATTATCGGGGCCCTGGCGCTCATTGCCGCAATAGCCTTTTTCACCTTACCGAGTGCCTCTCCCTCAGCAAGCAGGACAGCTTTCCCCCCCGAAATATCGGTGCAACAGGCGTATTCCTACTACACTTCAGGTGTCTTCTTTTTGGATGTGCGCACGCCTCAAGAATGGGAGGAAGGGCATATACCCAATAGCACTCTTATCCCTCTAGACGAATTACCTAAGCGTTTGAATGAACTCCCCGCCAGCCAACCGATTGTTGTGGTGTGTCGCTCCGGTAATCGCAGCCAGCAGGGACGCGAAATTCTGCGTCGCGCCGGCTTTGAACAGGTTACCAGCATGAGCGGGGGTATTATTCAATGGCGCGGAGCCGGTTATCCGGTTACCAGCGGGCCATAGATAACTCAATCAACTCACACGAATTCACGGAACGAGGTGGATGGGGAGTGTAGGAAGCCAAGAAACACCAAGCCCCAACAAAAGAGTTGGGTCTAGTTTACTCATTTTTTACGTTCGGGCGATTGGCGTGTCGTACAATAACTATAGGTTCTTCCTCTTCTCTCTGGGCAGGAAAGAAACCGATTGATGGGCGTCTATTTCGGCGAAAACGATCACCAACATCGGCTAGGTGCCCTCGAGCGCGCTCAAGCGTTTCAGCGCGCTATTTTTACGTTGACCTCCACCGACGAGATTGAAACCGCGCTGCGCTCTTTCGTCAAAATTGTTGCCGAGACCCTGCGTGCTCAGCAAGTCACCCTGATCACATTTGATCTCGCGAGACGGAGGGTGGAAACCGTTGTGCGTAGCAACCCGATTTCGGATGAGGGAAGCATTTCACTAGAAA
>VSSL01000732.1_pt1 | contig 10010 bp, 9 predicted proteins | sample 4557531 | NCBI WGS metagenome assembly VSSL01 (sample SAMN10986726, study PRJNA523729) | hot springs metagenome | isolation source: hot springs | place: India:Timba, Gujarat | collected 2018-05-31 | reverse complement strand
GACATGCGCATGTCCTACACGCTGGACGGGCTGGACGCGCTCCGTCAAATCCGCATGGGCGCGGCGAACGGGAAGACCGTGGTGGTCGTGGTGTCCTCGCTGGACGGGCCGATTGCCGAGATACAGGAACAGGCTGCCGCGCTGGGTGTGGCGGCCTGGCTGAGGAAGCCGGTGGCCCCTGCCGACCTCCTGGCGCACGTGGCGGGGCCGCCGAGCGGATGATGGGCACGCGGGCGGCTCAACTGGCCGCGGCGTCTGCCTGACCGGCTGCGTCCAGCGCCTTTTCGGGCTGCGGTTCGGTGTAGAGCGGGAGCGTGAAGGTGAAGCGCGACCCCTTGCCCACCTCCGACTCCACACCGATGTTCCCGCCGTAGGTCTCCACAATGCGCTTCACGATGGGCAGGCCCAAGCCCGTTCCGCCCGACACCATCTCCTTGGCCGTGCGCGTGCGGTAGAACTCGTCAAAGATGTGCGGCAAGTCTTCTTGCGAGATGCCGATGCCCGTGTCCTCCACCGCGCCCTCCACCTTGTCGCCGCGCACCGCCAGGGACACCGAGACGCTGCCGCCTTCGGGCGTGTAGCGGATGGCGTTGCTGATGAGGTTGGTCCACAGTTGGCGGATGTGGTCGCGGGTGGCCAGGACGGTCGGGTTTGCGTCGGCGTGGACGGAGAAGGCAATGCGCTTCTTGGCGGCCTCCACCTGGAGCAGGTCGGCCACCTGCTTGAGCACGTCGCCCACGGGGACGGGCACGCGCTTGTCCTGGGGTGCGGCGTCCTTGACGCGGGCGAGGGCTAGCAGGTCCTCAATCAGCGCCAGCAACTCCGACGCGCGCTGGTCCGACCGCTCCAGCATCTCGCGCTGCTTGGCGGGGTCGGCGTAGCCATCCAGGATGAGGCGCAGGTAGCCCTGGATGGCCGCGACGGGCGCGCGCAGTTCGTGGGCCACGGTGAGCATGAAGGCGCTCTTCATCTTGTCCAGGCGCTCCAGTTCCTCCTTCGCCCGCGCCAGTTCCCGCGCCTGGGCTTCCAGGGCCTGCATCCGCTTGGATTCCAGCACCAGCCGTCGCCGCTCCAGCCCCTGGTGCACCGCTAGGATGAGGGCGTCGGCGGAGAAGGGCTTGGAGATGAAGTCATACGCGCCCCGCTTCACCGCCTGCACGGCCAACTCCACCGTGGCGTATCCGGTAATAATGATGCACACGATGTCGGGGTCATGGGCGTGGATGGGCTCCAGCAGGTCTATGCCCGTGATGTCAGGCATCATCACGTCCAGGAGCACGAGGTCGGGGTTCCATTCCCGCACCTTGCGCAGGCCCTCGGCCCCGTTCTCGGCCACCTCCACCGCGTAGCCCAGAGGGGTCAGGACGCGGCGGCATCCCTCGCGGATTCCCAGTTCATCGTCAATGACCAGTATGCGCGGGTACCTTTCGGCCATGCGGTTGCCTCCTCTACACGGCTGCGGCTCCCTCGTCCGAGGCAGTGGGCTGGGCTTGGGCGATGCGCACGGGCAGGATTACGGTGAAGCGGGTCCCCTTGCCCACCTCGCTCTGGACGGTGATTTGTCCTCGGTGCATCTTGATGATGCCGTAGGTAATGGCCAGGCCCAGGCCGGTGCCGCGGCCGATGGGCTTGGTGGTGAAGAACGGCGTGAACAGTTTGGGGATGTTCTCCGGCGGGATGCCGATGCCGGTATCCTCCACGGAGATGCGCACGCGGTCGCCGGCGGGGTCCAGCGACGTGGCGAAGGTCAGCGTGCCGCCGTTGGGCATGGCCTCGGCGGCATTGTTGGCCAGGTTCACCAGCACCTGGCGCAGTTGGGTCGGGTCTGCCTGGATGATAGGCAGGTTGGGTTCCAACTTCTGGACGATGACCACGCTCTCGTACAGGGGCAGGCGCTCCAGGTCGCGGGCGAGTTCGCGGATCACGCTGTTGACGTCGGTCTCCTGGGCCATGACTCGGCTCTGGCGGGCGAAGTTGAGCAGGGCCGTAACGATCTCCTTGCAGCGGGCTGCCTCGCGGGAGATCATCTGCAGGTCGTCCTTGATGGTGGAATCCGGCGGCACTTCGCGGTTCAGGATGTCGGAGTACAGCATGATGGTGCCCAGGGGGTTGTTGATCTCATGGGCCACGCCCGCCGCCAACTGACCGATGGACGCCAGGTTTCTGGCGTGCAGCAGTTCATCCTCCGTGGTCTGGAGTTCATTGACCATGCGGTTGAACGCCTCGGACAGTTGGCGGAGTTCGCCGCGCCCCTTCTCGGGCACGCGCACGGTCATATCGCCACCCGCCACCTTGGCGCTGGCCGCCACCAGCGAGATGATGGGCTGGGTGATGGAGTGGGCTACGGGGAGCGACAGGGCAACGGCGATGAGAATGCTGACGATGGCGATGAGAACGACCCGGCGGTTGAAGTCGTGCACCAGCGACAGGAACGCTTCCTCGCGCGCGCCCACGTACAGGATGCCCACGATTTGGTTGGCGTGGTCGCGCAGGGGCGAGTAGCGGGTGATGAAGTTCTCCTTCACGACGAAGGCGCGGCCCGTGTACTCCTGGCCCTCGTACAGCACGACCTTGGCGACCTCTTCGGACAGGCGTGTGCCGATGGCGCGCTCGCCTGTCTCCGTGAGCACGTTGGTGGACACCCGCCAGTCGCCCAGGAAGATGGTAGCCGTATCCACGCCCGCCACTTGTTTGATGCGATCTACCAGGGTAAAATCGCGGTTGAACATTTGTAGAACTACGATGAGGGCGATGATCTCGTCGGAGGGGCCGCGGGCGGGAGCCACTGCCGTCAACGCCAGGCCAGCCGTGCCCTCTCGCGGGTCAAACAGTTGCGGCGCGGCCCGTGGCGTCTCTATCAGCGGGATGTGCGCCTGCTCTGCAAGGCCGATGGGCTCCAGGTATTCGGCGGGGATGATCTCCGTGCCCGAGGTGAGCACGCCCTGCCTGAGCGCGGCGGCCACGATGGGCAGGCTGCTCCAGTCCATGTCGCGGCGCACCGGCCGATGGACGCCGTAGGCGAACAACACGCGCCCGGCCACCAGACGCCCGTCGGGCCGGAACACGCCGATGAACTGGGTCCCCTCCAACTCGTTGCTCACAATGCGGTTCTGGATCATTCGCTCCAGGAGGCGGAGGGTTTCGTCCTTTGAGATGTTCTCCTGAGACAGGTACGTGGGCAGTTCGTTGTCCAGCGCGATACTGACGGCGATGGCAGAGACCTGGCGGCGGGCGCTGTCGTAGAATGCCTGCGCCAGGTTCATGTCGCGGTTCACGCGCTGGGTGGTGGCATTCGCAAGGTAGTCTTGAATCACGCGGGAGATGGCCAGCGACCCGAACGCCACAGGGACGAATGCGACGAAGAAGAACGCGGCGAGAAGGACGCGGTGCAGGTACCCGCGGAACAGGCCCCGCAGGGGCTGGAATATGCGCTTGAGGCCCCTTTCCATGGGCAACCCTCCTTCGGAGCGTACCGCCATCGGGCTACGCGGGGGCTGAAGGACACCTGTATTATAGCACCCGCCTGCGCCGCCCGCAAGCGCATCGCGGCGCGAATCGGATGCGGGGCCGATTTGGAGAAAACGCGCCCCTGTGGTATAGTACGCAGTCGGATGCCAAAGGCATCCGATAATTTTGCACGCCTTCCAACTGAGTGAGCCGTGCCGCACGACCGGACACCGGCCCCAGCGGTTCTCACCGGGATGACGAAGGCGGAAGAGAAAAACGGAGGGAATATGGGTATCGTTTCAATGAAGGAACTCCTGGAGGCGGGGGTTCATTTCGGGCACCGGAGGCGGCGGTGGAACCCGAAGATGAAGCCCTTCATCTTCACGGAGCGCAACGGGATTCACATCATTGACCTGCAGCAGACGCTGAGCAGGCTGGAAACCGCCTACAACGTTACCCGCGAGACCGTGGGCAATGGCGGCATCGTCCTCTTCGTGGGGACGAAGAAGCAGGCGCAGGAGACCATCGCCGAGGAAGCGACCCGCTGCAACATGCCGTACGTCAATCAGCGGTGGCTGGGCGGCACGCTGACCAACTTCCGCACCATCCGCCAGCGGATTGAGTACATGGAGGCGCTGGAGCGGCGTTTTGAGAGCGGCGACATCAACCGCCTGACGAAGAAAGAGATTCTCGTCTATCAGCGCGAGTTGGACAAGTTGCACACCCGCTTCGGCGGCCTGCGTCGGCTCACGCGCCTGCCCGACCTGCTGTTCGTCGTGGATGTGAAGCGGGAGGAAATCGGCATCAAGGAAGCCCGCACCCTGGGCATTCCGGTCATCGCCATGGTGGACACCAACTGCGACCCGGACCCGGTGGACTACGTCATCCCGTCCAACGACGACGCCATCCGCGCCATCCGGCTGATGACGTCCAAGATCGCCGACGCGGTGCTGGAGGGCCTGGCCATCCGCAGCACGGTGGAGGCCGAAGAGGAAGCCGCCCGCGAAGCCCAGGCTGCGACAGAAGCAGCGCGCAAAGCCCGGGGCGAGGAAGCCGAAGAGGAATACGTCTATGAGTACGAGGATGACGACGAGCGGTACCTCGGCGAGGCGACCCTGGCGAAACTGCGCTCCGGCCTGTTCGCCAGCGAGGACGAAGAGGCCACCGAGGAGCACGAGGCCGAGGACCTAGAAGACGAAGTGGCAGGCGAAGAAGAGGAAACCGAGGATAAGGAAGAATAGACTCGGCCGGCGTTGACTCTTTCGGATTCGGATACCCAAGGAACAGCCGCCGGCAGTCTTTGGCGGCAAGCAAATCTCAATGCAGCACAACGCGAGGAGCACCTTATGGAGATCACGGCAAGCATGATCAAGGAACTGCGCGAGCAGACCGGCGCAGGGGTTCTAGATTGCAAGAAGGCACTGGAGACGAACGGAGGCGATTTTCAGAAGGCCATCGCCTATTTGAAGGAGAAAGGGCTGGCGGCTGCCGCCAAGCGCGCGGACCGCGAGGTCCCCGAGGGCGTCATCGGGTTCTACGTGCACCCCGGGAGCCGGGTCGCGGGCCTGGTGGAAGTGAACTGCGAGACCGACTTCGTGGCGCGCACCAGCGAGTTCCAGCAGTTGGCGAGGGACCTGGCCATGCACGTGGTGGCCATGGCGCCCAAGTACCTCTCGCCCGAGGACATCCCGGCGGAGGTGGTGGAGGAAAAGCGCCGCGCGGCCCTGAGCGAAATTGAGGGCAACAAGCCCGCCGAGGTCGTGGAGAAAATCGTCCAGGGCAAACTGGAGAAGTTCTACAACGAGGTCTGCCTGCTGCGACAGGCGTTCATCAAGGACGAGACGATGACCGTCCAAGACCTGGTAACCCAGGTGGCGGCGAGGGTCGGCGAGAACACCCGCGTCCGGCGCTTCATCCGCTACGAGGTGGGCGAGGAACTGTGATTCGGGACAAGGGATGCGGCCGGGGCTGCATCCCTTGTTTTCCAGGCCACAGCCGGTGGAGATGAGTATGCCAGAACTCAAGTACAAGCGGATTCTGCTGAAGGTTGGCGGGGAAGCGCTGGCAGGCCCCAAGGGCTACGGCATTGACCCCGACGCCGCCGAGGCGCTGGCGGCCAAGATCGCCGTCCTGAAGTCCTACGGCGCGGAGGTGGCCATCGTGCTGGGCGCGGGCAACATCTGGCGCGGCATTGACGGCATCAGCCACGGCATGGAGCGCGCCACCGCCGACCACATGGGCATGCTGGCGACGGTCATGAACGCGCTGGCGCTGCAGGACGCGCTGGAGCGCGCGGGCCTGGACACGCGGGTGCAGACCGCCATTGAGATGCGCGCCGTCGCCGAGCCGTACATTCGCCTGCGGGCCATCCGCCACCTGGAAAAGGGGCGCGTCGTCATCATGGGCGCGGGCACGGGCAACCCGTTCTTCACCACCGACACGGCGGCAGCCCTGCGCGCGGTGGAGATCAACGCCGACGTGCTCATCAAGGCGACCAAGGTGGACGCCGTGTACGACGCAGACCCGAAGAAACATCCCGAAGCCAAACGCTTTGAGCGGCTGACCTACATTGAGGCCCTGAACCTGCGCGTGGGCGTGTTGGACAGCACGGCCATCAGCCTGTGCATGGACAACGACATGCCCATCGTCGTCGTGAACCTGTGGGAACCGCACAGCGTGGAGAAGGTGCTCTTCGGCGAGCCCATCGGCACGCTCATCTACCACTAGGACCGTGTTTGCCGCGCAAATCGGCTAGGGCAGGTGCACCATGATCAAGGAACTGCTGGCAGAAACCGAACAACGTATGGAAAAGGCGCTGGAGGCCCTTTCGTCTGACCTGGTCGGCATTCGCACGGGCCGGGCATCGCCCGCGCTGGTGGAACGGCTGATGGTGGACTACTACGGCGTCCCCACGCCGCTGAACCAACTCGCCAGCATCGCCGTGCCCGAACCGCGCCTGCTGGCCATCCGCCCCTGGGACCAGACCGGCCTGGCCGCCATTGAGAAGGCCATCCTGAAGTCCGACCTGGGGCTGACGCCGATGAACGACGGCAAGATCATCCGCCTGGTGATCCCGCCCCTCACCGAGGAGCGGCGGCGCGAACTGGTCAAACTGGTCGCCAAGCGCGTGGAGGAGGCGCGCGTCGCCATCCGCAACCTGCGCCGCGAGGCCATTGAGACCGCCCGCGAACTGGAAGAAGAGAAGATGATCTCCGAGGACGACCTGTATCGCGCCAAGGAGGAGATTCAAGAACTCACCGACCGGATGATCCAGCGCGCCGACGAAATCGGCAAGCACAAAGAGAACGAGATTCTGGAAGTCTAGAATACCGAACCGCAGTTCTGGCCGCAGGATACGCCGCACTTTGCATCGGGCGCGCGCCTTTCTGCACCAACCTGCGGTTTTGTTATCGGAGCGATGGAAGGCGTGAGCAAAACCAACTGGCCGCCTCTGTCCCGCATCCCGCGCCATGTGGCCATCATCATGGACGGCAACGGGCGCTGGGCGCAGGCGAGGGGGCTTCCGCGGCTCGCGGGACACCGAGCCGGCACCGAAAATCTGCGCCGTATCTTGCAGGCGTGCACGGACTTCGGGATAGAGGTCCTGACCGTCTATGCGTTCTCCACCGAGAACTGGGCGCGCCCGGAGGAGGAGGTCCGGGGCCTCATGACGCTGCTCACCCAGTACGTGCGGCACGAACTGGACAATCTGGACCGCCACGGCGTGCAGATTCGCCACAGCGGCAAGGTGGAAGGCATCTCGCCCGACATCCTCCACGAAATCCAGCGCGCCGTGGAGCGCACCCGCCACAACAACAAGATTATCCTGAACGTGGCCTTCAATTACGGCGGGCGCGCCGAAATCGTGGACGCGGCGCGGCGCATGATCGCCGACGGGGTCAAGCCGGAAGAGGTTACCGACGCGCTGTTTGAGAAGTACCTGTACACCGCCGGCCTGCCCGACCCCGACCTCATCATCCGAACCGCCGGCGAGATGCGGCTGAGCAACTTCCTCATCTGGCAGGCGGCCTACGCGGAGTATTACTCGTCGCCGGTCTACTGGCCGGACTTTGACGAGGCCGAACTGTACAAGGCCCTGGCCGAATACGCCAGGCGCGAACGAAAATTCGGGCGCGTCCCATCGCCGGACGAGCCGAAGACCACAGACCGGGACGCCTGAGCCATCGGGCTGGCGGAAGGAACAGGAGCAGGGATTTTGTTGCGAACACGTGTACTCAGCGCTGCCGTATTGTTGCCCATCGTCGCGGCTGCCGCCTACCTGGGCGGCCTGTGGCTGTTCGCCCTGATGGGGGTGGCCCTGTCGCTGGCCGCATGGGAGTTCCGCGGCATGATGCGCAAGGGCGGCTTCCGTCCCGAGGCGCTGTCGCTGTACCTGCCGCTGGCGGCCATGCTGGTGTTGGCGCAAGGGCACTGGGATGCGTACCTGCCGCCGACGCTGACCGCGCTGTTCATCCTCACACTGTCGTGGCAATTGCTGCTGGCAGGGCGCACGGCCCCGACCGCCGACTGGGCGCTGGCGCTCGGCATGGGGCTGTACCTGGGCTGGATGGGTGGGCACTTCCTGCGCATCCGCGCGCTGGACAACGGCCTGGCCTGGATGGCCATCGCGCTGGTAACGACCTGGATCAGCGACAGCGGGGCCTACTTCGTCGGCACATGGTTTGGACGGCACAAACTCGCGCCGCGTCTCAGCCCGAAGAAAACCTGGGAAGGCATCTTCGGCGGGTGGATCACCGCCGAGGTCGCCGCCGTCCTGCTGGGGCAACTGGTGGGGCTGACCGTCCCGCAGGGGCTGATCGTCGGGCTGGCCGTTGCGGTGCTTGCGCCGTTCGGCGACTTGAGCATCTCCATGATGAAGCGGCAGGTGGGCGTCAAGGATTCGGGCAACCTCATCCCGGGGCACGGCGGCATGCTGGACCGCCTGGACAGCCTGCTGTTCGTCGTCCCCGCCGTGTACTACTTCGCCACGTGGTTCCGCTAGCCGCGCCCAGCGGCTGCACCGCGCACGATTTCGCGCCCCCACTTATTTGACGCAGCGACGATTCCCGTTAGTATTGACTGTGAAGGGGCCTGCGGGCCCTTTTCGCCGTGAGAGGACATAGAGATGTTTGAGAAACTGGCTCAGATTGACGAGCGATACGAAGAATTGAATAGGCTGATGGCCGACCCGGAGATCAGCCGCGACCACGAGAAGGTGCGCATCTACGCCCAGGAGCAGGTGGAGATTGAGCCCATCGTCTCCCTGTACCGCCGCTACAGGGCGGTGGAGCAGCAGATGGAGTCGGCTCGCGCGCTGCTGGAAGAAGAAACCGACGAGGAGATCCGCCAACTGGCGCGTGAGGAACTGGAGTCGCTGGAAGCGCAGAAGGAGGAACTGTACCAGGAACTGCGCCTGGCGCTCCTGCCCAAAGACCCCAACGATGAGAAGGACGTCATCGTGGAGATTCGCGCGGGAGCGGGTGGCGATGAGGCCGGCCTGTTCGCCGCGGAATTGGCCCGCATGTACATGCGCTACGCCGAGGCCAAAGGGTGGAAGACCTCGGTCATCAGTTACAACGAGAGCGGCATCGGCGGGTACAAAGAAATCATCTTTGAGGTGCAGGGGCGCGGCGCGTACTCGCGCCTGAAGTACGAAAGCGGCGTCCACCGCGTACAGCGCGTCCCCGTAACCGAGTCCAGCGGGCGCATCCACACGTCCACGGCGACGGTGGCCGTCTTGCCCGAAGCCGACGAGGTGGAGGTGGAGATTGACCCCAACGACCTGCGCATTGATGTGTACCGTTCCACGGGCCACGGCGGCCAGAGCGTGAACACCACCGACTCGGCGGTGCGCATCACCCACATCCCCACAGGCATCGTGGTCTCGTGCCAGGATGAGCGGTCGCAACTGCAGAACAAGTTGCGGGCGATGAGCGTGCTGCGGGCGCGCCTCTACGACATGGAGTTGCAGAAGCAAATCGCCGAGCGTACCGACGCGCGCCGCGCCCAGGTTGGCACAGGCGAACGGAGCGAGAAGATCCGCACGTACAACTTCCCGCAGAGCCGCGTTACCGATCACCGCATCCACTACACCACCCATCGGCTGGAGGACGTGCTCGCGGGAGACCTGGACGAGATCATTGACCAACTCGCCCTGGCCGACCAGGCCGAGAAACTCAAGCAGTCGCTGGAGCAAAGCATCGTCGGGGAAAGCAATGGCCGATAATCCAACGTGTTCCATTCAGGAGGCCCTCATCTGGGCCACGGAGCGGCTGGCTACGGCGGGCTGCGAGACGCCACGCCTGGACGCGGAGATTCTGCTGTGTGAGTGCGCGGGCGTGGAGCGGGCCCACCTGCTCGCCCACGGGAGCGACGCCGTGCCCGCAGACACCTGGACGCAGTTCCAGGCATGGGTCGCCCGCAGGGAGCGGCGCGAGCCGGTCGCCTACATCACCGGCCATCGCGAGTTCTACGGGTTGGATTTCGTCGTTACGCCCGCCGTCCTCGTCCCGCGCCCCGAGACCGAGCACCTCGTGGACGAGGTCTTGGCGCTGGCGCGTGCG
>VSSL01000731.1_pt1 | contig 10016 bp, 7 predicted proteins | sample 4557531 | NCBI WGS metagenome assembly VSSL01 (sample SAMN10986726, study PRJNA523729) | hot springs metagenome | isolation source: hot springs | place: India:Timba, Gujarat | collected 2018-05-31 | reverse complement strand
CATCAGCTGTCCGAAGGGCAGTCCGGTCCGGGCGGTCTGGGAAGGCACGGTCTCCTATGCGGATGTGTTCATGGGGCAGGGGCTGATGGTGATTCTGGAACATGGCGGTGGTTATTACTCAGTTTACAGCCGGCTGAGCGAGTTCCGGGTCCGGGCAGGCGAAAAGGTGAAGAGCGGAGCGGTGCTGGGTTTAAGCGGTGAGCTGGTGCATTTTGAATTGCGGATTGGCGGGAAGGCGGTTGACCCGCTGGAATGGCTGGAAAAGAGATAGAAAATGGGGGCGCAGTTTTCCGGTGAAAAGATTATTGATCTGAATTTTTCACTTCCGGACTGCCTGAACAGCTATCTTGGTGCTATGACCGCACTCCTGCGTGTCCGGGGAATCCGGTGTGATCTGACCGATGTTGCGGGCATGAGCGGTTATGCGTTCATTATCAATATTCATCCGGAGTTGCTGCCGACCGGACCGGTGGCATTTGACTGGGAGGTGCTGATTGAGGGCACACGGGCGCTCGGGGTTGAAGTTGAGCTGGTAGCGGTGGCAAGGGGAGATAATGATGAGACGAATTTTACCGAGCTGTTTCAGCGGGTACGCGACGAGATTGAGGCGGGGCGTCCCTGCATCGTCTGGGGTGCGGGCGACGGACCCCAGTTTGGTCTGGTCACGGGTTACCGGCAGGACCGCTATGTTGTTACCGGTGCGAAAGGGAAGAGGGAGGAGATCAGCTATGACCAGTTAAAGGCGGTCTGGCGGATTGCAGGTATATTTGCGGGGGAACGTTTTGAGCCTGAATACCGGCGGGAGGAGCGCAAGGCGGTGGTGCGGGCGGTGCGACTGCTGCACGGCACCGTTGCCTGCTTTGATGCGGACTACTTTTCCGGTGTCCGTGCCTTTTCTGCCTGGGGTGATGCGGTGGCACAGGCCAGGGCTGATTATGATGGGCTGATTTACAATCTGCTCTGCTATTATGAACTTCAGCTGCTGGCAGCCGGGTTCTGTGTCCGGCTGGCAAAAAAACATCCGCAGGCATCACCTTATCTGAAGAATGCGGCGCGGTGCTTTCAGAGCTCATTTCACAACTTGGAGCAGGCAGGAAAACTTGCCTCCAGTCCCGCGGAAGTCAGGCAGAATTCGGAACCGATTGCAAGACTGCTGCGGGTATGCGGGGAACAGAATGAGCAGGCGGCAGGGGAGCTGGAGCGGGCGTTCGGGCTGATGGAATAAAAAAGGCGGGTCAGGTGACCCGCCTTGTGATGTTTCTCCTCTTTTAACGGTTCAGCACCGTCTTGACCTTGACTGAGGTTTCCGGAGTTGTGAGCCGGATGAAATAGATACCGCTGGCAACTCTGCGGCCGTTGTCATCAGTGCCATTCCAGCTGGCGGTATAGGTGCCAGCCTTCATTCTGCCGTTAACCAGTGTCCGCACAATTCTGCCGCTGGCATCAAACACCGTGAGTTCGGCGCTGCCGTCCTGAGGAATCTGGTAACGGATTACCGTCGTGCGTCTGAACAGGCTGGGGGCGACTGCGAGAATTCTGCCATCTTTAAGCAGGGTTGCGCCATAATCTTCGGCTATGCCGGTCGGATTGTCGGACGAGAATTTGATCGCATGGCCCGGAACCCAGGGGGAGGCACCGCGGTGATACGTGCCGTCAAACAGCATCTGGATGTATTTCGTTTGGGTGTGGTCCTGAATGCCAACGGTTGCGGAACTGCCGGCGCGGTTGGCGGTTAGATACTGAATGACAAACTTGGAGTTGCCATCTTCAGCCGCATAAGTGGTATCATAGAGGATAATTTCAAACTTTTCCCACTCCGAGCTGTTGAAATAGTGGACCGAATCCCATTCGATGATGAACCGGTGGTTGGCGGCATCGTGATAATACCAGACGCTGTCACCATAGGGTGGATACAGGTCGTCCCAGTTGGCAGCGATCAGCGGGGGCATATTGGTGTTCGGCAGGGCGGTGTTGGACCAGGTGCTGACCGTGGTATAACCCGGTGCGATCCAGCCGTTGGAGCAGATTGAGATCTGGTTATAGGACTGGCCGTAGAAGATGAAGGGACCGAATGAGGGTGGCAGACTGATCTGCACGGTCTGGTCATCTGTAAGCGAAAGTCTTGTGCCGATGCCGTAGATTTCCACCCATTCAAAGGTCGGGTGCTCAGGATAAAGGGTGTCCACCTCATCATAAGCCCAGTAGAGTGGCGGTTCGGAGTTGTCCGGAACCGGGTCAACCTGCCGGATTTCGCCGACGACAATTGTGAAGGGCGCAGTGCCTGTGTAGCCGTTGTCCGCATAGATGTAAAGTGTGCAGGGGATCGGGGTTTCGGGCAGGATGGCGCCGGAGGCATAGACAGTGAAGTGGTCGGTGCGGTTGGTGGCGTTTCCGCCTGCGGGGATATTGCCGTAGACCGCGGCAGAGTCAGTGACGCTCAAGCGGGAGTCACCGGAGCGCAGGACCGCCCGGACATTATAGGCGTTGCCCAGGCCGGAGTTGCAGAGTGTTATTTCCAGATCCGCGGTTTCGTTCGGGTCCAGTCTGCCGTTGGGCTGGGAGCCGGTTGAGTCCTTAACCATATGGTTGACAAAGACGATGCTCGGTGCGCCCACATACAGTGTGAAGAGCGATATCCAGGTGGAGTCCAGTGCATCCTTGCAGACCAGTGAGCAGTTGATCGGATAGCGGTTGGGCAGACCTGAGGCAACGGTCATGCCGAATCCCTGGGCGTTGAATGCGGAGTCATTGCCGGCAATGTTGCCGAAGGCTTTGACCGAATCGGTGATCGTGACGCCGGCGGTCGAGGTGCGCAGACGGGCGGTAACACTGTTAGCAGTCAGACTGCCGTAATTTTTGACCCACATCGGAATCCGGAACGCTTCGCCCGGGTTGATGATGCTGTCGCCATTGCCACCCGGCGGTGTATCGTTGATGTAATGCCGGAGATAGGAAACATATCTGCCGGAGGACATCACAACGATAGAGTCAAGGTAGGGGATATTACTGGCACCGCTGACTGCGAGTTTGAGAAAGCCCGGAGTCAGACAGGAGACGAGCAGGGTTACCTGTCCGGAGGCGTTGGTCCAGCCGCGGACAAAAGTTTCATTTGGCTTCTGGAGCACAACCATCGCCGATTCCACCGGAGCAAAGCCCGGGGTCTGGACGGTGATCGTAACCGGGATGTTGTTGCCGATGTTGATGGCACCGGGTTTTGAGACCACGGGCACAAACGGCCGGGCGCGCCAGATTGGTGTTGCGGGCTCGCCGAACAGGTTGCGCTCCATAATCTCCATCCGGTATTTCTGGGAATCAAGAATTACCGGCACCCAGTAGTTTCTGCCATAGGAAATCATCTCGCCCTGATAAATCTTGCGGGCGGTGCGGAATCCCAGAAAGCCGTAGCCGATCGCATAGTTCAGTTTCTCTGCAACATTCACCCAGCCGGACTCGTAGTTCATCATGACACCGATGAAGCCGTTGGGTGCGTGGTTGAACATGTTTTCGGCGATGCAGTCGCCATTCGTTGACCCCAGATCCCACTGGCCGACATTACACGAGACCGCGGTAATGCAGTTGAGCCGGTTGGTATTGGTGAGGTTGATCATCATCTGGCTGGTAACACTTCCGTTCAGATCATAAAGGTCCGGTGCGCCGTGGGCAATCACCGAGTTGAAGGTGTAGCCGGAGTTCAGCGAGTCACAGTAGCGCTGGGGGGTCGGCTGGACCTGGCCGTTCCCGGAGTAATACATCTTCAGGTCAAACCAGGGTGGGGTGGGCGAGGCGTTGGCGATTGAGTCGTTGTAATTGTCCGAGAAGGTAACACCGTTAGGCAGAAGGATTTTATTCCACCAGCCGCCGGTTGTATCCGGTGCGGTCTCATAGCGGATAATCTTGCTCCGGACATTGGCGATCTCACTGAACTGATTCAGGGTCATCATGCCGACATGGACATCGGCATAACCGTCAACCGAGTCGCAAGCTCGCCGAAAATGTTGTTGTTGTTCCGGTCCCAGGTGCCATCCAGATCCGAGAAGTACATATCGGAGAAGAAGTCATAGCCATAGGCGCGGGCAACCCGGTAGTAGTTTGCCGGATAGTCAGGACGGGCGATGAAGACGAAGATTGTGCCCCAGGTGGTATCCGCATCCTTGATGAAGTTGCGCATCTTTTCCGCATTGTCCCGTCCCGGATAGGTGGCGCAGATGGACTCCAGGATGACGATTTTTGAGCGCCAGCCGAGCCGTGTGCGCCAGTCCCGCAGCCAGACGAGCGAGTCAGCAAATTGCTGGCTGGTCATGATTACATGCTCGTAATTGCCGGGCTCAAGGAACCGGGAGCCGAAACTGCCGGTTCGCTTCGGCGGGGCAAAACGGTCAACATCCTCAGGATTGAGCACCAGGTGCTTGACCTGGTCGCCGAACATCTTCAGCTGCATTTCGGTGTATGCCGGGGTGTGATGCCTGCCGGTTTCATAATTGAGCCGGACGGTGATTTCCGAGACGAGATACAGTCTGCCTTCAACCGGATTGTAGCGGACCGGATAGATGAGAAAGCTGGCGATCCGGTAACCGGACATACTGCCGACATGGGCGAAGCGGGCAGGGTTTTCAGGATAGATTCTGTTCTGGCTGTAGACGAGCGGATCCGGAGGCACGAACGGTTTAGGCTCATAGTTCTTCTTCCAGGGGATCGGATGCTGAGCGGGCAGGACCTTGTAAGTGCCGGGAAGTGCCTCTTCCTTGAACGATACGATTTCCAGACCGGTGACTTCGGCGTCTGCCGGAATTACCACCTGATAGGGCAGGCAGGGCAGATCCGGTTCGCCCAGATTGCTGATATGGGCGGACATGCCGAAGTCCACGGTGGTATAGCCGTCCTGACTGCTGAGCTGGACCCCAGTTGCCGGATACTCAAAGCTCCGGGTGAAGCTGGCGCCCAAGGCAATGGTCAGGGCGGCAGAGAGCGTCAGAAATACAAGACGCTTCACTTGACCTCCTTTTTGCTCTGACAGAGTTTTGTTCTGTGTCATAAAGCAGGCCCGAGCCTGGTTCAAACTGACACAACATAAAATTATCACCCGGCAGACACCGATGTCAACAATTAATTTCATTTGACTGGGCAACTTTTGCCGGCAGAATTATCATTTGTGCGGGAGTTAACGCTGGAGAAGGTGCGCCGGCTGTTTCCGGTGGTGCGCCGGCGGGTATATTTCAACCATGCGGGCACCGGTCCCCTGCCTTCAACCGCAGTGCGGGCAATGCACGGTTTCATCCGCAAGGCGGTGCAGGAGGGGTGCGTCGCCTACAGCGAGGCGGAGGCGGTGGTGGAAAATACCCGCATAATGGCAGCCCGGCTTCTGGGGGTGAAGCCGGAAGCGGTTACCTTTGTCAAGAATACTACCAGCGGTATCATCATCGCTATCGGCTCCATCCCCTGGGAGGATGGGGACAACCTGATTATGATGAAGGATGCATTTCCCGCAAACACCTATCCCTATCAGCTGCTCCTGCCCGGAGTGGAGAAGCGGTTTGTGACCGCCCTGGAGCTGACCGAAGGTCCGGAGTGTGTGTTCAGGCTCGTGGATGAGCGGACCAGGGCGGTGGCGCTGGACTGGGTCCATTTTCTCTCCGGTGCCCGGTTTGACATCAATGCGATCGGCGCCTTCTGCCAGCAGCACAATATCTTTTTTATTCTGGATGCGATTCAGGGCTTGGGAGCGGTAAATCACAATTTCAGTTCCACCGGTGCCGACTTTGTTGTTGCCGGCGGGGGCAAATGGCTGCTGGCACCGCAGGGGATCGGAATCCTGTATGTCAATATGAGAAAACTGTCCCGGCTCAAGCCTTTCAATCTCGGCTGGCTTTCCGCTCACTGGCAGGAGTTTAACGATATTTTTACCCCCAAACCTCTGAAGAAGACCGCCGCCCGGTTTGAAGAGGGAACGAAGAACTACATCGGTATCTACGGTCTGGGTGCGGCGCTCAAACTGCTGCTTGATTTCGGACTGGAAAGGGTTGAAGCCCGGGTCCGCCAGCTGACCGGACAACTGCGGGAACTGCTGAAAGGGGCGGAGTTTGAGATAATGACCCCGGAGCCGGATGAAAAGCGCGCCGGCATCATCACCTGCCGGAAGCCGGACCGGGATATGGCTGGGATCGGGGCACAGCTGGAGACCGCAGGATTTATCTGTGCGGTCCGGGAGGGCTGGCTGCGGATTTCGCCCCATTTCTACAATACTGAGGAGGAGGTTGAAAGATTTGTCCGCCAGCTTAAAATTGTTGCCGGCTGATTTATGGATTTGAGAAAAACGGTTGCCCTGCTTCTTTCCGGACTGCTGCTCACACCACCGGTGCAGGGAGCGGGTGATGGTGGTGCCGGTATTATTGACGAAGGGGGCGGAGAGTTCCGGATTGAGGTGCCGGTGACGATACCTCAGGAGGATTCGGTCCGTCAGGGGCAGCCTCAGACTCCGGCAGAACAATCCGGGCTGTTTGAGGAGTCCGGTGCCGGAATCGGCTATCTCGTGGTTGAGTCGGATGCGGTGCCGGATTCCATCTTCCTTGACGGCAGGCGGGTGCTGATTGACCGGCAGGACAAACTGTTTGCGGTCCAGCAGGGCAGACATTATCTGAGCCTGTTTGATGTCCGGGATGTTTATCTGGCGTTCCGGGATGAGACGCCATCAGTTTTCTGGCAGCGGATTGCACCCGGGCTCCAGGTTGACCGGTATGCCCTGATGTCCAGTTATGAACGGGAGGCGGTCCGGGCAGGGACAAGATGGGTCAGTGTCCTGCCCGAGGACACAATTGCAATCCGGGTTTCCCGCCAGGAGGTGGCGCAGACCTACCGGCGCCATGCCGGCACCGCCGCACTGACCTTTTTCAGTGTAACCGCAGTGATTGCGGCAGCGATGATCGGCAGTGTCGTATTTATTTCCATGGACGGTGAATAGAAAGGGGGCTTGATGCCTTCAGATATGGAGATTGCTCAGAGTATCAGACTCCTGCCCATCTGGGAGATCGCCAAGGGGCTCGGGATTACCGATATGGACCTGATTCTGCCCAACGGCAATTACAAGGCGAAGCTTTCGGTCCGGCTCCTGGAACAGCTCAAGGAGCGACCGACAGGAAGACTGATTCTCGTCACCGCCATCACCCCGACCAGGTTCGGTGAGGGCAAGACCACGGTCTCCATCGGGCTGTCAATGGCGCTCAACCGGCTGGGCAAGAGGTCAATTGTGGTGTTGCGTCAGCCATCACTGGGACCGGTATTCGGCATCAAGGGCGGGGCAGCAGGCGGGGGTTATTCGCAGGTGCTGCCGATGGAGGATATCAACCTGCATTTCACCGGTGATATCCATGCGGTGAGCTCAGCCCACAACCTCCTGTCAGCGATGCTGGACAACTCGCTCCATTTCGGCAACCCGCTCGGGATTGATGAGCGGGAGATCTTCTTTCCCCGGACGATTGATATGAACGACCGGGTGATGCGCTCAATGGTGGTCGGGCTGGGCGGCAGGGCGAACGGTCCGGCGCGCGAGGACAGCTGTGTCATTACCGCAGCATCTGAGGTGATGGCAATTCTGGGGCTGGCAACCGGCAGGGCAGACCTGAAACAGCGGCTTGCCCGGATGCTGGTGGCGCTCAACTTTGATGACAAGCCGATTACCGCTCAGGACCTGGGTGCTACCGGTGCGATGGCAGCACTGCTCAAGGATGCGATCAAGCCCAACCTGGTCCAGACGACCGAAAATACGCCCGCCCTGATTCATACCGGTCCTTTTGCCAACATTGCCCATGGCACCGCCAGCATCATCGCCACCAATGCATCGCTCCGGCTCTGCGACTGGACGGTGATTGAAGCCGGGTTCGGCTCAGACCTGGGTGCGGAGAAGTTTGTTGACCTGGTGGCACCGCTGGGCGGATTCAGGATTGACGGCTGTGTGCTGGTTGCCACCCTGCGCGCGCTCAAGCATCAGGGCGGGGCGCCCGATGCGCGGAGAGGGATGCTGCGTCATCTCTGGCTCGGGCTGGAGAATCTGCACCGGCACATTGAGAACTGCCGGACCCTGGGTATGGAGCCGGTGGTGGCGCTCAACCGGTTTGAGGGTGATGCGGATGACGAGCTGAAACTGGTGCTCAAGGCGTGTGAGGAGCAGGGCACAAAGGCGGTTGTCTGTGCCCCACACAGTGCGGGCGGAAAGGGGTGCGAGGAGCTGGCACAGGCGGTGCTGGAACAGGCGGAGCAGAAGCCCGGTGCCAACCGGCCGGTCTATGACTGGAACAGCCGGGTTGAGGACAAGATTGAGGCGGTGGCGCGGAAGATCTATCATGCAGGACAGGTGGTGTATACTCCGCGCGCCGAGCGCGACCTGAAGCGGATTTACCAGCTCGGTTATGACAAACTGCCGATCTGCATCGCCAAGACGCCGCTTTCGCTCAGCGATGATCCGGAATGTCTGGGCGCCTGCAGCGGGTTCAAGATTACCATTTCCGCAATCCACATCCGCGCCGGTGCCGGGTATCTGGTGCCGGTTGCGGGCGAGATGGAGCTTCTGCCCGGTCTGGGCAAGAAACCGAATGCGCTCAAGATTGACATCATGGATGACGGCAGGATTGTCGGACTCTCCTGAAGCCTAAGGACCGGCTTCCAGCGTTGTCCGCAGAGTGATCAGCTCCTTCTTGAGCCAGAGCAGAACCTCCCGTCCGTCCTTCGTCTGCGGGACCTCACTGCTCCGGCTGTTCATCGCCTGCAGTTTCTTCTTTGCTCCCTTGATTGTCATCTTCTCCCGGTGGAGCAGATGCTGAATCAGCTCCAGCTTCCTCAACTGCTCATCGGAGATGATCCGTCTGCCCGCCGAGTTGCGCTCAAACTTGAACTCAAACTCCTTCTCCCAGTAGCGCAGGGTGTATGCCGGCACCCGCAGAATCCGGCAGGCTTCAGACAGGGAATAAAACTTTTTCTCCTTCATCAGTAAAACTCCTTCTTTACCGGCCTTTTCAAAAGCCGATCGATACTGTTTTCCGGCTTTTCGCCCTGATAAAGTATTTTATAAACTTCTTCAGTTATTGGCAAGTCAATCCGCAGTTTGCGGGCAAGCTCCAGACCGGCGGGTGCGGTCCAGTAGCCCTCAGCAACTCCGCCGAGCTGATTGAGTGCGGTCGCGGGTGGTATGCCTCTGCCGATCGCCATTCCCAGCCGGTGGTTTCTGGACCGCTCGGAAAAGGCGGTAACGATCAGGTCGCCCATACCTGCCAGTCCGGCAAAGGTGAGCGGATTGGCGTTGAGTGCCAGACCGAGCCGGGTGATCTCAGCCAGACCGCGGGTCAGCAGTGCCGATTTGGCATTGATACCCAGACCGATGCCGTCCGCAATGCCGGCAGCGATCGCAATCACATTCTTGAAGGCGGCAGCGATCTCTACACCGGTTACATCGGTATGGGAATAGACCCGCAGGTTACGCACGGTAAATGTGTCCCGGACCAGCCGGGCAGCAGACTCATCCTCGCTGACCGCCACGAGTGAGGTCGGATCCCCGGCTGCCACCTCATACGGAATTCCCGGACCGGCAAGCACCACGACCGGCGGTCCGGGCAGATGTTCCTTCAGCACCACTGAGAGCCGTTTCTTCGTTTCCGGGTCAATGCCCTTGGTTACTGAGACGAGCACCTGACAGTCTGCAGGGATAAGCTTTTTTACCATTTCGGCCGCCTCTGCCAGCACCCGGGAAGGGGTGGCAAAGATGGTGATATCGGTTCGGTCAAGGACGACGGCAGGATCGGAGCTGACGGTGATGGCATCCGGGACGAGGACCGATTCGGGCAGGTCCGGATGATGCCGGGTTGCCAGCAGCCGGGCAAGCGCCTGCCCGTCCGGTTCATAAAGGGCAACGGTCAGCCCCTTTTCGTGGAGTTTCAGCGCCAGCGCCAGCGCCCAGCGGCCCGCACCGATAAACCCGGCTTTCATCGGACGCCTCCAGCCGGTTTTGTGCTGGTCTTCACCGTCTGGTCTGT
>VSSL01000730.1_pt1 | contig 10017 bp, 16 predicted proteins | sample 4557531 | NCBI WGS metagenome assembly VSSL01 (sample SAMN10986726, study PRJNA523729) | hot springs metagenome | isolation source: hot springs | place: India:Timba, Gujarat | collected 2018-05-31 | reverse complement strand
GCCTCTCTATGGGCATCGGTGATCAATATCAATCGAATGACGACCTGGGTGCGCCGTATGGCCAGTTCAAGAAGCCACTGGGTAAGGGGGTAAACCATGTATTTTACAGACTTTGACGTATCGGGATACGCGCACCGCTGACCCGCAACACAACTGACCGGTTGGAGCTGCCTACCAATGGTTTGTTGACTGCTATTGGTCTGCACATTCGAGGCACCCCAGTGAATGACGCTCGTGTTGCGACGGACGCATGGCGCATGAAGGACTATCTCAGCCGGATTGAGATTGTGGCCAATGGGAGTGATGTGATCAAATCCATTCCAGCCGACATCATGGACTATCTGGCCTGGCGGGACGGGGCGGCTCTCAATCTGGATCAGCACCACAACTATGGGACATCAACGTTGCGTTATCATGGCTATGTGTTGTTTGGCAGGCAGTTCGGAGACCCTGAGTATGGGCTTGACCTGAGCCGCTTCACTACCACTGAGCTGCGTGTTACGAATGTGGCCACGTCGTCCTATTTCTCGGCTGATCTGAGCATGGACGTGTTGTTGTACATCCTGCGTGATCACCCTCCCGCGTCATTTAAGGGATACCTGAGAACTGAATTGTGGCGTACCTATACCACAGTGGCCTCAGATGTCCAGTATATTGATCTACCGACTAAGGGCGCTCTGAGGCGTCTGGTGTTACAGGCCGTTCCGCCCCGTGACTCTGATAACCTAGCCACCGCGACGCCTTACTCTATGTTGCCTCAGTTGCGGCTTACTCTGAAAGATGGGCATGAGGAGCTATTCAATGATTCATTGCGTGAACTGTGGTATCAGGAGCTGGCTCGCATTGGCCGTGATCCGATTGTAGGGTTGGAGAGCTATCATACAGATGGAAAGGGTATCAGGACGGGTTTAGGCCAGGCCTTTGCTAAGGCAGGTGTGTATCTGTCTCATGACGGGACTCAATCGACCTATGCACCTGATCTCACACCAGGCCTTGATGCGGACACGCAATCCCGCCAGAGTGAGGGGGACGCTGATCAGTTTAGCTTGATCATGCTGGGCGTTGCGCCGGAGAACTGCGTTTCGTTCGATTTTGACTGGGGGGGCAATCCAGCTAACTGGCTGAGCCTGCCTAACGTCTCGACCGTTCAGTTGGAAGTGCATGTCGGTACGTCTGCCAGCCATGCGGGCGGCACAGTTAACGTGGTGACGGATCGCCTGATCGTGTACTAGTTTGCATAACAGAAAGGGGCAGGGTACAGGGTGATGGATCGGATTGTTTCGGCGGCAGTGTTGGCAGACGATGGGGCAGTGACGGTGTACCCTGCCCTCTTTTATGGACTGGTTGGATCTGCGTCTGGATCGGGCCAGACTGTAACAGTATATGATGGTCGTCAGTCAGATGATGTTCAAGAGGTGTTGACTGTAACAAGCGATTCGGACGGGATCATCCAGTGCTTGCTGGTCAATCCCGTTGTGTTGACCCGTGGCCTGTATGTTCGGATGGACGCGGGTGTAACCAAAGTGAGTGTATTTTGGTGTCCTGCGTGAGGATGTGAACAATGCCTGAACCTGTAGGGCCGATGGTGTGTGTGGTTGCACCTAAAACTGACGGAACACTGGTGACGCCGCGTATCGGTTGGTTAGATGGCGTAACGGTGTTGCCAGTTTCACATGCGGTGTGGACACTGCCGAACGTGGAACAGATTCTGGCGTACCGGCAGAGCACGACAAATGGTGTGCTATATACAGTACCTTCTGGCAAGGTAGCCTACATTACTACATTAGCCATATCGGGAGCGTCTAGCGGAAACGGGTTCATTGCGTGGGAGATTCGCACAGCGTCAGCTACCCGTGTGATTTATCACGTGATTCATCTGGGGCCATCGGGTCATGATAATGAGGTATATACGTTTAACCCACCTATCACCTTGCCGGAAGGGTATAATATTTATACGTATGGTACCGTTTTGTTGGATGGGTACGTGTTTGTGCACGGGTATACGTTCCCAGAAACATGATCTACCAGAAGCCACTGACTGTCCCTAAAAACACACCCTTGTCTGATCCTGTCTCGGTTGTTATCCAATGTGAGGCAGGGGTGATCACTAGTCTAAGGGTGGGTTTTCCACCAGGTTGTGCCGATATGGTGCTGGTGTGGGTGACAGAGCGAGAGTTCCAGATCGTGCCGGCAGAGGCGGGGACGTATATCAGAGGGGATGATGTTGTGATTGACCTATCAATGGACTACGAACTGAGTGAACCGCCTTTCGAGTTGACTGCATATGCAGCCAGTCCTGATACGTATTTTGACCATACCCTTCAACTGCTTGTTACATTAACACCCTCTATTACGCGAACTCAACGTAGTTTGTGGACAGCGCTGTTTGGAGGTTAGCATGGCAGATGCACCTGACTATTTTATTTACAATCAGTATAGTTCGAAGGTGGCTATGATTGACCAGGGGGAATTGGCCGTCCGTCTGGGATCACTCGATGTCTATGACAGGCGTGGAAAGGTGATCTGGTGGTATGACCCTGTCCAGCACGGGAAGGGGTTTTTGCACAATGGCACTACAACGACCATTTACCCGTACATGGTGTGGGATCATACGCTTTATCGGGGGGCATCGCTAGCTGTAAAGCAGATACGTGCTAGCGCTGACAACATCTATCTACAACGTTATCTGGTGCGTGAACGTTCGGGGCGGATTGGATTTGAGGTGGGGGTCACACTGCCAGAGCATTTTGGGGTGCTGGATATGTCCATTCGTGTGAGTGATGAACTGGGTTCACTGGATGGGACGATCCGGTTCGATGGCAGTGACGGGTACGTTAAGGTACAAAATCCCGATCTGAGTTGGAGTAACTTGTGTGAGTACAGTGCGTATGATGAACTGTTTAACATTGTGCACCAAGTCAAGCTGGCAGTGGATTTTGATCAGGCTACGTTTTTTTAGGCTCTTTTTTAGATGGAGTTGACATGGATTTAACAACGTATGAGTTGTTGCCCATTGCTGTGCCAGATGTGCGCTTCATGTTGGCGCAACTGGCGTATACCAGTGCAGGTGATCCAACGGAAGTCCTATATGTTCATTATGCTATTCTTACAGAAGGGGAATATTGAAAGAGAGGTGTTAACATGTCAGAGTTTTGGAAGTTATTCAAAGAGTCAGTCATTCTTCAGGCTGTATTGACGTTGATGGTATGGTCGGTAATCCTGTATATGTTAGCCAATGGGCAAGAAGTTGGTAGTGAACTATGGAGCGTAGGCAGCTTGATCATTGGCTTCTACTTTGGGTCAAAGGTCGAAGCATGGAAGCGAGGGGGATAAATGTCTAGTCGCGTTTATGAAGTTGTCCAGACCGTTCCCACCATGATTCTGGACAAAACGGGTCGGCCTGTTAATGGTTATAATGTCTACATCTGGCTACCTGAGTTTGGTGAAACTATTATCCTAGAGACACAAACGCTTGACCCGTCTGAGATTGACAAGAAGGCACGGATGGTGTTGGGTAATAGACGTAAACTGTCTGAGTTGGGAATAGAAGAATAGTATGCTTGATGCTCTCAGAGCGCTTGCCAACGCTGCCTTGTCACTGGCTAACTATGCAGTTAGTCTGATTTGGTCTTTGTTTGAGGAAGGCAAGCGCTATGCGGTTGCAGTTGCCAAATCATTTGTTGCGGAGGCAAAATCGTTAGCATATGGGCTGTACAATGAGGCGGTTGGTACAGCCCATAAGCTGTTTAATGCTGTCCTGTCTCAAGCAACTGATCTGTTTAACAGGGCTGTTAAGGTCGCCTTTGATCTGGCGCAGGATGTCAAACACTGGGTGCTGACTCAGATTCAGCCTATCGTAGAGTGGGTTAAGCTGGAATTGGCGGGACTGAGTAAGCTGCTAAAACAGTATGTAGATGGTTTATCAGCACAAGTTCAAAAGATTTTGAAAGACATCGGTCAGATTTTTGCATGGATCAGCTCATACGCCAGTGAGATTTTAGCCAAATTGAGTGGGCTGGCTCAGTTTCTGACTCCCGCCATGTTGGGGCGTCTGATCCATGTGTTGCAGGACATGTACCCATTTCTGCTAAGCTTTCTGCTTAACCCGCTGGGGTTCATTGTGGCTGTCATCAAGGATGCGCTGCTAACACTGTTGGAGTACGCGCTTGCATATGGGATTGGCTGTGATAGCGAGCCACTACCCCCCTGGCCTGCATTTTCATTTAGCGGGTTTGGCGGCCTGACACCCAGCTATGCACCTGATATGAGCGGGTTCACTGAGACAGGGTGGCCGCTTGATCAGGTATGGGTCAGTGGATACACGTTCGGGCCTGGACACCCAGCGGTTGATCTAGGATGTCACGTTGGCGATCCTGTTTATGCAATACATGATGGGATAGTACAAGAGGCTGGATGGTCAAATTTTGGTTATGGATATACGGTGGTGATAAAGGGCGGTGATTGGTGGTCACGCTACGCTCATTTAGAGACGATCGGTGTGCAATTATACGAAATGGTACGCAAGGGACAGCAAATTGCCACAGCAAATAGTACAGGTAACAGTACAGGCCCTCATTTACATTTAGAGATTAAGTACAAAGGGCAGTATATTGATCCACTATCCATTCTATGATGGAGACTGATGTACAATGGCAGCGACAGGCAAAGGGCCTCTTAGAATAGCACTCGAAAACTGGCTGTCAGCGGATTTCTGGAAAAAGCTAATCAAGAGTTGGTTCCAGGACATCTCAGAGTGGTTCGAACTGGAAACGGCCCGCCTGGCCCTGGCGCTGCTTAGAAAGTATCTTGCTGATACTGACTTACCGGCTGACTGGAAGGGATTGCTTGACAACCTGTTATCGGGAGAGCATCAAGGTGCATTAGCTGTAGCAGTATCGGCAGCGGGTAACGTTGGCACCCAGGTTGCAGGGGGGCTGATGCAACCCCTAATGATGCTACTCAATTATGCAATGGCCCGCAAAGTTGAACCAGCCAGACTCGATCCCGAAATCGCTATCCCTGCCAAATGGCGCAAATTGGTTACACGACACGACCCCTACGATGATCTCCAGGACTTGGGTTGGAATTATGACCGAATAGCTACACTTGAAGAACTCATGCGCCCGCGTGTGAGTGACCAGGACATTGTTCAACTCATGCGCAGATTCCCACAAGATGAAGGACGCTATAAGGACGAATTAGCTAAACGCGGATGGATTGGTTTCCAGTTAGATGACTTGCTTAAAGCGACTCAAGTATGGCCTACCTTGACTGACATCATCCGATTCGCAGTGCGGGAGGTATACAGTCCGGAGATCGCACAGCGTTTCGGGCTGTTTGAAGACTATCCTCAAGAGGTAGATCAAGAAGCACAGCGTATCGGGTTAGACCCCGAATATGCTAAAAGATATTGGGCTGCGCACTGGGAGCTGCCTAGCGTGTCGCAGGGGTTCGAGATGCTCCATCGTCTCAGACCCGGTACCACCGATGTCCCCTTCACGCTTGATGATATGAAGGCCCTGCTACGTGCACTTGATTACAGTCCCTACTGGCGTGACCGGCTTATCCAGATCAGCTACCTACCCTACACCCGCGTAGATGCCAGGCGCATGTACAAAATGGGTGTGTTAACTAAAGAGCAACTGATCGCCAACTACATGGATGAAGGGTACGATCAGGAACATGCGGAAAAGCTGGCGGACTGGACAGCGATGGATATGGGGGAGACGGAACGCGATCTGACCAGGTCAGCCATCCAGCAAGGTTATGATGCTGGCTTGCTGTCACGGGATGATGCGATCAGTCAGCTAAAGGAACTGGGGTACTCCCAGGACGAGGCTGAGTTTTGGTGCAACCTGATTGATTACCAGAACTCAGTTGAACAAGTCAAGCTGGAAGTGGATCGGATTACCAGTGCATTCGAACTTGGCGAGATCAGCGAAACAGACATGGTTGCCCAGTTGACAGCGCTAGCGTTGCCCGCCGCCAAGTTGGAGACAATCATCAATCAGGCCAAGCTGCGTAAACGCAAATCAATCAAAACACTGTCAGATGCTCAGATACAAGACGCGTATGAAGCTGACATCATTGGCAGTGATGACGTTCAGAGGCTGCTCCAGGCACGGGGATATACCCCAGAACAAATTACCATCTCACTCAGTTAATTGACATTAAGCGCCAAAAAGTCCGCAAGAAAGAACTAGCGGAGTTAGCGAGTGAGCAAGAACGGTTACTCAAACAAAAAACTACCACAGAGTATCAGAAAGCGAAAGCTGCTAACGATGTTGCCATTGCCCAGTTGCGGGCTGACATTGCAGATTTGCGATTAGCCAAACACAATGTAGAAGACCCCTTGATGGCGTCTGAGTTCGACCGGCTGATCCTGGAGTGCCAGACCCAAATTGCTGCCGTGACCGTTAAGAACGCGGAGCTTAGACTACAATACCTGGGCGAAATAGAGAAAGGGGGAACATAAATACATGCCTGATCCAACCGTTGTAAAGACCCTTGTAGACAGCACCAAGAAGGTGATCAAAATATTGACCCCGCCGCTGCCTAAGTCATGACAGAACAAACGGCATAACCCAGCCGTCCGGTTGGACAATACCTGTCCGTATCTGGCGGCTAATCCGTTTTGTGACGGGATACTGTAGGATACCCTCATGGTATCCCATATTGAGCATCCCCCGAAAGCCTTGAAAATGCCAGTCTGCATAGGTGTCATCAGCAAGGCGAACGGCTTGGGATGACAGGCCTTTGACCCGCTCCCGTCCTGCCATTGAATAGTCTTTCGGGGCGCGTATCTCGATCCAGTCACTTTCAGTTTCAACCTTCAGCTTCCCTAGTTCTGTGGGATGTATCCAGTCCATTAGACGTTCATAACCATCCCAGTCAAGGATTAGAGAATCAGTATCAAGATAGTAACAATGCTTAGGCTGTGTCTGTAACATGAGTTTCGCAAGATGTAAACGGGCATACGCCGTCACATGAGATGCAATTGCAGGAAAGCAGTTGTAGCTCTCCCCCTCATTTTTAATGGTAAATACACTACCCCCTACCATAACAACCTGGTAACGTTCGCGGGTGTGGTAGTCAATCACTGTCTCGGAGCGGGTGATGTGAGGGGGACAATCCCCTACACACTCGATTGACAACCCAGTCTGCCCGAACTTGCCATACAGTCCGTTTAATAACAACTTGATCAGTGTCATCATGGGTCTGTTACCTGACTGCCCATAGGACACCTTAAGGCTGTACAGGTCATTGACATAGTCACTAAAGAGGTTGCTCTGCCTGTAATAGGCACTTTCCAGAACCTCTTCAATCCAACCACGTTCCAGAGCATACTCTAGTTCGGGTGTGGTCAACACTGTCTCAAAATGCCCCAACGGGTAACATAGCCGGCCATTGAGGCGGTACGGGAACACAGGCTGGCTGACATTGACCCGCACCCGCGCAATGACTGCGTAGCGCTCCAGACGGCGGGCTAGCTTGTGCAAGCTGTATCCCCGCTCATAGCCACACAGGGAGATCGGATACTCATGGGCTGCCATGACGTATGGATACATGGAGTTGACGTCAGCATATCCGAACCAGCCATCCTCTCGATGCCCCTGGAACAACACCTCGACCCGCCCGCCATGATACGACTCCCGCTCTAACTGTTGCACCTTATCATATCGTGCAGGTACACACGATGGGACAGATACCGGTAACGAAACGCATTGAATGCCGTGCTGGCAAGAGTGGTCTTGAACCCCCCTAGATCATGATCCTGTAAGAACTTGTACCAGTGACGCCAGAGTTCAATCAGAATGGCTACATCACGGGTACAGTATGTGATCAGGTCATCGTCACATGTAGTGTTAAAGTTCACCGCTAGTTTGGGCAACCCTATCACATCTCCCCATTCTGCCAGCTTGCCAGTAAAGAAGTTCGCATTGTCTAGCAATACAAGGCAGCGTGATTGACAGTCAAACTTAAATATGCTGGTCGTGAACTTGGTATAGAATGACACAAGCTGAAACCCACGCCTGGGGAGCTCAGTGAACGCATCTAACACCGTAGCATCGAACGGGATATTATGGGACACAACATACAGGGTGCGTTTTGTGGTACAGTGTGACACACACCAGTCCCAGAATGTCGCAGCATCATGAAACACAAGCTGATCCCGTTTCGTGAGGATGCCAGACCCGCTTGTCCTACAGTATGCCGCAACACCTAATCTCAAGGTATGCAGGATCGAGCCATCCCGCAAGGCAATCTGGTGTGTTTCCGTGTCCACAAAGACAACAGTGGTCGGGAAGGTAGATCTCTTGGGACGGGTCAAAAAATGAGGCTTGCGAAAGCCCATGTCCGTACCCCTTCATCTAACCTATCCTGCTAGCGGGCAAACACGCGGTACAGGTCAAACTGAGCTTCCACTATTCCATAGGCTTGCGGGTCATGCATAAACATGTCGGTCAGTGTTTCATAGAGTTGACGTTTGGTCAATAGTTCATCACTAGAGATACTGACAAACGATGTGACCCGCTCCCCCGTCTGATAATCCTTACCAATCACCTTGACGTTGTATAAAAATTGTCGGGACGGCTGCCAGCGAGTTGGCTCTTGCAACCACGCCTGAGGGATCGGATCATCTGCCCCTAGGTTATGCAGCTCACCAGCATGCGGAGCGGCGGTGGCTAGCACCGTCCGCCGAATCTCATAAAACGACTGAGTCGTAATTCGAAAGCCCGAATCCCGCAGTGCAGACAACAATCGAGCACCTGATTGCTCCAACCAGTATGATTCAGGCAGATTGGTCAATAGCCAGTTGCGCCTGGACTGAGGAGTACCCCATTCCTCTGGCTCATCCGGTATGCTCATGGAACACCCCTACAACCTGTTTATATCATGCTGCGAAAAGCCTCTACAAAATCATCCAACTGAATCAGCATTACAGCCATCAGCTCCAAAGGCTCAATGTAGCTGGAGTAATCAAACCCCAATGTTTGAGCCAGTTCAAACTGCGCATGTAACGAATGGACACATTCAAGCGAATGATGAATGTGTCCGTCAAGCTGGTCAACCTTTTTTAACAGTCTGATACGTTTTGAATCAGGCATCGTGCACCTCCACACAAATGAGAAGGGGATAGTTTTTTAGGCTCTCCCCTTCTGTGTTAACCACTCACTCTAGGATGTAGTACCCAGAATATTTTCCCCCTTCCATCCATCGGGGTGTCGCTACGATCACACCCTGCACACCGCTTGCTACCAGCGCAAGCAGGGAGTCCATGCAGGGGCCGGAGCCGATGACCGTTTGAAAGTTCCCTTGTTCTCCCTCTAATCCAAACACTACAAACAACGCCAGCTTGTTATCCTCAAACCGGCTATGAAAAGGCCGGATGTATCGGATGTACATCTTCTTATTCAGGCAATCTCTAAATGGAATAGGTTCACCAGTTAACCCCAGTGACTCCATCACATCATGCAGAGCTACCACCTGATCTGGATGATCAGCTCGCCAAGAAAGATCGATCTCATCACGGGACTTAGAAACAATCTGCTTACTCATTCTGTGACCCCTCCCTAATGTAAATAGTACAAACATCATTATACACCCGCTTGAATACGGGTGTTAGCTGAACATAACGAATGTATGACTCCCCCTCCAGGGAATGCACCGCATAAAACTCACGGTGCATCCCCCCGTCAGGGGATATATATATCAACTCAACAACACGGTCTGTTACGATCACAACAACCAGTACCAGATGTTCATCCATTACATCAGTCATGACTATCATCCTCATCTGTAGCCAGCCCGTCCTGGGGGCGAACGGTTGTCCAGTCCCCAAATGACACGCTCCCATCTACCCCTAACTCGTACTCCCTATATCCCAAAAAGTCTCCCCGCGTAGTACGCATCCGTACTAGCAGAGTCAGGTAAACTGTATCTGAATCGCAGTCAACCCCGACAAACGATACATCCATCACGCGCCCCTCATAGAGCGTTCCTGCAAAATAGAAT
>VSSL01000729.1_pt1 | contig 10021 bp, 6 predicted proteins | sample 4557531 | NCBI WGS metagenome assembly VSSL01 (sample SAMN10986726, study PRJNA523729) | hot springs metagenome | isolation source: hot springs | place: India:Timba, Gujarat | collected 2018-05-31 | reverse complement strand
CCTCGCCCGGGTGTGCCGCCAACGCAGTATTTTGAGCCTACGCCCTACATGCTGGAACACGTGAAGCTTTTCGAATACCTGCGCAAGCAGCTGGGCGATGAAGTGGAGTTGTGCCACGATGTGCACGAGCAGCTGACCCCCATACAGGCAGCGTGGTTGGCGAAACAGCTGGAGCCTTACCGGTTGTTCTTCCTCGAAGACGTGCTACCGCCAGAACAGATACCCAGCTTCGCGCTGGTACGGCAAGCCTCTACCACGCCTCTGGCAATGGGCGAGATTGTGCATAATCGCTACGACGCCCTTCCGCTTCTGCAAAATCGGTGGATAGACTACCTGCGCTGTGCGCCCATGCACGTGGGCGGCATTACTGAGATGCGTAAAATCGCGGCGGTCGCCGAGACGTTTGGCGTGCGGATGGCGTTTCACGGCGCGGCGGACCTGGGACCGATTGCGCAGGCAGCCGCAGTGCATCTGGATATGGTGATACCCAACTTCGGCGTGCAGGAGTGGGTAACGTTCCCTGACGAGGCGTACGAGGTGATGCCCGGCGCGTGCGAGTTCCGGGATGGTCATGCCTATCCGCCGGAGCGCCCCGGCATCGGGCTGGACATCAACGAACAGCTGGCAGCGAAGTATCCCTATCAGCGGGCGTTCATGCCCATCGTGCGCCGTGAGGATGGAACCATGCACAGGTATTAACCGCTGGCGCGTGTTGAAATCCCAGGTATCAGGAGGTATACTTTACTATGTTAATCTAAAAAATCAACTTGTGAAGGAGGGATTCCGATGTCCTTTTACCGTGAGGCTCTGGAAGCGAACGCTCGCTACGCAGAGGGGTTTCAGCACGGTCATCTTCCCCTACCACCATCGCGCCGGGCAGCGGTGCTTACCTGCATGGACGCTCGCCTTATTCCCAACGAGTTTCTGGGGTTCCATATCGGCGAGGTGCATGTTATCCGTAACGCCGGTGCGCTGGCAACAGACGACGCTATCCGCTCGCTGGTCATCTCTACCAACCTGTTGGGCACACGCGAAATCCTCATTATCGCGCATACAGGCTGTGGGATGCTGACCTTCAGTGATTCGGAGGTACAGAAGCAGTTACAGCAACAGTACGGCGCGGACGCCAGCGGTTTTGCCCTGCACGCTTTTTCCGACTTGCACGAGAGCGTACGCAAGCAGGTACAGCGAGTGCGTGAATGTCCGTTCATTGCGAAGGATATTCCGGTATACGGGCTCATCTATCACGTCGAGACGGGCAAGCTGGAGGAGGTTGCACGCGCATAAGATATACCGGAAGCTTTCCCCACGATTAAAATCATGGGCGATGGTGACAAAAATCCGCCTGCGCGGATGATAACAACCTGCGAAGGCAGGTTTCTTCCATACCATAGCCTGCCATTTCAATGGTGGGGGTGAGCAACGGCGAATGTTTACAACAGAGCATCTCTTTCCTCTGAACAAAACGGCGGGCGGCAGAAGCCGCCCGCCTTGTCAGATACGCCGACAAGTCTTCGCGTACTTTCAGCTCTGGTTCTTGCTTCTGAACCATTGCACTACACGACGGATGGCGTGCGCGGTCTCCTCCAGGTCGGTATCGGTGTATGCCTCGTTCACCGACAGTATCACGCATGTGTCCAGAATCGCTTCTGCAAAGGGGCAAAGCCCCTTCCCGTACGGTCGGACGGTATAAGCGTGCGTGCCGCGCTCAAACGCTGAGTACTTCGTGAAGATGGGGTACTCATACACGCACTGCGCGATATAGTGCGCTCCGACGGGTAATCCCTCCGCACGCAGCGCCTCGGCGAAGGCATCTGCATCTGCGCCCAGCGATTCGGGCACGACCCGCATCATGTAGAACCACCACGACGGCTCGCAACCGGCTGTCGGCTGAGGCAGGGTAATGCCCTGCAATCCGTGCAACCTCTCGCTCAGCGACTCGCACCACCGTCGCCGTCGTGCCACGATGCTTTCCAGTTTGTCCAGCTGCGCTACTGCGACCGCTCCCTGCAGTTCGGTCATACGGTAGTTGTTGGCAAGGAAGGTCGGGTTACGCTGGGTAACGCCGGGTTCCCGACTATAACACTTGTCGGTGGCAAGACGTATGCGGGTAGCTAACCGCTCGTCGCGGGTGATGACGATACCCCCATCGCCGCAGGAGATGTGTTTGAACTCGTTCAGGCTGAAACAGCCGATATCGCCCAGCGTGCCAATCGGCTCACCCCGGTAGCGACACCCGAAAGCCTGTGCGCAGTCTTCTATCAACCACAGATTGTGCCTGCGACAGATGTCACGTAGCGCGTGCAGGTCACAGGCGTTACCCCATAGATGCACTGCCAGCACCGCGCGCGTACGCGGGGTAATTCGCGCCTCTACCGACTCCGGCAGCATCGTGTAGGAATGTGGGTGAAGGTCAGCAAAAACGGGAACCGCCCCCTGATACAGGATGGGGATGACCGAACCCATGTCGGTGATGGGAGAAGTAATCACCTCGTCGCCGGGCGAGATGCCCACCGCAATCAGAGCGGCGTGAATGGCGGCGGTGCCGCTGCTGCAGGCGACCGCGTACGGCACACCGTTCATCTCCGCAAAACGCTTTTCTAAGGTTTTCACCTTGTTGCCGTGCGCGTAGAACAGGCTATCCTGCTCTAAAGCCTCTCGCAACTGCTGAAGCTCTTCCTCGCCGTAACGCTTTTCACGCCCAAAGGGCGTCCGTTTCGCCGGCTCACCGCCCGCGATGGCGGGCAGGTCGGTACTCACCGATGAATGCATCGTTATGCCTCCTCTTTGTATAAGCTTGCGCAATGATACGCGGAGAACGTTCTCCGTTGTCGGTACTCGCGCTATTGCGCGAGTGTTTATTCTAACCTTACTTCTCCCCACTGAGCCCAGTCCCAGCCGTAGTCGCCCAGCGCGTCCGTCACCAGACGCAGCAGCACCGTCTGTCCCGCCCACTCGCCCAGCGAAACGGAGAAGGGCTGCCATCCCGTTCCCGCCTGCACCGTCTGCGACCATACTTCCCTGCCGTTAACCTCTACGCTGAAGCGCACGCCGTTAGATTTACCTTCCGCGCCGTCGCCGATGCCCACAAAACCGCGTAGCGTCGCCTCGCGCGCGGGCAGGATGAGCATGAAGGAGAGGACGTTCTTGCCATTTGGGGGTGGGTGGGCAGAGAGGCTCTCCCTGGTCACCCCGCCGCACGTGCCCGAGGCGGCCGCTCCCCCCAAATAACCTGATAGCTCATACATCACGCCATCGGGTCCTATCAGCCCCGCATGGAACGGATATTGCCTCAAGGAGAGGGGCAAGGAGGCAGGCTCCTGGCGATGGAAAAGCACCACCAGTGTGCCTCGCGTGGGGGGCAGGGTCAGCCGATAGCGGTGTTCACCACTCTGGCGCCACGACACCGCCTGCCCGTTCCGCCACGCCTGCACTGGCTCCCGGGGCGCGTAGACCTCTACCTCCTGCTCCCCTGCGGACATCAGCATCACGCGCGGGCGCATCCAGTATCCGTGGTCAAAGTCGGGCGAACCGTCTGGTCCGGGGCTCGTTTCCAGGCGAATCGTCACCTGCTGTCCGCGAAACGGTGCCAGGTCCAGCACCACCTCGTGTGCCTCGGTGCCCTGCACCTGCTCGCTCCGCGAGAGCTGCTCCTCCCCCGCCCACGCCGTGACGGTGAAGGTCATGCCAGTGCTGCGCTCCGCCGCCCAGGGCGAGTAGAAGCCCACTCGGGCGCGGAACTCCGCCCACTGATGGGCGGGCAGGCGCAGACGATACTCCAGCCACGTAGTGCCCCCACGATAGCCCCGGAAGGGCGGATGCATAAATATCCCCTCGCCCAGCGGCACCGCCGTCGCCCCGGTCTCGGCGTCCGCCTCCACCAGGTAGCCTGAACCCCGCTTGCCTGTTCCAGAGGGGGTCTGCCACCCCATACGTTACGCCCTCGTCACCCTTCCACAGGGGCAGCGTGCGCGCTAAAGGCTCCAGGGCGAACCACGCCCACTCTCCCTCCAGCACGCCCGCGGCGGTGAGCATCGTCTCCGCGCCGAGGTCGCTCAGATGTGTGGCGTCGCGCGGGGGCGGTTGCGCCGTCCAGGGGTACACTGTTTCGGGATTCAGACCGAACAGCACCCCCTCGCCGTACGCCTTCCAGTATGGGATGGAGCCCGCTACCTGCGCGCGCGATACCCCCTCGATGCGTCGGCTGATGGTCTGCCAGCCGTTGCCGCCCTGCACCTCTAGACAGACGCCACTGGCGTCCCGGCGGAAGCGCGCCACCCGCCCCTCGCGCGTGCGGTAGACGAACAGGGTGTCCTGCCCCCAAAGAGAGGGGGCGAAATCGGGCGTTGGCAGATGTTGCTGGAACCAGCGCGCCTCCTCCCACAGTGTCTGTAGCGAAGCGTCGGGCTGCGTGACTACCTCCCGGTCCACCCAGGCGAAGGTGGGCAACACGCCCATCCGGTCGTACGCAGTGCGCCATGCCGTATAGTAATGCCACATGCGCGGCGAGCACATGCCCAGGTAGCCGTACAGGCGCGTGTGCGGCGTCAACAGGGCGGAGCTCACGGGGTGCACCATGCGCACCAGCGTGGCGTCCCACGTCTGGCGAACGTGGTCCAAGCCCCAGACGTGCCGCTGGGCGAACTCCTCGTAACGGAACGAGATTTCGTTCAACCCCTCGCCTGAGAACGCCACGTCGGGCAGCGCCTTGCGCAGCTCGCGGTGCAGCGCGATGTTGCCCTGCATGGCGTTCATGCCGTCGATAAGCCCGTTGGCATCGTTGTAAATGCAAAGCGTCTGGTCCAAGTGCAGGGCGTCAGGTTTCAGCTGGCGACACAGCTCCACCATGCGCTGCACGAACAGCCGACGCCACGCCTTCGCCGCGGGGTTGATGTAGGCGAACTTGATGGGAGGGTCGGCGGGCCACTCCCAGTGCAGCGGTTGTTTCGTGAACGGGTCGCGGAAGTGGTACTGCTTGAGCTTCTCGTAGTCGGGGTTTTCGGGCGTGCAGCCGAAGTAGTTCACGTGCAGCATGATGCGGAAGCCCAGCTGGCGCGCTCGTTCTAGCCTCTGGGCGAAGCCTTCGCGTGGGGTGTAGTCGGGATAGTTGCGGTCGTAGCCGTCGCGACGCCAGTCAGCGACGTAGATTAGCGTTTGGCGCGGGTTGACCCGTTTCGCCAGCGCCTCGATCTTCTCCATGTCGTCTAGGTTATCGGTGAAGACAGTCTGAATCTCCCGCACCCAGGCGGGTTGGGTGCGCCGCAGCTCCGCCAGTCCAAACGCCCTCTCCGCCCACCGACGGTACATCGCCACGCCGTTTAGCCACCTGCCCGCGTACGGGCGAATGCGCCAACGCACCGACTCCGCCTGCTGTACCTTCTCGAAGGGCGCGGTACACCACGTTTCGAAGCCTATCCAGTACTGCCCCTGACGCCGTTGCAGGAAGAGCCGTTTGAAGCGTTGTGCGTTGTCCTCCGCGTGGATGAGGACTCCCCCTCGCTTGCCTGTATCAACACGAACTGCGCCTCCCACTCCATCGGATAGTGGAACTGGCGCGGATGGTAGTCGCTCTCCTTGCTGAAGCGCAGTCCGCTGTGTGCTGGCACCAGCAGGTCCCAATCGTCGGGAACGGCGATGCCCCATTGTATACCTACCAGCCCCGAACGAGCACATTTTGCCTGTTGAAGCACCACCGCTTCGCCTTCAGGAAGAACGCGCAGACGGGTGTTCAGCACGTTCACCCCGTTCTGCTCGCGCCAGCGAAGGATGGTGGTGACCTCCGGACCTGCTGCCTTTTGTTCTACCTGCGCCCGGTCATTCCACAGGTCGCCGCTTTGCTGGTGGCGGATGCCGGTCAACGGAGGCGCAATCTTTACCGCGAACGCCTCTCCCGTCCACGGGTTCACGAGACGGGTTACGACGCCGTTTTGCATCTCCACGTGCATCCGTTTCGTGCTGGGTTGAGGCGAACGGGGTGGGGGCGAATGGTGTAGGGGAGAATGATTATTCGCCCCTACGTGGGCGATGTGTGTTGACGAATCACCGTTCGCCCAGACGTTGGTGGCGTAAAGTACGGAAACCAGTATCGTCCAGAATATCGTCCAGTAATACCTGAGCATCGGCTACACTCCTTCTGGATAAAGAACCGCGTGGCTGGAACCTCCCCCCAGAGCTCTTCTGTACAGACAGGCTCTTTCCTGTTTTCGCGGGCGATCACGTCTATCAACAGGAGCTGCTCCCCGCCAGCACGAAATAGGGTTCTCAGACATTATCGAAGGGGGCACGAAACGATGAACTGGCAGGCAAAATGGATTTGGCACCCGGGCGAAGAGTCGCCACGCAACTTCTTCTGGGCAGTACGAAAGAGCTTTGCCCTTTCCGCAGCTTACGAGAAGGTTACCCTGCATATCACTGCCGACTCCCGCTATTCTGTTTGGGTAAACGGCAAGTACATCGGTCACGGTCCGGTGCGCGCTTTCCCGCACCGGTGGCGATACGATACCTACGACATTACCCCGTACGTTTGTTCCGGCGAGAACGTGGTAGCGGTGCTGGTGCATCACTTCGGACATTCCACCTTCCAGTATCTGGAAGCGCGAGGCGGATTGCTGGCGCAGTTGGAGTGTGATGGACAGGTCGTCGCTGCGACAGACAGCACGTGGAAAGGGGTGGAACATCCCGCATACGAGCGACGGATGCCCCGCATGGCGTGCCAGCAGGCGTGGGCGGAGATGTACGACGCTCGCAAAGAGCCTGCGCACTGGACGCTGGCTGGCTTCGACGACAGCGCATGGCAAAATGCGGTAGTGGTTGGCGAGGTAGGATGCGCGCCGTGGAAAGAGGTGCTTCCGCGCGACATTCCGTTCCTCACGCAGGAGCCGATTCAGCCGGTGCGCGTGATGCGCATTCAGGCGGTGCGCCCGCCAAAGCAGGTATGGACGTTTGACCTCAAGCCCAACTTCCTGCCGGGCGACCTCACCGCCAATCCACGTGGGTTCACAGGATTGGTGGCGACGGTGTTACAGTGTTCCCAGCCGATGCAGGTGAGCCTGCGTTCGCTGTTTAACGTCTTCCGCGCGGTGCGCATCGACGGCGAAGAGTACACGCCTCAACAGGCTGCCGAGGGAATCAGCCTCTCCGCGGGCGAGCACCTGCTGGTGGTGGACCTGTCTGCACCCTTCTACCACGAGTGGTTCTTCGGTTTCGTGTTCGACTACGAGGGGGGAGACCTGAGCCTGCGTTCTCCGCTTGGGCGAGAAGGGGACTATCCCCTCGTGAGCATCGGTCCGTTCCCCTCGCAGGATGACGCCGGATTTCGGTCGGCATGGCAGGCAACCTCGGCTGAACAAATCGCTTCTCATCCGGCGGTTCAACCTATTCAGTGGGAACATACCGCTGCGGCGAACGTGTTCGTGGATACCGTTTTCGCCAAGCCTGTTGCCGCAGAACTGCGCGTGGAAACACCGGCAGCTCTGCTCTCTGCCAACCCCAACGATACGGTCGTCCACCCCGCCAGCGAAGGCGATATCGAGCTGTTGATCGACTTCGGCAAGGAGCTGGTGGGCTTCTTCGAGATAGAACTGTGCGCTCCCGAAGGCACGGTAGTGGACCTGAACGCCTTCGAGTACATGGAAGATGGTCGCATCCAGTGGACTTACGGGCTGCACAACACCTTCCGCTACATCGCGCGGGAGGGCTGGCAGAGCTGGCGGTCGGTGATACGGCGTGGCTTCCGCTACGCGACGCTTACCGTGCGCTTCCCGCAGGGAACGAAGGAACCAGTGCGCCTGCGCGGGGTACGCTGTTACCTGAATACTTACCCGTATGCCTATCAGGCGCAGTTCCAGTGCAGCGACGCCCTGCTGAACGACATCTGGGAGATTTCGCGCCACACGGTGCGCCTGTGCAGTGAGGATACCTTCGTGGACTGCCCGTCGTACGAACAGACCTTCTGGGTGGGCGACGCCCGCAACGAGAGCCTGTTCAGCTACACCGCCTTCGGAGATGCCCGTTTGGCGCGCCGATGTCTGCTGCTGGCGGGTGAGTCGCTGTGGCGGTCGCCGCTGGTGGAAAGCCAGGTGCCCAGCGGCTGGGAGGACATCCTGACCGCGTGGAGCCTGCTGTGGACCATCGCCTGCGAGGAATACTACCGCTTCACCGGTGACCGCGCGTTTCTGGAAGCGGTCTATCCCGCCGTGCGCCAGCAGAACCAGAACATCCACGAGCGATTCATCAACGGACAGGGGCTGTTAGAGATAGAGGCGTGGAACATGCTGGACTGGGCGCCGATGGACACCCCGCGAACGGGTGTGGTGGCGCATCAGAACATGTGGCTGGTGGAGGCGTGGAGGCGCAGTGCGAAAATGGCACGCATTTTAGGCAGCACTGCCGAGGCGGAGCTGTACCTGCGCTGGGCGGAGGAGCTGAAAGCGGCAATCAACACGCACCTGTGGGACGAGGAGAAGCAGGCGTATATCGACTGCATCCACGCCGACGGACGGCGCAGCTCCGTCATCAGCCAGCAGACGCAGACGGTAGCCTACCTGTGCGACATCGTGCCCGACGAGAAGCGCGCGCTGTTTGAGAAGTATCTTACCGACGTACCTGAAACCTGGGTGCATGTGGGCAGTCCCTTCATGATGGCGTTCACCATCGAGGCGTTAGAAAAGGCGGGCGACATCGGGCGAATCCTGCAGCTGATACGTCGGTGGTGGGGTATGATGGTCAATGCAGGAGCCACCTCCTGCTGGGAGACGTTCCCGGGTTACCTGAGCCAGGAGTGGCCCACGCGCAGTCACTGCCATGCGTGGAGCGCGGCACCGGCGTTTGCTTTGCCCTCGTATGTGATAGGCGTACGCCCACTGGAGCCCGGTTTCAAGCGCTTTGAGGTGCGTCCGTTCCTCGGCGACCTCGAGTGGGCAAGGGGCACCGTACCCACCCCGCACGGGGAGATAGCGGTCTCTCTGAAGCGTGAAGGGGAGAAGGTGCGTGTCTCGCTGGTCGTGCCGCAGGGAACCGTTGCCGTTGTAGGAGGCAGGGAGTACGCTGCAGGCAGGCATGAGGTCGTCGTGTAGTTCCCACTTCCATTGGGGGCGTGGCTTGGGCACAAGCCACGCCCTTACACTGCCGCGCTTGCGAGAGGCTCCAGCATGAGCGTCTCGGTCTCATCATCGTAGGCGATAAGCTCGCCGTATCGTCCCCACTCGATGATGGTATTGAGCTGCTTCTCCGCTTCGGCGGGGGGCAGCTCCAGCTCCAGCGCAAGGCGCACCACATCACGCTTCAGGCTTTGGTTCTCTGCAATTTGCAACATGTTCATCAGCCACTGGAAGATAGGCAGTCGGCGAATGCGCGTGGAGAAAATCTCCTTGCGCGTGAGGATGCTCGCCTCGCTGAAGGTCTCGCCCAGCGGAGTTAGCATCACGTCACCCTGACCGACGCGGACGAAGCCCAGCAGCTCGGCGGTGTCGATGAGGCGCAGCACCAGGTCGGAGTCCGCGCCAAAGTCCTCCGTTAACTGATAGATGTCGTAGGTGGGTTCCGAAGATTCGGCAAGGTGCTCCAGCAAGCCCACCAGGTCGCTAATCTGAATTTGAGGAAGCCAGCGCGTGACGCCTGGCTTACCCGGCGCGGTTCCCATCTCCACCGGTTCAGGCTGTGTCTGCCCGGCGAGGATGGCATAAATCTGGTCAATCAGCCTCAGGAATTGCGGCGACTTGCGGTGTCGAGGATGAGGCAGGTCCACGTTCACCTCGGCGATGACGCGCCCGGGCGACGTGCCCATGATAACAAGCCGGTCGGACATTTCCGCCGCTTCCTCGATGTTGTGTGTAACCATCAGGATGGTCTTCGTGGGGATTTTACCATCCAGCCACAGCTCCAGCAGTTCACCGCGCAGAGCTTCCGAGCTCAGCACATCCAGCGCGGAGAAGGGTTCGTCGAGGCACAGCAGCTCGGGTTCTACCGCCATCGCGCGGGCGAAGCCTACCTTCTGGCGCATTCCACCGGACAGCTCGCGGGG
>VSSL01000728.1_pt1 | contig 10022 bp, 7 predicted proteins | sample 4557531 | NCBI WGS metagenome assembly VSSL01 (sample SAMN10986726, study PRJNA523729) | hot springs metagenome | isolation source: hot springs | place: India:Timba, Gujarat | collected 2018-05-31 | reverse complement strand
TGAGCGCCGCGATGGGGCCGAGGTTCGCGGAGGTGGCTCGCGAATTTACCGAACGCGTCAGGGCGCTTGGTCCAAGCCCTCTTCGGAAAACCCGATCCGCGGCCGCAAAAGAGGCTGCATAAGCGTCGGATTTATCTGTTTTCTCAACAGCAGGACTGGAGGCATAATTATGGTCATAGGTGAACGAAAACCGTTCGAAGAAATCGTCAAGATGCTCAACGGCCACAAAAAAATTCTTGTGCTGGGGTGCGGCGGTTGTGTCACGGTGTGTCTTACCGGCGGAGATGACGCGGTGAAGGTCCTTTCCAGCCAACTCCGGATGAGTCGAGAAAAAGACAACGATCCTTTGGATATAATTGAAAAGACTATCGAACGACAGTGCGATCCCGAATACGTCGAGCAGATCAGCGACATCGTGGGGCAGATAGACGGCGTCCTTTCTCTCGCGTGCGGCGCAGGTGTCCAATTTGTCGCCGAGCGATACCCGGGCATGCCCGTGTATCCCGCGCTTAACACCACCTTTGTCGGGGGCTCCAAGAAAGAAGGCTACTATGTGGAACGCTGCCAAACATGCGGCGATTGCAAACTTTACTATACCGGAGGAATATGTCCTATCGCCCGCTGCTCGAAAAGCCTTCTCAACGGCCCATGCGGCGGTTCCACAAAGGGGAAATGTGAGATCGATCCTCAGGTTGACTGCGCCTGGCAACTCATCATAGACCGCCTCAAATCCCTCAACCTCATGGATAGGTACGAGCAAATCAACGAGGCAAACGATTGGCGATCCAGCAGAGATGGCGGTCCACGAACAATGATCAGGGAGGACTTTCAAAGATGAGTACTGAATGTGTAACTGACAGCCGACTTGAAAAAATACTTCGCGCCGGCCATTTCGCTGTCACAGGCGAATGCGGTCCTCCCCGAGGCGCGGACCCCGAGGCTGTTCGAAAGAAATGTCGCATTCTGAAAGACAAAGCTGATGCTTTTAACATCACTGACAACCAGACGTCTGTGGTGCGAATGTCTTCCATTGCATCTTCCGTGATCATGATGCAGGAAGGCATGGAGCCTGTCATGCAGATGGTATGTCGGGATCGGAACCGAATCGCCATGCAAAGCGATATACTTGGCGGCGCCGCGCTTGGCATTAAAAATATGCTGTGCCTCTCCGGCGACCACCAGCGATTTGGGGACCATCCCCAGGCCAAAAACGTCTTTGACCTGGACTCTATCCAGCTTATCAGCATGGTGCGCAAGATGCGAGACGAGAGCCGCTTCCTAGGCGGGGAAGAGATCAAGACTGCGCCGAAGCTTTTTATAGGCGCTGCCGCCAATCCCTTTGCCGATCCCTTTGAAATCAGGGTACCGAGGCTGGCCAAAAAAATCGCAGCCGGCGTGGAATTCATTCAGACCCAGTGTATTTTCAACATGAAGAAATTTGCGGAATGGATGAAACAGGTCGTCGATCGCGGCCTCCATGAAAAGGTTTTTATTTTGGGAGGCGTCACCCCCTTTAAATCCTTTGGCATGGCTCGATACATGGCCAATAACGTCCCGGGCATGGACGTGCCTGACGAGCTGCTCCAGCGCATGAAGGGAACGCCGAAAGAGAGCCAAGCTGAGGAGGGGATCAAGATCGCGGTCGAAACCATCCAACAGCTTCGGGAAATGAAAGGAATAGCCGGCGTGCACATTATGGCCATCGAGTGGGAGGAGAAAGTAGGCGAAATCGCCGAGCGAGCAGGGCTGCTTCCCCGACCGGCCGTATGATCCCTACAAGGTTCGGGGCTTCACTTTGAGCACGGCACAGCTTTGACGTACGTGCATTCCGTCGCGCTTTTCGGAGGCAACTGTCCGACGTCGCGGCGAATCGATTCCCAGACGCGGGCGTCTGTTGATTGTCTTTTACTGCGTTCAAAGCTCGCCGCGTCTGACCACTATATAAAGGCCGGCATGGCCCTTGGCATTGTGTCACAAACCCCGAGGGCCGGCCTTCCCGCAGAACAGCGGGGCGAGAACGTACCATTTCTCGAAATTTGTCATGAATTGAGGCGCGCCGCAACGTGAAGATGACGAGTTTCAAAGTCAGACTCACGTGAAGACATAATTCATGAGTGCAGGCTCGGCGCTCGATTTGTACTGCCGGACTTGATTCGGCGTCCAGGAAACTGACCCTGGATTCCCACCCTATGTGAAAATGATATAGTTCTTTTCAGCGCGGTATTTTCATCTCCCGTTGCGACCCCGTTGTCACGGGAGTTCGTGGGAATGACGGGCAAGGGACAACAGCGCATTTCGCGATTATTTTCGAGAATGGTGTATGAGCCTCACTGTGTGCGAAATATTCAAGAGCATCCAAGGCGAGTCATCGTACGTGGGGCTGCCGTGCTCCTTCGTCAGACTCACAGGCTGCAATCTTGCCTGCCGCTATTGCGACTCCACTTACGCCCGAGAGGAAGGAACCCCCATGGACATACCCGCCATCGTGGACATGGTCCTTTCTCATCTTGTGAGACTTGTGGAGCTCACAGGAGGCGAACCGCTTCTTCAGCCTGAAACGCCGCTGCTTGCCCAAGCCCTGCTGGAGGCCGGTCGTGTGGTTCTTGTCGAGACCAATGGGTCCCTGGACATTTCATTGCTGCCGGAGGGGGTTGTGCGAATCATGGATTTGAAATGCCCGTCCAGCGGGGAAAGCCTCAGAAACCGCTGGGAAAACCTGCCTCTTTTGACTCCTTATGATGAGATCAAGTTCGTCATTGGAGACAGGACGGATTACGAATGGGCAAGGGAAACCTTGCGCCATCGTTTGAAAGGCATTCCAAGCGCGGTACTCTTTTCTCCCGTGCATAACGAACTCTCGGCCGCTGCGCTTGCCCAGTGGATATTATCGGACAACCTCGAAGTGAGAATGCAGGTCCCGTTGCACAAATGTGTCTGGCCTGAAAAGACGAGAGGGGTGTAAAGGCGCCTTGGCGTTCGCTGTAATGTGAGATCACTTTTGGGAATGGCTCAATGGGGTAATTTTCAGAAAAGGCTCCATTTTTGCCCTCTTTTTCCCCCCAACTCCTGGAATCCTTTCCAAATCTTCAAGCGAATGAAACGACCCATGTTTGGCGCGATAATCCACGATCGCGTTGGCAAGCTTTGGCCCCACGCCCGGGACGAGCATGAGGTCTTCCATCTGCGCGGAATTGAGATCGATTTTGCCGCCAATGGCCATCAACACAGAAGCGCTGAGCGGTTCCCAACGGACGTTCCCGTCCTCCCCATCAAGAACGATTGCGCTGTCGCAAGGAACAAGACGTTCGTCTCCGCTCACTTTCTGCGACAAAGGGACTCCCAGACCCTCGAGAATATCTGAGACGTTGGCTGGAGCGTGAAACCGTATCGTACCCACCAAGGTTTTTCCTCGCGTCACCTGGTACGCGCAATCGCCCTCGCCTTTGACAGTCATTGGTCCCCAGTAAGATTGTTTCAGAGCCCGGGAGATCATGAGCACCAGGGAAAGCGCGAGCCCCAGGATAATCAGTCCTCGTATGGACGAGTGCGCGGCGATGGGACTTCCCTTGTCTATCATGAGGCGAGATCCTTCTGGAGCTTGTAATCGATGCTGTCCACCAGCGCATCCCAAGAGGCCTGAATGATGTTTTCGTTGAAGCCGACGGTCCACCAGACGTCTTCTCCATCGGTGGACTCGATGAGCACCCGCACGGTGGCGCTCGTCCCTGAGGAACCCTCGAGGACTCGCACCTTGAAGTCGGTAAGCCTTACCTCGCTGACGCAGGGATAGAAACTTTCAAGGGCCTTGCGAAGAGCCAAATCGAGCGCATGCACGGGGCCGTTGCCCTCGGCTGCGGAAAACTCCATTTTGTCGCCGACTAGGATGCGCACCACGGCGTCGGAAAAAGTCTTGGTGTCTCCTTGCCTTTTTATGTTGTTCACGTGGAAGCCGTGAAGCGTGAAAAACCGTTTGTGCAGCCCGAGCATCCTCTTCATGAGAAGTTCGAAGGACCCTTCTGCAGCTTCGTAATGGGCGCCGAGGGCTTCGAGGTCTTTCATGGTGCGAAGGATTTCAGCGACGCGGGGATCGTTTATGTCGAGATGTATGCCGTACTCTGAGGCTTTTTGTATGAGCGCGGCGCGTCCCCCTTGTTCTGACATCGGAAACCGTCTGAAATTCCCTACAATTTCAGGGTCCACATGTTCATAGGCGGCGCTATTTTTGACCACTGCGCTGCTATGTAATCCTCCCTTATGGGCAAAGGCCGCCGCACCTACATAAGGTTGGGACTTAAGCGGCGTTCGGTTGGCCATTTCATCCACAAATTCCGAAACATGTTTCAGCAAACGCAGCCGCCGCGAATCTACTTGCACACAGTTCATTTTAAGGGCCAGCGCGGGAATGATGGAAATCAGGTTGGCATTCCCGCAGCGTTCACCAATGCCATTGATTGTACCCTGGACGTGAACGACGCCTGACGCCACCGCGCATAAGGTGTTGGCCACTGCGGTCTCTGAATCGTTGTGAGCGTGTATTCCGAGCGGCGCGGAAGTTTTTTCTTTCACTGCCTTGATGATCTCACCGATCTCCAGGGGAAGCGTACCCCCATTAGTGTCGCAGAGCACGACCAGGTCGCATCCAGCGTTTACTGCGCTCCCTAGGGTCGCCAACGCATATTCACGGTCGTTCTTGAACCCGTCGAAAAAATGCTCTGCATCGAAGATCACCTTCTTGAAATAGGGGCGGATAAACTGGATTGTGTCGGAAATCATGGCGAGATTTTTTTGCAGGGAGACAGCCAGGACGTCGGTGACATGGAGGTCCCAACTTTTGCCGACGATTGTGACCGTGTCAGTCTTGGCTTCGATCAGATTCTTGATTTGGGAATCTTTTTCAGGGGGCGTATCTGCCCGACACGTGCTTCCAAACGCCGCTATCTTTGCATGCTTGAGGTTGAGGCCCTTTATGGCTTCGAAAAACCGTCGATCCTTTGGATTGGACCCCGGATATCCTCCTTCAATGAAATCTATTCCCAGTTCGTCAAGCTTTTTCGTGATGCGCAGTTTGTCCTCGACGGAAAAATGCACGCCCCACGTCTGGGCGCCGTCTCTCAAAGTGGTGTCATACAGTTCAACCGTGTTCACTTCGTTTCTCCTAATAATGTCGCGCCGCTGTGGCATCCCTCGTTCAGGTCCCCCACCCTCGGAATCAGCCCACAGAGGGGGCTATGATATGATTCACGGCGCCCGATTTTGTCCATGTTTGCTGCGCTTTTCAGCGCTTCCCAAAAAACCGAGGTATATTTCTCGAATAGCCTTTGTGATGGAGAAATAATCTTCGAGAAGCCGTTCACCTCCTTGCTCTGTGTAGCCCAGCCTTCTGGCCAACCCTTTGATTTTTTGGCTTGTCAAAGGAATTCTGTCAACAATCCTGTGCTCCATGAGCCTGAGATGGTCTTCCAGGTTTATGAGAAAACGGTACCCCTTGTCTAGGGTGGTGAAGGTCTCGGCGTCTATCAAGGCGTGCTCGTGGAGCGTGGCCAACGCTTCCAACGTATTTTGGCGCAGGAGCTCAGGCTTTTGGGCGGCGTATTTGAGAAGGTGTCCTTGCACGAAAAACTCGACATCGACCAGACCGCCTTGACCTGTTTTGAGGTCAACGTGACGCCTGTCCTCTTCTGCTATTTCCTGTTCCATCCGCTCCCTAAGGTGAGCAATTTCTCTGAGGTCCTCGTCAGAAGCTGCAGAGCGGATCAGACAGTCTTTTATGATCCCAGCCAGGTCGTCTTTCAAACACTGCGGTCCTACTATGGGCCTCGCCTTGATCAGAGCTTGTTTTTCCCACAGTTTCGATGCGTCCTTGTGATAGTCGCGAAAAGAGTTCAGAGATGAAACGAGCGGTCCTTTATTCCCGGACGGTCTCAGCCGTGTATCTATCTCAAAGGCTTTGCCTTCCGCCGTATGCGTCGCCAGCGCGGAAATAATGCGCGCTGCCAAGCGGCTAAACCAGTCATGGACATAAAGGCTCCCTCGTCGCTCCGAATGGTCTTCATACACAAAAACGATATCGAGGTCTGACAAGTAGGTCATTTCTTTGCCGCCCAGTTTGCCCATGCCTAACACCGCGAATGGAAGGTCGCCTTGGCCGCCGCCAAATTTTTTCGCTATTGCCTTGTGGGCTATCTCTACTGCCGCGGCGAGGCACGCTTCGGCAAGCTCAGTGATACAAGCCCTCGCCGCTGCCGAGTCCACTTCGCCCCACAATTGCTTGACGCCTATTGCCAGCAGTTGCTCATGTTTGTATCTGCGGAGTACGTCTAACTGTGATTCATAATCCTCGCAGTGGTCGAGGCGTTCGGCAAGCTCGTCTTGGAATTGTCTCTTGTCAGAAAGTCCTTCATATGTGGATTTTCCGATCAAGGAATCGATAATTTGGGGATGCCGAATCAGCATATCGGAGAAAAAAAGGCTTTCACCCAATATACGTACGAGAAACCGCGCGGTCGTGATATTTTCCAGGAACGTAGAAAAATAGGATGCGCTGGAATACAGCGAGTCGATATAACGATCCAAGGCTCGCAGCGTTGAGGTAGGCTCTGGGGTTTCCACTATTTCGTCGAGGAACAGCGGCGCAAGTCTCTCGAGAATTCGTTTGCTCTTCTCGGAAAACCCTCTGCGTTCTGCCGGCCTCAATAACTGGTGGACAAGCTGAGAAGATTCTTCCGGTTCTTGGAAGCCCGCTTCTTTGAGGAGTTCGATGAGAGCCGCATGGTGGTCTGCCTCTTCAGCGATCCGCTTGGCAAGAGGAGAGAGTTGACTCTGTATCTCCTCGTCCGAGTGATGGAACATGCTGGCGAATAGATCCTCTACGATTTTCCTCTTGGATTCCAAGTCTGAAAGAAACTTCTCCAGAGCATTTTCTTTGTACCCCATTCGCCGCGCCAGCTCTGTTTGCTGCTCAGGGGTTCTCGGCAATTCATGAGTTTGGAGTTGGTGATCGATCTGTATTCTGTGCTCTGTCTTGCGGAAAAAGAGGTATGCATCAGCGAGCAACTCAGCGGTAGTGCGGTCAAGAACTCCTGCTTCCGCCAGGAGCTGGAGCGCTTCGTACGTGCTTGTAGACCTCAGACGTCGCATCTTCCCCGCGTTGATCAACTGCAATGTCTGCACAAAGAATTCTATCTCCCTAATCCCGCCTTGTCCTAGCTTGATGTTGACGCCCGGCTTTTTCCTCAAACTGCGTTCAACCATGGACTTCATTGCACGCATTTCTTCAATGGTCGAGTAGTCGAGATGCTTTCGATAAATGAAGGGTTCCAGTTCCTGAAGGAACTCCTCCCCGAGTTCCAGATCGCCAGCGATCACTCGCGCCTTCATGAGGGCCGCGCGTTCCCACGTCCTGCCCCAGCTCAGGTAATAATCCAATGCATTGTTCACAGAGGGTACCAGTTCGCCTTTTTCGCCCTCTGGCCTTAAACGAAGATCGACCCGAAACACGAACCCATCCTGAGTTATTTCGGACAAGCTGCGGGCGACATTTTTGACAAGCTCTTCAAAAAAAAGCTTCACGGATATGGCTTTCGGCCCCTTTGTGACGCCTTCCTCCGGCCCCCTCAGAAACAGCAAATCTATGTCCGACGAAAAATTCAGCTCGCCCCCTGATATCTTCCCGAGTCCAAGGACGACAACGCCTTTGTTGGGGCTGCATTCAGCGGGATAGCCATAGGTCTCGCACAGGCGCCCGTAATGAAAACCCAAGGACGCGGCGACGCATGCGGAAGCGAGGTCTGACAATTCTGCCATGGTTTCCCTGACCGAGGCCATATCGGCCAGGTCTCTCGTCCCTATTCTGAGGTACTCTCGTTCCTTGTAGGCTCTGAGGATCCGTTTCAGCTCTTGACAATCCGAAGTATGGCCTATCTCTTCGGCCAGTTCCCTCTCAAAGTCTGCCCGCTTTTTTTGCGTGCAAAACGCCCCGAGCCAAAAAAAATTGCTCTACAAATTCGAGACGCCGCATGATCGTTGCATAAAGGAATCCGGACCCTCCAATGGCTTTGAGAAACGGTTCGCGTCGATCGGGACGTCTCAAGATTTGCTCCACCAGTGGGCTTACGGACGTCTTTAGTAGATCGTCTATACGGCTTGCGGTGGTCGCGGGATTTGGCGTATTGAGGAGCGCGGAAACAAGGACCTCGTGTTCCTGGCCAGATTCTGCTGAAAGCCTTGTCAAAAGGTCTTCTAGGTGAGGAGCTGTCTTTGTGGGGAATACGTGGTCCATCGGCGAAATGCTCTCAACCGAGGAGAGCAGCATACGGGCCTGGCAGACTCTCGTCGCAGCAAACGGCTGCGGCGCTCTCAAGGGTCTGCAGTCGTCTTCGAACAAAACCGCGCATCTGACCCCGCCCTCTTCGCTCCATCGATGTGAGTTGAGATTGGGCCGTCGCCTTCGACGCCTCGCGACGATAATAGGGTAGTTGACGCGTCATAGCCATCGAAGCAACGCAACCTATTGATACCATACTGTAAAACCTATACACGCCCTCGCTCCCGCGGCTTTTCATACAAAGGCTACTTGCTCCTCTCCGGGTGCTCTGGCCTCGATCGCGCCGATGATAGATGCGGTCATCCCTTGGGCGTTGAGCAAGGCCAAGGCGCGGTCGGTGTGCTCCTTCCCGAGGATGACGACGAAACCGACGCCCATATTAAATGTCTGGAACATCTCCAGATTCTCGAGGTTTGCCGCGCGTTGAATGACGCCGAAAATCGGGGGAACGGTCCACGTCCCCAACTCTATGACCGCCTTGAGGTGCTCAGAAAAGACTCGCGGGATGTTATCGACAAAACCGCCGCCGGTGATGTGCGCCATCGCATTGACAGGGATTTTTTCCAGGAGCTTGAGAATGGGTTTCACATAGATTGCGGTGGGAGTAAGGAGTTCCTCACCCAAAGACTTCCCCAGCTCGGGGATATGGCGATCGAGAGGATACTTTTTCTTTTCCAGCAGCGCTTTTCTCACGAGGCTGAAGCCGTTGCTATGCAGGCCGGAAGACGCCAAGCCTATCAGGTTGTCTCCTTCTCGAACTCGGGTTCCATCGACAAGGTTTGCTTCATCCACCATGCCGACGCAGAAACCTGCCAAATCGTACTCGCCCGGCTGGTAGAAATCAGGCATTTCCGCGGTTTCTCCTCCTATGAGCGAGCAGCCTGCCTGCAGGCAGCCACGGGCTATTCCCTTCACGACTGTTTGCATGGTGTGGGCGTCCAATTTGCCTGTGGCAAAGTAGTCGAGAAAGAATAAAGGCTCTGCTCCTGAAACCAGAATGTCATTGACATTCATGGCCACAAGGTCCACCCCGACGGAATCGTGAATGCCGGTCATGAAGGCTATTTTGAGTTTAGTCCCCACTCCATCTGTCGTGGAAACCAAGATCGGGGACTTGTATTGACGCCAGTTGGGCCTGAATAACGCAGAAAAACCCCCCATTTGCCCGAACACTTCAGACCGAAACGTCGTGCGCAACTCGTCGCCCAACGATTTAATGACGGAATCCGCAAGCTCGGTATCTACGCCCGCGTCTTTGTACGTTATTTTTTCGCCCACAGCCAACCCCATCCAAGGCGAGACTATAAGCCTGCCTTTATATTTCGGCTTGTTTCTCTTGCCTGATCTTTGATTTCCTGTTGATCCACTGTCTGGATTTCTCTGTTCCTCACGACGACCTGTCCGTCGATGAGAACGTCCCGCACATCCGAACCGCGTCCGCAATATACCAGATGTGAGATCATATCGTACAGCGGCGTCAAATGCATCCCCGTCATGTCTATGACGGCGACGTCGGCTCGCTTGCCGGGTTCTAGAGAGCCCACCATATCGCTTAGCCCGAGGACACGCGCACCCTCTATCGTCGCCATGCGCACCACAGTTTTGGCGTCCAAGGCCGCCGGGTCCGACGCAACCAATTTGGCCAGCAGGGCTGCCGTGCGCATTTCTCCCCACATGTCCAGGTCGTTATTGCTCGCTG
>VSSL01000727.1_pt1 | contig 10026 bp, 14 predicted proteins | sample 4557531 | NCBI WGS metagenome assembly VSSL01 (sample SAMN10986726, study PRJNA523729) | hot springs metagenome | isolation source: hot springs | place: India:Timba, Gujarat | collected 2018-05-31 | reverse complement strand
GTATGGGATGAAGAGAGACTGATTGAGGAACTAAATAAATAAGAGGTGTAGCTATGAGGAAACACTCTATTTTGGGGATGATTCTTATACTGCTTCTTGCTGGATGTGCGCCTAGTTTTGAGGATAAGCAAGAGGTAGTTCAAGACTCCAAAGACAAAAAAGAAACGGCAATTATTCCGAAGTATAAAATTTCGGAAGAATATTATCAAACAATCCTACCGTTTGAACCATCAAAAGCACGCGGTTTGGTCGTATCCAATCTAAATACCCGATATGACATTGAAGAATTCGAAAATGGTTTGATGCGGTTGGCGCAAACCCAATTCGACCCGGAAGATTACCTGTTTCAAGAGGGGCAAGTACTGGATAGTTCCACGATATCTTCCTGGCTGAACAGAAAATATACCGATAGTCAGTTGAAAGAAAAGAAGAAGAAAGCCTCAGAGAACCTTGGCTTGAATCCGGTTGATCCAGGTAAAGGTGACATTGATAAGCGGAATGAAGAAAATCCGATCTATCTTGCCCATATTTTAGAACATAATTACTTGGTAAAAACAAAAGATAATTCAGTGAGCCTTGGCGGAGTTGTAATAGGTCTTGCGTTGAATTCAGCTGCATTACTATCAAAAGGAGGAATTCGGTGCCACCTATGAAAATAAAATCGATAGTAAAAAGCTAAAGCAAGAAGGGGAAGAAAATTGCTGCAGAAGTCTTAAAAAAGGCTGCGTAAAATGGACAAGCTGAAAAATGTTCCGATTACGATTGCCTTATTCGAGCAAAATGAAAAATCTTCAGTAGTCCCTGGGAATTTCATTTCCTATACGAATATCGATAAAAACTCTGACAACATTGGAAAATGGACGAACTTGAACGAAGAGTATTTCCTATTTCCTTCTGTTGGTGCTGAAAAAAAATACCGTGATGACGTCAATACTTTCACGAACTTTAAAGAAGATGTCGAAGAATATTTCCCTAACTTTAACGGAGTCATCGGCAGGGCGTTCTATATGGATGATCAATTGCAAAGTCTGAACATCGATATCCCCATTCAATTTTATGGGAACTCCGAAGCGATCGGCTTTACCCAATATGTTGCTGGACTTGTAATGGAACGTTTTCCGAACTATATTGCCGTACAGGTATCCATCACCTCTGTAAATGGACCTGAAGCACTCATAGTCCGTGAAGCGAATCAGGACGAACCAACGGTTCATATATATGAATGAAAAAAGATGAAGCTTAGCGGCTTCATCTTTTTTGTGTCCCGCTTTTAAATGGGAATCTATCCAAAATAACCTTTAACCAGGGAGTGAACCTTTCCATTTCAGGGAGCAACTGCTTTAAAAGGGTAATATTTGTCGAATTTTAAAGGACTTATTGTCATTTCCCCGGAAATTCCAGCAACTTCCCCATATTTCCCGGAAAATATCTCTTTTTCCTTATGAAATAATTGAATTTCGACATTGTATCTCTTGTTGCTTTACTGTGTAATAGTTTGATATGATTTAAACGATGATTATATGGAGAAAAGCGACGAAATTCAGTCGATTTGGATATTTTTTCGGAGGTGAAGAGAATGTCACGTATTTCTATGGAACAAGTTAAACACGTTGCCCATTTGGCTCGTTTGGCCATTACGGAAGAAGAAGCACAACAGTTTCAGCATCAGCTTGACCAAATGATTTCATTCGCGGAGCAGTTGAATGAGCTTGATACGGATCAAGTAAACCCGACTTCTCACGTTTTGGATATGAAGAATGTTATGCGCGAAGATGTCGCAAAACCGGGATTGCCAGTAGAAGAAGTAGTTAAAAATGCACCGGATAGCAAAGATGGATATATCCGTGTACCATCTATAATTGAATAAGGAGGGACAATGATGTCGTTGTTCGAACAAAAGGTTTCTGAGCTTCATGAACGCTTACATAAGAAAGAGATAAGTGTCACTGATCTTGTTAACGAATCGTATAAGCGAATCGGACAGGTAGAGGACAAGGTGAAGGCATTTTTGACACTTGATGAAGAAAAACGCCCGCAATCAAGCAAAACGATTGGATGATCAATTGGTAAAAGGCGAGAACGAAGGCGCTTTATTTGGTATGCCGATCGGAGTGAAGGATAATATTGTCACTAAAAATTTGCGTACGACTTGTGCGAGCAAAATTTTGGAGAACTTTGATCCAATCTATGATGCAACCGTTGTTCAAAAGCTACAGAATGCAGAAACGGTTACGATCGGGAAATTGAATATGGATGAGTTTGCGATGGGTTCTTCCAATGAGAACTCCGCGTTTCAGGCAACACGCAACCCTTGGAACACGGAATATGTGCCAGGCGGTTCTTCAGGTGGTTCAGCTGCATCTGTCGCTTCCGGTGAAGTCCTATTCTCTTTAGGTTCCGATACGGGTGGATCGATCCGCCAACCAGCGGCATATTGTGGAGTTGTCGGCTTAAAACCTACTTATGGACGGGTTTCCCGATTCGGACTTGTAGCATTTGCGTCTTCACTGGACCAAATCGGTCCGGTTACAAGAACTGTTGAAGACAACGCTTATTTGCTTGAAGCGATTTCAGGTGTGGATCCAATGGATTCGACCTCTGCTAATGTTGACGTGCCGAATTTTGTGAATTCATTAACAGGCGATGTTAGAGGATTGAAAATAGCTGTGCCTAAAGAGTATCTTGGCGAAGGCGTTGGGGAAGAAGCACGTAATTCCGTACTTGAAGCGTTAAAAGTATTAGAGGGGCTTGGAGCTGAATGGGAAGAGGTATCCTTGCCGCATTCCAAATATGCTTTAGCTGCCTATTATCTGCTATCTTCATCGGAAGCTTCGGCTAACCTTTCACGTTTTGACGGTGTGCGGTACGGACACCGTACAGATAATGCAGAAACACTTATAGAAATGTATAAGCAAACCCGCGCAGAAGGATTCGGTGACGAAGTGAAACGCCGTATCATGCTTGGAACTTTCTCCTTAAGTTCAGGTTATTATGATGCTTATTATAAAAAGGCTCAAAAAGTACGTACGTTAATCAAAAAAGACTTTGAAGATGTCTTTGAAAAATACGATGTCATCGTTGGGCCGACTACACCTACGCCTGCATTTAAAATTGGTGAAAAAGTCGACGATCCATTAACGATGTATGCGAATGATATCTTGACGATTCCAGTCAATCTTGCTGGTGTACCGGGTATATCCGTGCCATGTGGATTCGCAGCGAATGGGCTTCCGCTTGGACTGCAAATGATTGGGAAGCATTTTGATGAAAGCACTATTTACCGCGCGGCTCACGCATTTGAGCAAGCAACAGATTTTCATAAACAATTTCCTAAGCTGTAAGGGGTGAAAAAAATGGACTTTGAAACGGTGATCGGTCTAGAAGTACACGTAGAATTAAAAACGGATTCTAAAATTTTCTCAGCGAGCCCAAATCATTTTGGTGCCGCTCCAAATAGTAACACGACTGTAATCGACCTAGGCTACCCAGGTGTATTGCCTGTCGTCAATAAAAAGGCTGTTGATTTTGCAATGAAGGCTGCAATTGCCCTGAATTGCGAAGTGGCGGAAATTACGAAATTCGACCGGAAAAACTATTTTTACCCGGACAATCCGAAAGCATACCAAATTTCACAGTTCGATCAGCCGATCGGTGAGCATGGTTGGATTGAGATTGAAGTGGGCGGCAAGAAAAAGAAAATTGGCATTACCCGCATTCATATGGAAGAGGATGCTGGAAAGCTGACACATAAAGGGAACTATTCACTTTGTGATTATAACCGCCAAGGTACGCCTCTAGTTGAAATCGTATCCGAGCCGGATATCACTTCCCCAGAAGAAGCTTATGCATATCTGGAAAAATTGAAATCCATCATTCAATACACCGGCGTTTCCGATTGTAAAATGGAAGAAGGCTCACTTCGCTGTGATGCCAACATTTCCTTGAAACCTGTCGGCCAAAAAGAATTCGGTACGAAAACCGAATTGAAAAACTTGAACTCATTCAACTTCGTCCGCAAAGGGTTGGAGCATGAAGAAATCCGCCAAGCGGAAATCTTGAATGAAGGCGGCATAATCGAACAGGAAACACGCCGGTTCGATGAAGCTACAGGCAGAACGGTACTAATGCGAATTAAGGAAGGCTCCGATGATTATCGTTACTTCCCGGAACCGGACTTATTGACAATCCATATCGATGAAGAATGGAAAGCGCGTATCGCTGCCGAGATTCCGGAACTTCCGGATGCCCGGAAAAAACGCTATGTCGAAGAATTTGGCTTACCGGAATATGATGCAGCCGTTTTAACGGTAACGAAAGAAAGTGCTGATTTCTTTGAAGCGACAGTCGCTTCAGGCGCGGATGCAAAACTGGCATCTAACTGGATCATGGGCGAGGTTTCCGCTTTCTTGAATGCAGAAGGTAAAGAGCTGCATGATGTCAAATTGACTGCTGAATCGTTGGCTGGAATGATCAAGCTGATTGAAGATGGCACGATTTCTTCTAAAATCGCTAAAAAAGTTTTCAAAGAATTGATTGAAAACGGCGGGGATGCTGAAACGATCGTCAAGGAGAAGGGACTAGTCCAAATTTCCGATGAAGGCGCATTGCGTACAGCCGTTGAAGAAGCATTGAATAATAACCCTCAATCAATTGAAGATTTTAAGGCCGGTAAACAAAAAGCAATCGGCTTCCTTGTCGGACAGATCATGAAAGCGACAAAAGGACAAGCCAATCCACAGCTTGTTAATAAAATTTTGGTGGAAGAAATCAATAAACGATAATATTGACCGTATCACTTTTTAAAGTGGTACGGTTTTCTCTTGATTAAGAAAAAAGTTTATTGTGAAAAAGCGGAAAAATATTTTTGATTTTTTTTGAGTTATCTGTAGGGGTAACTCCTTTTTGTGCGTCTATTACATGAATGATTAAAAGGAAAGGAGGAAGAGAAGTGACGGATCAGTTAGTTGAGAAGGTAAGGGCTGGGAATGATCATGCATTCCGAATGTTGATTGAAACATATAAACAGACGATTTATAGGACCGTCTATTCCGTCTTCGGAATCAAAAGGATGCAGAAGATGTTTACCCAGAAGTCTTTATCAAAATCTAACACCTCTCTTCCTCAATATAAGAACCAAGGTTTCAAAACCTGGATACCCGAATTGCGGTCAATCATGCAATCGATCTAAAGAGAAAGAGGGAACGCCAAAAGGAAGAATTGCAGGACGAACGTTCATCGGAAGCTAATTTGAGCTTAACGGATGATGTCGAGGCCGTATTCTTTCGGAATGAAAGGCGAAAGCAAGTATTACGGAAGCTGAATGACCTTCCAGAGGGATATCGGGATGTTGTATATGGCTATTACATAAAGGAAAAGACATTCAAGCAAATTGCAGAGGAACAGCATATTCAAGTGAAATCTGTCGAGGTAAAGCTATATCGGGCAAGAAATTGGATGACAAAACATTGGAAAGAGGAGGATTTTTCATGAATCATGTTCCTGAAGCAGAATGGGTTGCATATTTGGCAGATGAAATACCAGAGGCTCTAAAAAATTGAATATGAAAATCATCTATACTCCTGTGACAAGTGTTTGTCGGCCTATATGGAAGCGATGGAAAAAGAAGAAACCAGTCTGGACATCGAAGGATTTGATATTGCAGGTCCGGTCATGGACTCGATTAGCCGATTGAAAGAAGGTTCTGGTGAAGAGGCTAAGCAACACCGAAAAGAAAAATCACTTCGGACGATTACAAGACATTACCTGATTGCGGCCGGGTTTACGATTTTATTGATGGCAGGCGGAGTATTTCAATCATTGACGGAATACGTGGATTCTGTGGAATCAAGCAGCGGAAAGGAAACGCAGTCCTTAACCGATGGACTTATTGATAAAACATTTAATTGGATGGACACAATCGAAAAGAAAAATAAGGAGGGGTTTAGAAATGAATAAAAGTCCGGTATTAGCTTTTTTATTATCGTTTCTGCCAGGTTTCGGACATTTTTACCTAGGAAGGAAATATAAAGGGTTATTTTATTTTCTTGCCACGGCTGGATTGGGGCTTGGAGGTCTATTTCTTTCGTTGATCAGTCAATCGGATGCGTTTCTGGCTTTTTCCGTTATTGGAATGGTGTTTTATTTCATCAGTATATTTGATTTGGTGGTCACCTCACTGAGGAATCCTAAAAGTGAAGAGAATGTAGGGGCCGATCAGCCGGAGGCGGAAAGATTTTATGTAATCATCCTTTCATTCGTTCCAGGATTAGGGCATTTTCAGCTGGGTCTCATGAATCGGGGACTCATTTTTCTCATCGGCTTTTTAGGCCTTGGCATCATGGTGGTATTCATCAGTGTGATGACTCAAATGGAAGGTCTGTTAATATTCATGGCATTATTGCCTGTTATCTGGATTTACAGCTTTTTTGATTCTGTTCAACAGCTGAATAAAAAGCAAAGAGGTGAGGAGCTTATCGATCGGACCGTTTTGGAAGATTTCGAGGAGAGAAGGGAATCCGGGAAGAAGAGTAAATCGGTCGCGACTTTACTCGCCATTTTTCCTGGTGCAGGTCACTTATATTTGGGGCTGCAAAAACGTGGGATTCAATTGATGGCAGGCTTTTTATTCGCCATTTACATACTGGATTTACTCCGGTTAGGTTTCTTCTTTTTCCTTATTCCGATTATCTGGTTTTATAGTTTTTTTGATGGATTGCAAAAAGCCTCGAAAATGGAAGAGGGTCCAGTAGAAGATACGCCCATCATTTCGGGTATGGTCAATCACCAAAAATGGCTAGGAGTGGGGTTGGTGGGAATTGGAATCTACTTCTTGGCCAGTAATATAATCGTCCCGGCCATTGCCCCTCATTTAGATGAATGGATTGGAAGCAACTTGGAGTATTGGTTTAGAGATTATTTTCAAAAAGGACTTGTATGCATCCTTCTCATAGGCGGGGGAATCAAATTGCTGACGGGAAGTAAAAAAGGGAGAGTCGAGGAGGAGACGAAATGAGAACATGGAGGGTCGGAACGATTTCAATGGGGATATCCCTGGTTGGTTTGGGTTTGGTTTTACTCGTTTCTCAAATTGCGGATATGAATTTGACGACGATTCTGCTATCGTGGTGGCCGTTGCTGTTCATTATCTTGGGTGCAGAGATTCTCTTTTATATTTATTTTTCAAGAAAAGAAAGTTCTTTTGTAAAGTATGATATTCTTAGCATTCTTTTCGTTGGATTGCTTGGAACGACGGGAATAGTTTTAATTCTGCTTACATCCAGCGGATTGATGGATCAAGTTAGGGCTGCCGTGAATAGTGAAGAGAAAACGGTCAATTTGCCTGGTTTCAATCAAAAGGCAGGGAAGGGCATACAGAGAGTTGTCCTGGACACTGGCTCATACCCATTGACAATTGAAAGTGGTAAGGACGAGGAAGTTTCCGTTTTTGGAACATATGGTGAGCGGGTACTGGAAGATGCTGATTCGTTGTTGAAAAAGGCGGAAGATTATTTACTTGTTGAGAGAAATGGGGATACTCTTTATATAAGCTTCAAGGATTTGCCGATTCAAAATGGATTTTTGGACAATGGTACAAGAAATCTTAAGGCAACTCTTATAATCCCTGCTGAGTTGGCAGTGGAGATAGACGGACAAAGTACCGATCTTGTCTTGAAGCCTAGAAAGCTCTTGAATGACTGGAGTGTGAAGGACAGCGGAAGTCTAAGTGTATTCCTTCAGGATAATAGTGATATCAAGATAGATGCTAGAGGGGTCGAGGAACTTGAAGGCCCTGAGAGTGGCTGGAAAATGACTGAAGTGAAAGAAGGAACAAGTGAAGAAGGCATTGTAAAAAAGAACGGGATATTCAATACTGGTGAAGGGAAACATACTTTAACGGTTACCGATACATTTAACGTGAACGTTCAATATCCATGATTGAAATCATTTACTAGAATAAAATTGTAAAAAGCATTATAATTTCCCTGATACGATTTCTAGTAAAATGCATATAAAGATATGGACCGAATACGGTCCTCTTTTTTTCGAATATTGCTTTTCATGTAACGAAGGATTAAGATGTAAATTATGGAATCAATATGTATAAGGATGATGGGAAAATGAAAAGAGCAAGGTTGATTTACAACCCGACTTCGGGCCGGGAAGCCATTAAGAAGAGCCTGCCAGGTGTGCTAGCAAAACTTGAAGAAGCTGGTTATGAAGCTTCTGCACATGCGACGACCGGTGCCGGGGATGCGACGAAAGCGGCTAAGATAGCGATTGAACGCGGCTATGATGTAGTTATTGCAGCAGGGGGCGACGGTACGATTTATGAGGTTGTTAATGGACTGGCCACTGCAGAGAAACGTCCGAAACTAGGAATCATTCCGACGGGAACGACCAATGATTTCGCCCGGGCGCTGCATTTACCGAAGTCGATCGAAGGGGCGGCCGAAATTATTGCCGGTGGGCATACGATGCCGGTCGATATCGGGAAAATGAACGATAAGTATTTCATCAATATTGCTGGCGGGGGCAGATTGACCGAATTGACCTACGACGTGCCGATCAAGCTGAAAACCATGCTTGGTCAGCTAGCGTACTATATTAAAGGAATTGAAATGCTTCCTTCAATTAAGCCGACGGAAGTTTCTATTGAATATGATGGAAAGCTTTTTGAAGGAGAGATCATGCTTTTCTTGGTGGCTAACACGAATTCAGTCGGCGGCTTCGAGAAACTGGCCCCTGACGCCTCTTTGAATGATGGGATGTTCACGTTGCTTATTTTGAAAAAGGCAAACCTCGCTGATATTGTCCGTGTCGCAACATTGGCAATGCGCGGTGAACATATCCATGATAAAAACGTCATTTATGAAAAAGCCAATCGAATTAAAGTACATGCCAAAAAGGACATGATGCTTAACTTGGATGGGGAATTTGGCGGGATGGCCCCAGCTGAATTCGTAAATCAGTACCGCCATTTTGAAGTATTCATCCCGCAAGGAATACTGCCGGACGATCCGGCAAATAAATAGGTTGAAGAGGCCACTGAATCTGGTGGCCTTTTCAGTTTTATGAAGCAAGGAGAATTACAAACATGTATATCAGGAAAGCGACACCGGAGGATGCGGAAAAGGCAGCCGTATTGACCCGGTTAGCGATTAAGGAAATTGCAGAGGTTTTGACAGGTGAAACGGAAGAAGAAAGGATACTTTCCGTTCTTGCCGATTTGTTCAGGAAAAGTGGGAATCGGGTCAGCTATGAAAATACGCTTGTCAGTGAACATGATGGACAAATATCTGGATTGATCATTGCTTACCATGCAAGGATGCCGAAAGCTTGGATGAACCGATAGTGAAACAATTAAGGATGAAGATGAAAGACCCAAGCGTTACGCTCGATAAGGAAGCGGAAATGAGAGACTTTTATTTGGATACAGTATCCGTCGACCCGGATTTTCAAGGGAAAGGTATTGGCAGTGCACTGATTCAATATGTTGAGGGATACGCTAAACATAAGGGATATCCAAGGGTTTCTTTAGTCGTTGAAAAGGAAAATGAAGCGGCGAATCGTCTCTATAGCAGATTGGGGTATATGGAAATTAAAACCATTCCGATTAGCGGCCATGAATTTTGCTATATGGTAAAGGAGATAGAAGAACCTCCTGTTTAACAGGGGGTCCTTTTTTCTCATTTGAAATTTGGCACTGTATGCGATTACATTTGCTGTCCATTCATGGCGGCCCAATCAGCGTAAGCGCCGGTGCCATTACAGCCGGGACAGTCGTGTATATCGGAAAAATGATATTCCGTAGGTACGAAGGAGCTGTATCCACGTCCGTAACAATCCGGACAGAGGCCTTTTTCCTCCATACTTGCACGATGTTTTTCTAACCTTGTAGCATTCCAGGCCGATATAGAGTTAAATAAACCCATTTCCTCACCTCATCTGTTTTCCTTATTTTCTTTTTTAGTGAACTTTTATTCATGAACTATGAAAAATCCGTAATTCCTTCCACTATATTTTTAT
>VSSL01000726.1_pt1 | contig 10030 bp, 12 predicted proteins | sample 4557531 | NCBI WGS metagenome assembly VSSL01 (sample SAMN10986726, study PRJNA523729) | hot springs metagenome | isolation source: hot springs | place: India:Timba, Gujarat | collected 2018-05-31 | reverse complement strand
TTCGGGATTATTGGTCCTAATGGCAGCGGAAAAACGACGCTTTTAGGTATGCTTAGCGGGGTGCTCGATTATAAGGGCGGAAGCGTACGGATAAGAGGTAGGGATTTGAAGGATTATTCGTCAAAACAACTTGCACAGGTCATTGCTGTGCTCCCTCAACATTCCTCATTAGCTTTCTCCTATACAGTAAAAGAGACGGTCTCACTTGGGCGATATGCCCATCAGTCAGGTTGGTTCCATAGTTGGTCCGCAGAAGATGAAGCGATTGTCCAACGGGTTATGGAACAAACGGGCGTAGCCGATTTTCAGGATCTGCATTTTGAACGATTATCAGGAGGGGAGAGGCAGCGGGTGCTGCTGGCACAGGCACTTGCCCAAGAGCCTGAAATCCTTTTTTTTGGATGAACCTACGAATCACTTGGATCTTTCCTATCAAAAAGACCTTCTTGATTTAATGAGGAAAATGGCAAAAGAGCAGAATTTGACCGTTATTTCAATTTTCCATGACCTGAATTTGGCTGGGTTATATTGTGATCGGCTGATGTTGCTTGAGAAAGGGAAAATTCAGGTTGTTGATGTGCCGAATGAAGTGCTCCAACAGGAACGGATTCAGGGTGTATATCATACGACGATCGAAAAACATCCACATCCCGCCCTTCCGAAGCCGCAGATGTTCATCGTTCCGGAAAAGCATGGCCATGATACTATTACATTGGAAATTGATGAATCTTATTTGACAGTCGGACCTGAGATGATTCAATTGCATTCTCCGATCCCGCTTAGAACGATGTCTTCCGGAGTGACTGGTTCGGGGACGGGCTGGCATAAATATTTTGTGAATAGGCACGTCCATCATGGCTATGACTGCGAGGATCATCATGTTGAAATGGCCGATTATTTAAAAACTCATGGTTTTGAACCTCAGGAGACGGTAGGGATGATGACAGCTGTCTTTCTCGATACGGTTGCCTTCAAGCTTTTAAGAGCTGAAGATTTCTCTGTTTTCATTATCGTGACGGCTGGTGTAGGGAATGCCATCGACGCTTCTTTAGCTGACCGGCATTCTTGGAGTTCCGCTCCGGGAACGATAAATACATGGATATTCGTAAATGGACATTTGGCAGAAGAGGCTTTCATCCACAGTATAGTTACTGCGACCGAGGCAAAAGTAAAAGCGCTTCATGATTTGCATGTACTGGATAAGGTGACAAATACATGTGCAACAGGAACATCGACTGACAGCATTTTGATTGCGGCTGCTCAAAGAGGGGCAAAGCTTCAATATGCAGGCACCATCACTCCGTTAGGGAAGCTGATCAGTCGCGGCGTATATGATTGTACAGTGGAAGCATTAAAGAATAATCGGAAAAGGATTGAGGGTTTATGATCTATCATCATCTTTTTGCGGTTACGCTGGCATTTTTCCTTGATCTATTAATCGGTGATCCGCCAAATTGGCCGCATCCGGTCAAATGGATAGGAATGATGATAAGCAAGCTGGATCTGGCATTCAATAGAGGGGCATATAAGAAACGGAATGGACTCTTCATGTTGATCATCGTCTTATCGGCGGTGTCATTGATTACGGGTCTTACCGTCTATTTGGCTTATCTAATCCATCCGCTTGCAGGTATCCTTTGGGAAGCTGCTGTCATTTCTACTACGATAGCTCAGAAGGGCTTGAAGCAAGCTGGGATGGATGTTTGCCTTCCGCTTAATGAACGCGATTTTCCTGAAGCGAGGCTAAAGCTTTCCTATATCGTGGGCCGTGATACGGCGGATCTTGATGAATCCGAAATCGTCAGGGGCACCGTGGAAACTGTAGCGGAAAATACCAGTGATGGGATTACAGCCCCAATGTTTTGGGCAGCTATTGGCGGTGCGCCGCTCGCTATGGTGTACAGGGCAATTAATACATGCGATTCCATGGTAGGGTACAAAAATGATAAATATGGGCAATTCGGCTGGGCTTCAGCCAAGCTCGATGATATCGTGAACTGGATTCCCAGCCGCCTCACCGGTTACCTGATGTTACTGAGCTCAAAATCCCGCTATCATGGATTTGGTGCTAGATGGAAGATATTATTCAATGACGCAAAAAAACATCCAAGCCCGAATAGCGGGTGGTGTGAAGCAGGCGTTGCTGCGATTTTGGGAATACAGCTTGGAGGCCGTAATATGTACAAAGGAATTGTTTCCGACCGTGCGAGGATGGGAGTCCCGCTTGTTCGATTGGAAGCAAAACATATACCAAAAACGATTACCATCATGCATCGGTCATCTTTTCTATTTCTGCTGATGCTATGGCTAGGGGGGCTTATTCTTGACATTACCTTCTCATGGCTCTAATCCTCATTATCTTTATGAAGCGCTGAAAATCGAGATGCCTGAAGCGGTTCTCGACTTCAGTGCTAACATCAACCCATTGGGTCCGCCTTTACGCATAAAGGAACAGTGGGCTGGTTTTTTCGAAGGAATCCTTCAGTATCCAGATCCGCATGCCATTGAACTGACAAAATCCATTGCAAAAAAAGAAGCTCTTCCTGAGCAATCCGTTTTGGTGGGGAACGGTGGTGCCGAAATAATCATGCTGGTAGCGAACGGATTAGCCAATCAAAGGGTGCTGATCATTCAGCCGGCATTTGCGGAATATGCTGAAGCTTGTTTGGCAGCAGGATGTAAGGTCGATTTTCACCAGCTTGATGCTCCTGAGTGGCAATTGGACTTGGAGCGATTGATTCCCCAATTACCCGAATATGATGCAATTTTCTTATGTACGCCTAATAATCCGACGGGTGTTTCATTTAATCGGGATGCAGTCAGGGAATTGATCATGGAATGCCAAAAAGCGGATTGCCTGGTGGTCTTGGATGAGGCTTTTTATGATTTTACGGAAGATGCCTTTAGTTATGCTTCTTTAATCAATTCATTTCCACATTTACTCATTCTAAGATCAATGACTAAAATCTTTGCAATCCCGGGTTTGAGACTAGGCTACTTGCTTGCGGCACCTGACATCATAAAACGGGTAAGAAACTATAAGCCGCATTGGAGCGTCAACCACGTGGCGCTTGAAGTGGGGAAAATGTGTCTTGCGGAAGAAGCCTATATGAGAAAAACAAGAGACTATATTGCATTGCAAAAGCAAAAACTATTCCGGTTTTATGAGGAGCAAGGGTTGAATGTCTCCGCTAGCACAGTTAATTTTTATTTGGTGAAGGATGAATCTCTATCCCTTTTCCCCTTTTGCTGAAAAAAGGAATTGTACCGCGCCATACCTATAATTTTCCGGGTTTGGACGGAGTGTGGCTTCGGTTTGCAGTGAAGAGTGAACATGATAACGAAGCACTGATGGAGGGGGTAAGACAGTGGAGAAAGCAAGGCTCTGTTTTATAACCGGGGGTGTCCGTTCAGGAAAAAGCAGCTTCGCAGAAAGAAAAGCACTGGAGTTTGCGCTCCAAACGAATGGGAACTTGCATTATCTCGCCTGCGGCCGTGTCAGTGATGCTGAAATGGGTGAACGCATTCTTAGGCATCGAAAAGATAGAGAAAGCAGCCCGATTGCTTGGAAGACCTCTGAATACGCAACGGATATTACAAGAATAGGGGCTGACATTGATCATGATTCCATAATTCTGCTCGATTGTCTGACAACCCTGCTTGATAACGAGCTATTTGGCCCTGGCATTCCGCTTGAAGAAGAATTCTTAAATAGCGTTTTTTCAAAAATAATAACCGGGATCAATGAGATAAGAAAACAATCCAGCTGTTTAATAGTCGTGAGCAATGAATTGGTGCAGGAACCGATTTTCCAGGATGATTTCCTCCATATATACGGAAAAACACTGGGCCTGCTTCATCAAACGATCGTCGGGCAGGCCGATGAAGCCTATCTTGTGGAAGCGGGAATTCCATTGCGGAAGAAAGGGTGCATGCAGGAATGAGCGGAGTGATCGGATTTTTAATTAACCTGCAGTTCTTTACGGTCTTTCCAATAAAGAAGCAGCTTCCGATGGAGAAGAAATATATTCACCGTGCCATTCAAACCTTTCCATTAGTAGGTCTTTTGCTAGGCTTGATATTGGGCGGCGTTTTGTATGCACTAGTGGAATGGACCCCATTGTCATCGCTTGCGATTGCCTTTTTCCTTTGGTTTTTGACAATGGCATTAACGGGTGGTTTGCATCTTGATGGCTGGATCGATGCAAGTGATGCTTTTTTTTCCTATCAGGATAAGAATAGGCGTTTGGAAATCATGAAGGATTCCAGGACAGGTGCATTCGGTGTCATCTCCGTCATAGTTCTATTGGCCGCCCGGTTTCTATTTATCTATGAAATTGTCGAAAGGGTAAATGAATGGACATACTTCTTGATCATAGCCCTTCCGCTCTTAAGCAAATGTGTGATGGGTTATTTACTCATTCGGATGCCGCTAGCTAAAAAAGAGGGGCTCGGTGCTTTTTTTCAAAGTGCAGTAACGAAAAGCAGTTTGCCCATTTATTGGCTGTATCTCCTTGTAAGTCTGACGATTGCCTGGATCATCGATTTTAAGCTTGTCACCTTATTTTTCATCATGTGCCTGGCTGCAATGATTTTACTGGTTTATATAAAACGTAAAGTCGTCAGTTGGTTCGGTGGGATAACAGGGGATGTACTGGGAGCATCCGTGGAAGGGGTTGAGCTTTGGTTATGGCTGATATTGTGGCTATTACACTACTTCGCCATGGGCTGACAGTAGCAAATGAGCAAAGGGCCTATTTAGGCTGGACGGATTCTCCATTAAGTACCGAAGGAGAAAAGGAAATACTGGACTTAAGGGGCTTTTACCCACAGTATGAAAAAATTCACAGCAGTGATTTGCCCCGTTGTGTGGAAACTGCACGACTTCTGTTTCCAAATGCAGTTCCGGTAAAAAACCCTTCGTTCCGTGAGATGAACTTCGGCAATTGGGAAGGACGGACGTATCATGAGTTGAAGACAGATGGAGAATATCTTAATTGGCTGGAACGTCCCATGGAGGCACTGGTGCCTGGGGGTGAAAGCTATCCGGCATTTTCCGAGCGTGTTAATAAGGGCTGGAACGAATTGATTGCCTGTAAGGAGAACCGATTTGCCCTAATGACGCATGGAGGGGTAATCCGTGATTTATTGGTCCGCTATGCCCCGCAGGAAAAGTCTTTTTTTGATTGGAGGATTTCCCATGGCAGGGGATATGAGCTGATATGGGAAGACCGGAACAGCTTAAGGAGGGGAGAACGCTGCACTTTGTTACAGGAGGCGCCTATAATGGCAAAACAAAATGGGTAAAGCAATTGTATGGTTTGGAAAATGATGTCCTTTGGCTATCCGGTTATCGAAAAGAACAGCCGGAAATGATTGATTTTCAAGGCAAGACTGTTGCATTGCAAGGGTTGGATGCATGGATTCAACAAGATGCAGAAAAGATGGATTCAGATTCGATTCGAAAAAAATGGAAGGAAATCATGGCTGATTGGCGAATATGGGAGAAAGAAAGAGATGACCGCAACTGTATTGTGATAGGTTCAGATATCACCAAAGGCATAGTGCCGATGGAAGCAAGAGATCGCAGATGGCGCGATGCCTGCGGATGGGTCTTTCAAGATGTAGCATCCATATCAAGGCGCGTTGATATCATCTGGTATGGAATTGACCAGCGAATAAAGTAGAGGAGGTAATTGGGATGAAAATCTATACACGTACAGGGGATAAGGGACAAACAAGCGTAATCGGAGGTCGGCTTGACAAGGATGACATCCGTGTCGAATCTTATGGAACGGTTGATGAAGTGAATAGCTATATCGGTCTTGCGGTGACAGAATTGGATCCAGCGATATTTACGGATATACTGGCCGACCTAGAGAAAATCCAGCATGAATTGTTTGACTGCGGCGGTGATTTGGCAACCGTTTCCGAGAAGGCCCCACAAAAGCTGACGGATGAGGCCATTACCTATTTGGAAGAACGGATAGATGCCTTCATACTTGAAGCGCCGGAATTGGAAAAGTTTATCCTGCCTGGCGGCTCAAAAGCGGCTGCAACCATTCATATTGCCAGAACCGTTACAAGAAGGGCAGAACGATTGGTCGTTTCATTGATCAAGTCGGGTGCGGCTGTTTCACCATTATCACTTCAATATTTAAATCGTTTGTCGGATTACTTCTTTGCTGTTGCACGTGTGATCAATTTCCGTCTTGGTGTGAAAGATGTGGAATATATCCGCAGCGCAAATGTGTTCCGTGGAGGGAAAAGAAAGGAAAAAGAGTAAACATGGACGTAAGAAAAATTAGTGCAATCGCTATATTCATTGCCTTATCGGCGGTAGGGGCAATGATTAAAATCCCTTCCCCGATCGGGAGCATCGCTTTGGATAGTTTTCCGGCCCTTTTGGCGGCTGTCATACTTGGCCCGGTATCGGGGGCTATAGTAGCTGGGCTTGGTCATATCATTTCAGCGTTCATCGGCGGCATGCCGCTTGGGCCATTCCACTTTTTGATCATGGTCGAAATGGCAGTCCTTGCATGGATGTTTGGCATTTTATATATACACGGAAAAAAAGTAGGCGCATTTTTCCTCTTCTTTATCGGTAATGCCTTCGTTTTAGCCCTGCCTTTCGCATTTCTGATCAGCCCTGGTTTTTACACGTTATTGGTTCCGGGATTAACGGCAGCGACGGCGGTAAATGTAGTATTGGCCGCCTTTTACTGCCACGCTTGGCGCCTGTACTGAAAAAAGTGATTTTTAAAGATGGACTCGTAGAATGAGTGATTCGTTGATTTTGCCATTTTCCGAATCAGATTCATTGATTGTTTCTAGTGATAATAGCGGCGGTATCGGGCTGAAGGAAAAGGACATTGTCCATGTCCCTTATGAGGTCGTTGGCTATTATTCCTTTCGGGTTGCCGTCATGGAGTGTTTGGGCGTTGGCGGAAGACCCGTATCCGTCGTTCTAAATAATTTCTGCGGTGATGAAGCCTGGGAGGACTTGACCAGGGGTGTCAAAAAGGGGCTGGGTGAATTGGGAATGGAGGACCTTCCCATTACTGGCAGCACAGAAAGTAACATGCCGCTTCTTCAATCAGCACTTGGTCTCATGGTGATTGGTAAGCGAGTGAATGAACGTGTTAAAAAGCAGCATCCTTCACGGAAAATCGCTCTGATCGGCAGGCCGCTCGTTGGAGAAGAAGTAATGGAGCAGCAAGATTGGGTCGCGCCATTATCTTTATATAAAAGCCTATGTGAAATGGAAGACGTTCAGGCACTTCCAGTCGGCTCAAAAGGGATAGCATATGAATGGAAGCACCTGGATCAAAGTGGTGAAGGTGTTTCTGTGCATATAAGTGATAATGTCGATATTGAAAAATCATCAGGACCATCCACCTGCTTCCTCATTGCCTATCCTGAACATCTGGAGAAAGAAATCAAGCACATATCCGGTCCTCTTTTCATTGGAGAATGATGTTCTCATGACTGAATCAGGTATCGAGTTTGTTCATAAAGAACTGGTTCGATGCTTTTTTCATTGAAATCTTACTTTTATTGATTGTTAACCATAACAATGGTTTGCTCTTGACCGTTATCATAGCCAAAGCAAAATGGTCCCCATTTATTGCGTTACTTCTTGCTTCCGTCATTTTAGGATTAACGCAGGTATGGATATTACGGATGTTGCAGATGCTGTTCAGATAGGGGTAGGTAATACTCTTGGTTAGATGGCACTCATTTTCGGTTTAGGTAACATGCTTGGAAAGATGATGGTCGATTCGGAGGCACAGTAAGGGTAGCTAATCCCTTTTGGCATTTTATATGCTTTGATCATCGACATTCCCAATGCCATTTTTAATGGATATACAAGCATCGAGGGGCTAGCGGAACACGGTTTTAATGCCGGTCTTTTTATTGTTGATCGCGGCTTTCGGTGCTTTGTTTGCTGAAGATACAATAAGAAATGATTGGAATGCCTTCATTGGAAAACCAATCATCGCCCTCATGATTTCTGTGGTGGTATCATTCTTTACATTAGAATGCGCTAGAGGTTTTAATAAAGAAGAACTAAACCAATTCATGTCCGCCTGCCTCGCCCCAACTGCTCCATCATCTTGATTATCGGGGCGTGCGGTGCATTTAAAATTGTATTGATCACGAGCGGGGTGGATGAAGCCGTTGCAGCTTATGATCCATGTCGCTAAAGATTTAATTTAACAGTCGCACAAACGTTAAAGTCTTGGACGGTTATGGAAACGATTATATCATTCGTTTCACTTATCCTAATCTTACTATTGAATTCAATTGTTTAAGAGAAAGGAGCATGTTGTAAATATGGGACATTCAGGTTATATGATGGGGATAGATATTGGTACGACGAGTACGAAGGTTGTTCTTTTTTCAAAAGGGGGGGAGGTTGTCCAGTCTTGTTCGAGGGGATATCCTCTGCACAGTCCAACTCCTTCCGTGGCGGAACAAGATCCCGAAGAAATTTATAAAGCGGTCATCATTGCAATAGGCGAGGTTATGATTGCAAGCGGAATAGAAAAGCAAGAACTGGGCTTGATATCGTTCAGTTCGGCGATGCATAGCTTTATCGCAATGGGTAAAGACGGCAGACCGCTGACAAATAGCATTACATGGGCTGATAATCGAAGTGTTGCCTATGCGAGGAAATTGAAGGCTTCGGAACAAGGGATGCAATTGTATCACAGGACCGGAACACCCATTCACCCGATGTCCCCAATCACGAAAGTAATGTGGTTAAAAAATGAGCATCCCGGGATTTTTAACGAAACGGACAAATTTATCGGAATTAAAGAATACATCATCTATAAATTTTTCAATGAGTATGTGATGGATTATTCACTCGCTTCTGCAACGGGCATGTTCAACATGAATGACCTGAAGTGGGATGAAGAGGCACTCACCATTGCTGGAATTGGGGCTGATAAGCTGCCGATGCTTGTCCCTACAACGCATATCCTCTCAGGATTAAGTGAGGAATTAGCTGCAAAAATGAACATTCAGGCTGGTACCCCGTTTGTGATTGGCGCGAGTGATGGTGTGCTTGCCAACTTAGGGCAAAACGCAATCAAGCCAGGCGTTCTGGCAGTGACAATCGGAACGAGCGGTGCGGTAAGAACCGTCAGTGACCGGCCGCTTACAGATCCGAAAGGCAGGACATTCTGCTATGCCCTTACTGACAATCACTGGGTAATCGGCGGACCGGTCAACAATGGGGGAATCACCTTCCGATGGGCACGCGATCAGTTGGGCCGTGTGGAAATCGAAAAAGCGAAGGCTTCGGGACAGGACTCCTATGAGATCCTGACGGATATGGCTTCAAATATTGCACCTGGTTCTGATGGTTTGATATTCCACCCGTATATGGCAGGGGAACGGGCACCATTATGGAGTGCCGATGCAAGGGGCTCCTTCTTCGGACTGGCGCTTCATCACACTCGTGACCATATGGTCCGGGCAGTGCTGGAGGGTGTGATGTATAACTTGTATAGTGTCCTTCTTGCTGTTAAGGAATTGACGGGTGCTCCCGAGAAGATCCATGCAAGCGGAGGATTTGTCCGCTCAAAGCTCTGGCGCCAAATCATGGCTGATATATTCAATCAAAACGTGACAATTCCTGAAAGCTTCGAGAGTTCAAGCTTAGGTGCAGCCGTTCTTGGATTATACGCTTTAGGAGAAATCCAAAGCCTTGATGAGGTTGAAGGTATGGTTGGTGAAACGAATGAACTTATCCCGATTGAAGAGAACGTTAAAGTATATGAAGAATTAATGTCGATTTATTTATCCGTGAGCAGGCAATTGGAAGGCGACTACAAGAGAATCGCTGATTTCCAAAGACGTCATTTAGAATGATTTTTAGGGAAAGCACAGATGCATTTGGCACTGTGCTTTTCTTTTTGCCTGGTAATTAAAATGGTAAGATGGTAGAAAACGATAAGGGGAATTTTCTATGGGAGCCAGTAAAACGAATGCAATGCGAATTCTTGATAACAAACGTATA
>VSSL01000725.1_pt1 | contig 10038 bp, 8 predicted proteins | sample 4557531 | NCBI WGS metagenome assembly VSSL01 (sample SAMN10986726, study PRJNA523729) | hot springs metagenome | isolation source: hot springs | place: India:Timba, Gujarat | collected 2018-05-31 | reverse complement strand
CTGAAACTTGAGCAGTACGGGCGTTGTCCAGCTCGCCCCTGTTCGTTGCCCCCGAGCCTCGCCGAGCGGTATCTCCTGTCCGTTGGCGGGGTCAAACAGAAACGCCCGATACACCGCGCCCGGCTCCAGCGACTTCAGCGTGACTCGCCACTGATATGTCGGCACGTAGACAAGACGCAACTCGCCCGGGACGCCAGCCGCATACGGCAGGAAATAATTGCCCTCGTTCCAGTGCGGTTCCACCCATTCGGGGTGCGGCTCGATGCGCCACCACGCATAACGCTCTAACAGCCGCTTTGCCATACCCAGCTGCGCGGAACCGGGCAGCTGATACGCCTCCTCCCACGGGGTGTCACCCCACGCCATGCCGTGAGGCGAGGGTCCATACGGCTTCTCGCGTGTGTTCACCTGCCAGATACCGTTCGCGCCGTAGGTGAAGCCCTTCGCGCCGTTTAGCCAGCACGCCCAGAACATCAGCCGCTGCACCTCCTGCCGGCTCGCCTCGCCGATGCCCTCGTAGCACACCTCCCCTTCCACCACCGGCATCACCGGCTGGCGGTTGTAGGAACGAACCACCTGCTGGATAGTGTTCGGCAGACTGGTGCGGTCGCCATGACCGGTCTGGAGCATATCGAAATCCAGCACCTCGTCGGCAAGGCTATCGCGTGCGGAGACAGAGGGATGCGCAGTGACGGGATGACCGTACGGGTCTATCGTGCGCACATATCGGGCGACCTCCTCCCACATCGCGCGGGTCGTGCGGGCGTACTGCTCGTGCCACTCACGTGGGCGGGAGTGGTCGTCATAGAAAGGCATCAGAATCTCGCCCGCCAGACACCACACCACGGGGTAGGCTCCCCATCGCGCTATCAGGTAGCGCCAGTGCTGTTTCATCTTCTCCACGCCCAGCCAGTGGATGTAGTAGCCCCAACAGCCCACAATGCAGGGAACCAGCCCGTTCTTCACCAGCCAGTGGATGCGCAGGTCCGCCATATCGAAGTAGCGCGGGTGGATGCGCTTCCAGCCCTCTTCCCAGGCGAAACCCGCTTCGTTTGCACTTCGCGGGTCGAATGCCCCCATGTCCGGGTACAGCCCTGCCACGATCTGGATAACCGTGAAGCCTTTCTGCACGCGGTCGGCAGTCAGTATGGCGAAGTCGCCCGGGAAGGTGAGCCGTTTGCACAAACCCATCCACCACGTGTCGCCCAGCCAGAGGAAGGGTGTGCCATCGCGGTGTTGCAAATATCGTCTGTTTGCAGAAACCTGCAGACCGCCGCGCCGAAGCAGAGGGTTGCTCCCCTCATACGGGGCAACGGTTAACGTGCCCTCCACCCCGTGCAGGGAGGGGTTGCCGGTGTCGGTACACACGGTGCGCCAGCGGTACTCTCCCTCTTGCGAAGGGGCAAAGCGCACCCGCCACTCCTGCTCTCCCGTCCAGAAGGCAGGCACCCGTTGCTCGCTGCCGTCCGGCGCGGTGAAGAGCACATCCAGCTCCAGGTCGTTAAACGGGTCGGAATAAGAGCGTGAGGACACGAAGCCCCACTCCACGGGGCAGTTCACCTGTGCCGAGTAGTGCATGAGACACCTCCTGCTTGCTATCCTCTGATGCCTTCCACCAGACAACGCACATACCAGATTTGTCCGGCGTGATAGATGTCATGTTCGATAGCGAGCAGGAAAATCTCCTCTGCGGTCAGCCTCTTGCCGTGATAATAGGGCACTTGCTGCATGAGCTGGTCATCGGTGAGGGAGCGGAGGGTTGCCTGCAGTTGCTCATGTCCGGCATCCGCAAGGCGGACGGCGGCGGAGATGTCGCCACCGTCTTGCTCAAACCGTTGCTGAATCTGTTCCCAGGTGAGTGCACCGTCTCCGAACGCCACGTTGTGCAGGGCGTGCTTGTCGCCCGCCGCGTGGAAGGCGATTTCCAGAATGGAACCGTGCATCCAGGGAAAACCTTTGTAGTGGGCGGGACGCCATCGCGCCATCTCGTCGTCTACGCCTTCCAGCGCACGGCGCAGAGAGTGATAGTGGCTGCCGCGGTAGGCGCGTTCCAGTAGTTCAGCAAGCATTTCCACCCGGCTCATACAAGCACCCCCTGGTAAATCTCAGCCAGACGAAGCGTGCAACCGATGGAAGCCAGGTACGCCTGCTCGTCCAACCCTTGCAGCACACTCAACAACCACCGACCGTCCGGCTGACGTTCGTAGTGCTCGACGCGCGGTTCGCTCTGCGACACCAGCAGGTAGTCATGCAGAGAAGGAATCTGGATATATTGCAGAAACTTCTCGCCTCTGTCGCGGGCTTCGGTGGACTCAGAAAGCACCTCGATGATCAGCGTGGGGTTCAACAGCACATCCTGCTGTTCGTCGCGAAACTGCGGTTCTCCGCAAACTACCGTCAGGTCAGGGTAAGCGAACATCTCCTGTCCTGGCGTTTGCACCTTCAGGTCGCTGGCATATCCCCTGCAGGACGTGTGGCGCAGTTGCGCGTGCAGGATGCCTGCGAGATTGAAGACAATCTGATTGTGCGCAGGACTTGCACCCGCGAACGCAAAGACCTCCCCGCGGATGTACTCCCGCTTGACCGATGAGGCACGCTCTTCTCGCAAGTAGTCCTCTGGGGTGAGTTTACCCCGGTATGCGCTGGGTAGAGCCATGACTACAACGCCTCCTAGGGGATAATTCCCCATTCGCGCAGGATACTGAGCAGAGTGGGGCGAGGTTTCCGCCAGAGCCACTCCTCTTTAAGCCAGAAACCGGGTAGCACCTTACTGCGCCAGACGCCGTCTTCGCTTGGCAGGAGTTCGAAGATTCCATGTTCGTTCAGCTCGTAGAAATCCACTGTCTGACGCTCTGGTTCTATGAGCCAATACTCCCTGACACCTGCCTTTTCGTAGTTCTCGAACTTCTCCACTCGGTCGCGTCGACGACTCTCGGGGCTAACGATTTCCACTACAAGGTCTGGGGCGCCATCGAAATAGGTTGGTTGTAACAGATGCAAGCGCGATCGCGCAACAAAGAAGATATCCGGCGAGTACACCACGTTGAGCTGAGACAAGTTCACTGTAAAAGGCTCCGTCCTTATCTCTCCCAGATCATGGTGCTCCGCGAAATGCTGCAACAGCGAGACCAGAAAAATGAATATCTGTACATGCGGGTCGTTAACAGGGCTCAGAATCCTCACCTCCCCCTCAATCCACTCTGCCCATACGTCCTCATCCGTCCACTGAAGGAACTCCTCCAGGCTCATGCGCTTGGGTGGAGCCTGCTTCGGTGGCACATTCAGCTGTGCTTCCATCCTCGTCCCTCCTGTGTGGGTCAGGCATGCTTCTGGCGGAAGTGCTCCATGAACTGCACCAGCGTGCGCACGCCCTCGATGGGCATGGCGTTGTAGATGCTGGCGCGGATACCGCCCACCGAGCGATGTCCTTTCAACTCGTGCAGACCCGCCTCTTTCGCCTGCTTGACGAACTCCGTCTCCAGTTCCTCGCTGGGCAGCCGCCAGGTGACGTTCATCAGCGAGCGGCTATCGGCTTGGGCGTGCCCGCGATAGAATCCCTCGCTGCGGTCGATGGCCTCGTACAGCATCTGCGCCTTCTGGCGGTTGATGGCGTGCATCTGCTCCAGCCCGCCGATGTTCTCCAACAGCCAGCGCGTAACCAGCATCACGATGTATACCGCGAACACCGGCGGCGTGTTGTACAGCGAGCGATGCTCCGCGTGTATCTTGTAGTTGAGCATGGTGGGGAGGTCGTCCGGCACCTGCTCCAGCAAATCCTGTCGGATGATAACGATGGTCACCCCCGCCGGTCCCACGTTTTTCTGCGCTCCGGCGTAAATCAGCCCGTAGCGTTTGACATCGACAGGGCGTGACAGGAAGTCGGACGAGGCGTCGCATACCAGCGGCACGTCACCTGCCTCCGGCTCGGAAGGGAACTGGATGCCCTGTATGGTCTCATTGGAGGTGAAGTGCACGTATACGGCGTTGGGGTCTATCTCGTACTCGCCGGTCTTCGGAACGCGGTTGTAGTTGTCGCTTTTTCCGTCCCAGACCACGCGCACATTGCCTTCTCGCTGCGCCTCTGCCAGCGCGCGCTTCGCCCACGAACCGGTCACGATATAATCGGCAGAGCGCGCGTTGTCGCGCAGGAAGCTCATGGGAACCTGCGAGAACTGCAGACTGGCTCCCCCTTGCAGAAACAACACGTGGTACTCCTCCGGCAGGTGCAACAATTGGCGGATATTCTCTTCTGCCTGCGCGATGATTTGCTCAAAGGTTTTGGAACGGTGGCTGATTTCCAGAATGGACGCGCCCACCCCAGGCAGCGCAAGCAGATTCTGCTGTACCTCCTGCAGCACCGGCAGCGGCAAGGTAGCAGGACCGGGCGAAAAATTGAAAACTCGTTCGGTCATCACGGATACCTCACACCACTTATTCAGCATAATGGTACCAAATCCACCGCGCTTTTTGCACGGCTACTCCACCCACAGCTTTGAATCATGCCTTATCTTCACCGTAACCGCTTTGCCGCCGGGCAGTTTACAGCGTATGCTGGCGATATAGCCGTCCTCGGTCATCTGTAAAACGGGAGGCTCGCAACCTCGTAGAGATTCCGGCTTCCACTCCAGCTCTTGCAGACTTCTCGCCCAGCGTTTGTGCTTCTCCCAAAAGCTTTTCTGCGCGTAGTACAGGCGCATCAGCTCCATGCGGGCGGGGTAGGTCGGGTCCGGGCAGAAGCGTGCCTTGCCGGGCGGAGCGGTGCTGAACTGTACGTAGCCCCACGTTTCGGGGCGGTGCATGTCGATGACCCCCTGCGGCGACCACACCCAGTTGTCCTCCGGCATGTTGGGCACTTTCTCGTAACGCCCGTTCACCACGCGCACCAGCCACTCCACGCGCGAGAAGTTCACCCGCCACTGGTCGCCATCGCGTGGTGGAGCCGGGCAGCCTGCAAACTCCGCCAGCACCTTCCAGGGTATCGCCATCTCCACGCTCCAGCCGCGGTCGATGTCGTTGGGGGTGTTCAGAGTGCCGTCGATGTACACCGCCGTTTTCAAACCGGGTATTTCCCACTCGTTCAGTGGGGGACCACCATCGCGGTACGGCTTGGGCAGACGCAGGTCCCACACAGTGTTCAGCGCATTGATCTCTATCTCGTAGTAGTTGTGGTTGTCCCCGTCGGGGTCGATGAACACCTCGAAGTCGTTGTCCTGAAAGATGACCGAGTCGTGCTCGGTGAGCGTTGCCCAGACGTGCGGTTCTTCCAGCTCTGCGCCGATATAGAAATATTCGTCGTCCCACAGCATCTTGGCACGCGTGCGGAAGCGCGGGCGCGGTCGCTTATCGCCTTCGATATCCACGAAGTCTTCCGTCCACGCGGCGTCGCGCCATGCCTCGTCATCCAGCTTGCCGTCTATCACAATCGGTTTGCGGGCGCGGTAGCAGATGTAGTGTCGTGGGTAAGGTACTTGCATCTGCATCCGTTGCCTCCTGTCACTGTGTGAGAATAAACTCTAAGCGCCGGGATTCACCTTTCTGCAGATGGAAGTGAAAAACATGCTTGCGTCCGCGATACGTGGCTTCCACCTGGTAGCGCCCGAAGAATCCCTTGAAACGGACTGAGCCGTTTTTGTCTGTAGCTCCAGAGTGCTTCGTTTTCCACTCCTCGTGTATGAGGCGGCGTAGACGTTCGTATGCGGGAAGCGGGTTACCTTTTTCGTCCAGAAGACCTCCCTCTGGAAGCCATATCTCGCCTCCGTCCAGCCCAAAATAGATGATGCCCGCTACCTGAGGATGCCCGAATACGGTGCGGTAGAACTCTTCCACCGCCTCCGCCTGATGTTCCGGAGTCCATGCGCCTCTGCGATAGCTGCCCTGTATAGCCGTTCCGGGGGAAGAGATGTAGACCAGCTCGGTGAAGTAGATGGGTAGTCCCAGTCTTGTGCCGAAGGTCTCGCACGCCTGCCACAGCTCCTCCGGAGCGGGCCAGTAGGTCGCCGTGCGGTCGTGCGCCTGAATGCCCACCGCGTGCAGGGGAACGCGTTTTTCCAGAAGCATCTCCAGCAGTCGCAGAAACCGCTCGCGGGCGTCGGCATCGGCGAAAAGGTCGTACTCGTTCACCAGCAGACGGGCTTGGGGATTGGCTTCGTGCGCCCAGCGCAGGGAGTCCGCCACATACGGGAACACCTTGTCCAGCGGTTCACGACTGTCTTCCGGTCTGTCCCACTCACCCCACACGCGGCAGTGTATCGGCTCGTTGACCACGTCCCATACCATGTTCACGTCGCGGTAGTCTTGCACCTCGCGCTGAATGCGCTTCTTCAGCAGTTCGTACTGGGTGGCCCGGTCGTATTTGAACAGCCACAGAGGCTGCGCAGTCTTGGGATACTCGCCATACTGCCTGCTCCAGACCAGCATGTGACCGTAGAACTGCTCCACGCCGTTGGGCAGACACCACTCGCGGATGAACCTCCGCCGCTCTTCCCGGAGCGGTTTGCCTTCGTCCGGTTCGTACTGCCCCCAGTTAAACTCCAGCAGTTCCACAAAGTTGAACAGTTCTTTAAAGTATGCCAGCTGGCGCGTGTCGGTGTAATGAGACGGGCGCAGGGGACAGCCGAAAGCAAAGTCGTGGCTCAGCTGGGCGATTTGCACAGATACCCCTGACGCGGGCAAACCATTTGCGTAGCGGAAGTACAGGGAGATTTCGCCCTTACGGTGCTTTTCGATACCCTCCGCTGCCTGAGCCAACACGGCAGACGCTTGACCCTGCATGGACACACCTCGTTGATAGCTTGCATTCGCTATGAAGTAACCCCAGTATAAACAAACGGGATACTTCCGTCAAGCGACAGGACTTGCCTTCACTCTCATCGAAATGTGCAGGCAAGGAGGAGCGTAAGAATGGAAGGCTTTTTCGCTGCGTTCATCAACCAGATATTCTGGCTATTCCTGATATACTCGTTCCTCGCTCCACTGATTAAACAGAGGATGTTAGAAGCAGCGCGCCTGCAGGCGATCGCTGCGTTTGAGCGGAAGCGGGGCACGCGCGTCATTGCCATGATACACCGTCAAGAGGCTCTGGCTCTGTTTGGCATTCCGTTGTTCCGTTACATCAATATCGAGGATGCCGAGGAGCTGCTTCGCGCTGTGCGCATGACACCACCCAATAGACCCATAGACCTCATTCTGCACACACCGGGAGGGCTGGTGCTTGCCAGCGAACAAATCGCCCGCGCTCTATGCAATCATCCGGCAAAGGTCACTGTATTTGTGCCGCACTATGCGATGTCCGGCGGCACGCTCATCGCACTCGCGGCGGACGAGATTGTGATGGACCCTCATGCGGTGCTGGGACCGGTAGACCCCCAGCTGGGCGAGTACCCGGCTGCGTCCATCCTGCGAGCGGTGGAGATGAAGCGCCCGGAGCGCGTGGACGACCGCACACTGATATTAGCCGATGTCGCCCGCAAGGCGATATGGCAGGTGCGTCGCTTGCTGGAGGAGATACTCTCCACGAAGATGCCCGAAGACAAGGCGAAACAGCTGGCAGCGCTGCTCAGCGAAGGCACGTGGACGCACGACTACCCCATCTGCGCGGAAGAGGCAAAAGCAATGGGGTTGCCCGTGAGCACCGATTTTCCTGAGGAGATTCACCGATTGATGGCGCTGTATCCTCAGCCCGTACAGCGCAAGGCGAGTGTAGATTACGTGCCCATTCCCTACGAGCCGGACACCCGTCCTCAACCCGCTCCTCGCCGGCGCACACGAGGAAGCCGGACGGTGTAAAAAGTAAAAGCCCCTCTCCCAATTCTTGGGAGAGGGGCGAAGGTGAGGGTTATTCGTCTCCAATCGCGCCGAAGTTCTGCACGAGGATACCGAAGTCGAACAGGGTCACCTCTTCATCCCCGTCCAGGTCGGCGTTGGGGTTCCAGTTCTCGTCGCCGGGCATACTGCCAAATGCGCTAACCAGCTCGCCGAAGTCAAACAGCGTCACCTCGTTGTCGCCATCGATGTCTCCGTTGGTCAACGTGGCATCTTGACCGGAGACCTCCTCCGCCAGCCCAAGCGTCACGCCCGCCAGGTTCACCCTCAGCCAGTGGTTGGCTTTGAAGGAGACCTCGTAGGTGCCCGGCTCTACCCACAGCGAGTAATTGCCGTTGCGGTCGGTGTAGATGGTGCGGGTCTGCTCGCTGCCGCCTTGCTTGCGCAGGCGGACGGAGATGGGTATGAGCGAGGGGTCGCCGCTGTAGTCGCCCAGGGTGATGCTTCCCCGAATGACCGCCAGTTTGCCGTACAGCACGAAGGCGCAGTTCCAGCGGTCTTTCGGGTCCTGCCCTGCCTTGGGCTGGATGCTGGCAGGCGCGTACTGCTCGAAGCCCGGGTTGGGGAACTGAGCCGACCGCCACATGAAGTCCTGCTCCACGTCCGCCGGCTGCATGTCTGCCCCTGTCAGCCACGCCAGCGCGCTGAAGGTGGTGCCCGCCGAGTAGATGGTCAGATAGTAGTCGCCCTCCGGCAGGAACAGGTTCAGCCCGGAGTAGCGGTGCAGCCAGTTCTCGCCGCCGGGGATACGCGGGTCATCTACCCCCGCCGTGTAGGGTCCCAGCACGCCCTGAGCCACTTGGTCGCCGTCCACGGGGCGGTTCAAGCCGGTGCGTCGCCAGATGATATAGCGCACCTCCGTGCCCTGATACCCGTCCACGATGAACCAGTTCGCGTCCACCTGGCTGATAACCGCACCACCCGCCGGAATACGGAAGGGGATGGCAGACCACCGCTGGGGCATCGTCGTAGAGTAATTACCGGAGATGTAGCCCAGATACACCTCGTTTCCGCTGGAGAGAACCGTGTGCGGCGCCCCTGTGTCCCATACGGGCGCTTTGGTGGACTCGTACACCGCCGTCGCAATGTGGTTGTCATCCAGCGTTATCTGCAGTTCGGGGTCGCCAGTGTAGTCGTCATCGTCAATCTGCCACTTCTCAAACTCGTTGCCGTCGGATGACAGCGTTGCGGCGGTGAGTGAGATGGCAGCCCCCGCCGGGTACACGCGCACGAAGGGGGTAACCCCGTTTCCGGTGTTTGCCAGGTCGGCGGGCGCAGAAACGCTAACACCTTCGTACGGGTTGTCACCGAGGATGATAAGCGTGCGCGCGGGAGCCGCAAACGCGGTCAGGGACCAGCTCAGCACATCGTTGTTCTGGTAAGGAAGCACGGTGCGTGCGCTGAAGCCGACCCACGCCGAGCCCGAGGAGTCCAGCACGCCCGCAGAGGCAAGGTCAATGACCAGCGCCATAATCGCCTCACCATCCACCGAGACGGTGAGCCATCCTCCGGCATAGTCGACGCGGGCGGTGTGCACCTGCTGGTCGGTCACGTCGATCGTGTTCGGGAACAGGCTGACGGCATCTACCAGTTCGCCGTTGAGGTAGATAGCCACCACGTTCGTGTAGTTGCCCTCCGGCAACTGGAAGAAGGTAGCGATGCTGACGGTGAGGGTTCCGGCACCGCCCTTCTCGTTCACATTCAGGGTGGCGGCGACGTTCTGTACATGGAACGCCAGCCCGTAGCCGAAGCCGTCCTCCGGCGACGGCGAGGTGAACTGGAACTGGAAGGTGGTCGAGAAACCGTACGTCAGGTTCTGCTTGGTAGAGTACCACGCGGCACCTTGCTGGTTCATACGGTTCTCGGTAAGACGGAGCCGGTTTGCTGTGACCTGGGCTGTGCCTACCAGATTCAGTCCCGCTGAAGAGCTGAAGTTGGGGTAGTTAATCTGCGCGAACGCGGGAGCAACGGCAAGAGCAACAAATGCCCAGCACAGCAAACGAGCTACATACCGGGTAGCGCGAGACATCTTGGTACCTCCTCCTTTCACAATTAAGGATACTACCGGTATACCACTGGTATCAAAAGTATATTACAAACACCACAAAAAGCGCAAGTGGTCGTTTTGCCTCACGTAAAATCTTGCTGAAAACCATTCGTTGCCTCACCTAAGAACCTTTTCAACACCCATTACCCGTATGCTCCTACAACACCCTT
>VSSL01000724.1_pt1 | contig 10047 bp, 9 predicted proteins | sample 4557531 | NCBI WGS metagenome assembly VSSL01 (sample SAMN10986726, study PRJNA523729) | hot springs metagenome | isolation source: hot springs | place: India:Timba, Gujarat | collected 2018-05-31 | reverse complement strand
TTTCTTTTTCTGCTGTCGGGCTTGTGGATCGGCTTTTCCCTGATGGCCGCCGCCATTACCGGTATGCTCATCGCCGACTTGAACCTTCCCCCAGGCTTTTCCGTCTGGACAAAGGTCGGGAACCTTTTGGTCAATTCCATGTGGAACAGCGTGAACTCATGGTCCCTCACGGCCCTGCCTCTTTTTGTCTTTATGGGCGAATTGCTTCACCGAACCGCCATATCGGACAAACTCTTTAACGGCCTCGTCCCGTGGCTGAACCGCATCCCGGGAAAACTCCTGCACATCAATGTCTTCGCCTGCTCGCTTTTCGCGGCGGTTTCCGGATCCAGCGCCGCCACGACGGCCACCGTCGGAAAAATCACGTTGGATGAACTGTCCAAACGCGGTTACAGCGAATCCTTGGCTTTGGGATCCCTAGCCGGCGCCGGGACTTTGGGGTTTATGATCCCCCCCAGTTTGATCATGATCATTTACGGGATTTTGTCGGACACCTCCATCGGGCAGCTCTTCATCGGGGGGATTTTGCCGGGGCTGCTCCTGGCGGGCTGTTATTCGCTTTACATTATGGTCCAGGCAGTGCTCACGCCCAGTGTTGTGCCGCCCGGGGAAGAATCCTTCACATGGTCGCAGCGCCTGCGATCCTTGGCCGATTTAGCCCCGGTCTTCTCCTTGATCGCCGTCGTCCTCGGCGGCATTTACCTGGGTTACACGACCCCGACGGAAGCCGCGGCCATCGGGGTGCTGGGGGCCTTCGTCTTAGGGGTTCTTTTCCGAACCATGAGTTTCGCCGTTTTCAAAGAGGCCGTCCTAAGCGCCGTGAGGACCTCGACCATGATCACCTTTATTATCGTCGGGGCGGCTTTTCTCAGCCAAGTCGTGGGGTTTTTGGGCATCACCACGGCCGTTAGCCGATTCATCGCTGAACGGAACCTTTCGCCCTATATGCTGATTTTCATTTTGGGGCTTATGTATCTTTTTCTCGGCATGCTCTTGGATGGCATTTCCTTGGTGGTCATGACCCTCCCCATTGTCCTTCCGATGGTGCTTCACGCGGGATTTTCACCCTTGTGGTTCGGCATCTTCCTGGTGTTCATGGTGGAACTGTCCCAAATCACGCCGCCCGTCGGCTTCAGCATTTTTGTGCTGCAGTCCATGAGCAGCAGAGATGTGGGTTTCATCCTCAGGGCCACCTTTCCCTTTTTCATGATCATGATTCTGGCGGTGGTCCTGGTGACGATCTTTCCACAGATCGCCCTGTTTCTCCCTCAAAAAATGGTCGGTTGAGCTTTCTCCGCCCCATGCCGGAGAAACGATTGACACCATAATCTCTTTGGATTAGAAGCCGTTGTGACGGTCAAGGATCTCCCGCGAGAGTTCCCATCGGCGACGGTCGTGATTTCGCGTGCGAATTGGTGAGAGCGCTGTGTGTTTTTCTGGGAGACCGCCTTCCATGAACGAGCAGTGCCGATCTGAGCCTAGGGATGGCTCGGAACCCACCCCAGCCCAAGTGTTCCCACGACGACTTCTCTCCGGGACGCGGTGTCCAAAAATCCATTCCATCCGGATCTCTGGCGTCACAAAGGAGGATCCATGCGTTCCATCCACGTGGATGATATAGTCCGCACCGTACGAGACCTGGCCATCCGGGCAAACACGGAACTCGGCGACGATGTGCTGCACGCCTTCAAAGCGGCTCTGGAAAAAGAGGAATCCCCCACAGGCCGGGACATCCTCAAACGTCTCATTGAAAACGCCCAGATCGCCCAAGCCGAAAAAATCCCCATGTGTCAGGATACCGGCTTCGCCGTTGTGTTCGTGGATATGGGACAGGACGTCCATATCGTGGGCGGATCCTTACGGGGGGCCATCGAGGAGGGCGTCCGGCAAGGTTATCGAGACGGCTACCTGAGAAAAAGCATTTGTCACCCTTTCACCCGCCAGAACACAGGCGACAACACGCCGGCCATCATCCACATCGACATGCAGCCGGGCGACCATTTCCGCCTCACCCTGGCGCCCAAAGGGGGCGGCAGCGAAAACATGAGCCGGGTGACCATGCTCACCCCCGCCGTGGGCATTCAAGGGGTGAAGGACTTCGTCGTGCAGCGGGTCAAGGAGTCGGGGCCCAATCCGTGCCCGCCGACCATCGTGGGCGTCGGGATCGGCGGCACCTTCGAACAGGCGGCGCTCTTGGCCAAGAAGGCGCTCCTGCGCCCCGTGGGCAGTCCCAATCCCGATCCGGAGCTCCAGGCTTTGGAAGCGGATTGGCTTGAGGCCGTCAACCGCCTGGGGATCGGTCCTCAGGGATTGGGAGGAAGGATCACCTCCCTTGCCGTGCACATTCTCATGATGCCGTGTCACATCGCAAGCCTTCCGGTGGCCGTAAACATCCAATGCCACGCGGCGCGCCATAAGGAAGCGTCTTTGTAAGCCGGGGCTCGTCGGAAGCCTCGCCCTGGACAGGGGGCCGTCTGGTCGCGGCCCGGAGGAGTTTCCCCATGATGCCGGATGCCATTGTGTTGCAGACCCCTTTGAACGAACACGACGTGACCTCGCTCAAGATCGGCGACCGTGTGCTGCTTAACGGCGTGTTGTACACGGCGCGGGACGCCGCCCATAAACGCCTCGTTGAATTGCTGGATAACGGACAGCCTTTGCCCTTCGATTTATCGGGACAGGTCATCTACTATGTGGGGCCCTCGCCGGCACAACCGGGACGCCCTGTGGGAGCCGCAGGCCCGACCACGAGCTACCGCATGGACGCCTATGCGCCGGTGCTCATCCGTCACGGCCTTCGGGGCATGATCGGCAAGGGAGCCCGCAATGACATGGTCAAGGAAGCCATGCGGCAATACAAGGCCGTTTACTTTGCCGCCATCGGGGGCGCCGGCGCCTTGATGGCCCGAAGCATTCTTTCCGCGGAAGTCATCGCGTATCCGGAACTGGGCCCGGAAGCCGTCAGGCGTCTGGAAGTCAGGAATTTCCCGGTCATCGTGGCCAACGACGTCCACGGCGGGGATCTCTACGAAGAAGGAGTCCGCCGCTACGCCCGATCGGCTTGAGGATCATCAGCCGCCCCTTCGTCGGTCTTCCTTTCCGAGCCGCAGGGACGGCTCGGGCCGGGAGTCGCGGGGTGGGCAGTATCCCGTCACCAGGAGGAGGGTTTCATGAAGAAAGTCGTTTTCCAACCCAAGGTCCGCTACAAGCTCCACCCGGGCTACCTGGCCTGGATCCTCCACCGCGCCACGGGGATCCTTCTGGGAGTCTACCTCTTTTTGCACATTTGGGTGATCCATCACCTCTCGCAAGGAGAAGAAGCCTTCAACGAGGTCATGGCCGTTGTGCAGTCGCCGCTTTTCCACCTTATGGAAATCGGCCTGCTGGCGACGGTCGTCTACCACGGACTGAACGGACTTCGGGTGGTTTTCATCGACTACGGCAACCTGGCCAAGCGGGACATCATGCGCAAGGTGGTCTACGTGGTCTTGGTTGTATCCGCCGGTTTGGTGGCGGCGGGGGCGGTTCCCATGCTTCGCTTGGCGTTCGGTCTTTAAGAGGAGGCACACGACATGTTGGGCAAATATTTCGGATCCGGCCGGTCCGGAGCTTTCGATTGGTTTTTTCAGCGCGTTTCCGGCATCGCCCTGCTGATCACGCTTTTTCTCCATTTCTGGGTGCTGCACTACGCCACGGAAGGCCCCGTGACCTATCAAAAAGTCATGGCGCGCATGGTCTCCCCTGCATGGAAGGCCCTGGACATCGCCTTCCTTATTTTTGCGGTCTATCACGCCATGAACGGCTTCAAGATGATCATCGACGACTATGTACACTCGCCCGGCGTGCGGGCGGTCCTTGTGGGGGCTCTGTGGGTTGTGGCCATCGGATTTTTCGGGCTGGGCGTCCTCACCATCGTCACTCTCAAAGTGCAAGCCTAGCAGCAAAGGAGCGATTTCGACCATGGGCGATATTCCAGTCACAGTCCATAAGCACGACGCTTTAATCGTCGGCGCCGGAGGAGCGGGACTCCGGGCGGCCCTGGAGGCTTCCAAATTCGTTAATACGGCGGTGATCAGTCAGGTTTTTCCGACGCGTTCCCACACGGTGGCGGCCCAAGGGGGCGTGGCGGCATCCCTGAGCAACGTGGAGCCGGATGATTGGGTCTGGCACATGTTCGATACCATCAAGGGGAGCGACTATCTGGGGGATCAGGACGCCATTGAGCTCATGTGTCGGATGGCCCCGGAAGTGGTCATCGAACTGGAACACATGGGCATGCCTTTCAGCCGCCTCCAGGACGGAAAGATCTTCCAGCGACGGTTCGGCGGTCACACGAAAGATTTCGGCAAGGAAGCCATTTGCCGGACCTGCGCCGCGGCGGACCGCACCGGACATGCCATGCTCCACACGCTCTACGAACAGTGCGTGAAAAACCACGTCATTTTCTACAATGAATTCTTCGCCTTGGAACTGCTCAGGAACGAAGGCCACGTGGTGGGCGTCCTGGCCTGGGACATCGCCAACGGAGGATTCCACATCTTCCATGCCAAGGCCACGCTGTTCGCCACCGGCGGCTATATCCGCGTGTATAAGACCAACTCCAACGCCCATATCAACACCGGGGACGGATTGTCCCTGACCTTGCGGGCGGGGTTGCCCGTTGAAGATTTGGAATTCGTTCAATTCCATCCTACGGGTATCTATGGCGTCGGCAACCTGATCACCGAGGGCGTGCGCGGCGAAGGGGGCTATCTTCTGAACAAGGACGGCGAACGCTTCATGAAGCGCTACGCCCCCACCGTGTGGGACTTGGCGTCCCGCGATGTGGTCTCCCGGGCCATGGCCGAAGAAATGCGCCAAGGGCGCGGCTGTGGCCCCAAAGGCGATTATATCCTGCTTAAGCTGGATCACATCGGGGCGGACCTCATTCACGAGCGCCTCCCGGGCATTTGGGAACTGGCCTATGTGTTCGCCCACGTGGACTGCACCAAAGAACCCATCCCGGTGACGCCTACGGCCCATTACTCCATGGGCGGCATCCCCACGAACCGGTTTGCGGAAGTCGTCATCGGCAACATGGAAAGGCCCGAGGAGCCGGTCAAGGGCTTTTACGCCGCCGGAGAAGCCGCCTGTGCGTCCGTGCACGGCGCCAATCGCTTGGGGTCCAATTCCCTGCTCGACATCATGGTCTTCGGCAAGGTAGGCGGAAAGCGCATGGCGGAATTCGCCCAATCGCTCCCCGAACATGTGCCGCTTCCGGAAAATCCCGGGCGAAAAGGCATCGAAGAAGTGAAAAATCTGCTCAACGGCAACGGCCCGGAACGCATGGGCGCCATCTGGGATGAACTTAAGGAGACCATGGAGTTCAACTGCGGCGTGTTCCGCACGGAAGAAACCCTCATGACCCAAAGAGGGATCCTCCAGAAACTGTGCGAACGCTTCAAAAAGGTGGGCATCGCCGACAAGGGCCTGACCTTCAACCTGGACCTCATCGAAACCCTGGAACTGGGGCATATGCTCGATTTTTCCAAGGCCATCGTGGAAGGGGCTCTGGCCCGTCAGGAAAGCCGCGGGGCCCATTACCGCGACGACTACCCCAAGCGGGACGATGTCAACTGGCACAAGCATACTCTGGCCACAATGGATGAAGACGGCACCATTCACCTGGATTACAAGCCGGTGCGCATGAAGCCGCTCACGGTGCCCACGTTCGAACCCAAAGAACGCGTCTACTAGCCCGAGTGTTGTCTGGCGCGGTAGAAAAGATCTTCTCTGAAGAAGAGGTGCACACGATGGTCAAGACAGTCACATTCTCCGTCTTTCGATACGATCCGGAAAAGGACAGCCGCCCCTATTACAAGGACTACCGCGTGGAACTCCGCCGCCCCGGCATGATGGTCTTAGACGGGCTGAACCAAATCCGTTGGGAGCAGGACGGGACGCTGGCCTATCGCCGATCCTGCCGGGAAGGAGTGTGCGGCTCCGACGGCCTGAACATCAACGGCGTCAATATGCTGGCGTGTATCACGCACATCGAGGAACTCAAGGAACCCATTGTCGTCCAGCCCCTGCCGTCCATGCCCGTCATCAAGGATCTGGTGGTGGATTTCACCGACTTTTATGCCAAGTACTATTTGGTAAAGCCGTACCTCATCACGAAAACGCCGCCTCCCTCCGACCGGGAACGGCTGCAGAGCCCGGAAGACCGAAAGAAACTGGACGGTCTCTATGAATGCATCCTGTGCGCCTGTTGCAGTACGTCGTGTCCCAGCTTCTGGGCCGATCCCAATTACTTGGGCCCCGCGGCACTCCTGAAGGCCTGGCGCTTCATCGCCGATTCCCGGGATGAAGGCGCCGACGAACGGCTCGAGATCATCAACGATCGGGACGGCGCGTGGCGATGCCACACCATCTTGAACTGTGTGGAAGCCTGTCCCAAGCAGTTGAACCCCACGGAAGCCATCGCCGAACTGAAGAAGGCGATCATCCATCGTAAATTCTAGAACCGCCGTTTTTCCATCGGAGGACCCCACCCTCCGGCCAACTGGACATCGCCGGCTCGTTGTCGGACAGCCTTACAAGGCCACCCGGCAACGAGTCCAGGCAGGGCCCCTCACCGCGCCTCGAAAAAACGCCCCCCGACTCGCACGACCCGCCATCGCTTAACCCGGATTCGCCTGTTGAGTCCGGAGCGGTTTTCGTCGCAGCCGTGACCGAAGAGGACCCCCAAGGAAGCTTGTCCGTATCGGCCGACATTCGTGGAAGTTCGGTTGATGTTGCGCGTTCCTTCAGTTAAAAAGCTTTATCCAATGGAAACCGTCCAAGGAGGTCGACCATGCACACCGCCGACGATGCGAGCCACGAACTCAAGGAGCTTAAGCTCGGGAGAAAAATCAAAGAACTTCGAGACAAATACCGCTTGACCGTTCAAGACCTCTCCGCCCGCACCGGTCTGGACAAGGACCTGTTGTCCAACATGGAAAGCGGTGCCGTCATCCCTCCCGTGGCCACATTGCTCAAGCTGGCCAAGGCGTTCCATGTGGGCCTGGCTTATTTCTTCGAGGACGAACCCGTCGGCGTCAAAATTTCCCTGACCCGCAAGACGGACCGCACGCGGTTGGAAAGGCGCCCCCACCACATGTCCGGGGAAGTGACCTACGTCTATGAGACGTTGGAGAATAGGAAACCGGACAAACACATGGAACCCTTCCTGGTGGAGTTCCCGGCCATGGCCACCGAGGAGATGGTGTTCGTCAGTCATGAAGGGGAGGAGTTCGTCTACCTGATGGAAGGGCGTCTGGAATTTCGCACGCCGGACCGGGTAGAAATCTTGGAGCCCGGCGACAGTATTTATTTCGATTCCGAGGTGAATCACAGTTTCCGCAGTGTGGGAGACAGCCCGGCCAAGGCAGTGGTGGTGGTCTGGAGCCGGCCCTAGCGGCCGATAAGGACGGCGCTCATGATCGAGGTGCGATTTCACGGACGCGGCGGCCAGGGAACGGTGGTGGCTTCTATCCTCATGGCCAAGGCCTTTTTTCAGGCCGGGTATTTTGTCCAAAGCTTCCCGCTTTTCGGTGTGGAGAGGCGGGGAGCGCCGGTGGAAGCTTACTTGCGATTGGCCACCAGAAAAATCCTTATCCGCACCAATGTGTACACACCGGATCATGTGGTTGTCCTGGACTCCACGCTGCTGGGGGCCGTCGATGTGACCCGGGGGTTGAAACCCGGCGGCTGGATTCTCGTCAACGCCTCGACAATGCCCGAAGATCCTGCGGCTTTTGCCCCTTTTCGATTGGCCATGGTGGACGCCACACGAATCGCCTTGAAGCACGCTTTGGGCACCCGAACGCATCCCATCGTGAATACGGCCATGATGGGCGCCTTCGCCCGGGTGCTTGGAGAACCGCCGCTTGAAGCCGTTGTGCATGCCATCCGAGATGAAATCCCGATCAAGCCCGAGGCCAACATCGCTGCGGCGCGCGAAGCTTATGAGGCCGTTCTTTTCCTGAGGCCGAGCGTGGGCAAAAGCACCCTGTCTTTATCCGCGGCGTCCGATTCTTCCGCGGCATCGTGACATCGAGGAAAGAGGTTTCCCATGGCACACGCGCCCGTGTCTTCGGTTTCGGTCCCCTTTATCCCCCGATCCACCACGACGACGGAAAGTAACAAGACAGGCTCGTGGCGGTTTCTCCAACCTCGTTACGTTGAAAAAACGGCCCCCTGTAGTGCCGCCTGCCCGGCGGGAGAAGACATCGCGCGGGTGGAAATGCTGGTGGCCCAAGGCCTTTTCAAGGAAGCCTGGGAGACGATCCTGCTGGAAAACCCCTTTCCCGGTGTGTGCGGCCGGGTGTGCTTTCATCCGTGCGAAAGAGTATGCAATCGCGGGGCCTTCGACGAACCCATTGCCATCCACACACTGGAGCGCTTCGTGGCGGATACGGCCATGCGCTACGGTCTGCAACCGCAGAGACTCCAAACCGCTCCGAAAGCGGAACGCGTTGCCGTGGTGGGCGCGGGTCCTAGCGGCCTCGCCGCCGCTTATTTTCTCGCCCGGCTGGGGTATGGGTGCGACGTCTTCGAGGCGCGTGCGGAGCCCGGGGGCTTGCTCCGCTGGGGTATTCCGCCGTATCGGCTCCCCGTGCCCGTGCTGCACTGGGAGTTGGAGAACCTGCGCGCTCTCGGCGTGGACATTCGTTGCAACCTCAAGATCAGCGCCGATTTTCTCCATGGGCTGGAGGAACGCTACGCGGCGGTTTTTCTCGGCTGCGGCCATTACAAGAATATCGAGCTCGGGATTCCGGGCGAGGATCTTCCGGGGGTGGAGGAAGGCCTGCCTTTTTTGGAAAAGGTACGATCCGGCGATCCGCCGACTTTTTCCGGAACCGTGGCGGTCATCGGCGGGGGGAACACCGCCGTGGACGTTTCCCGATGCGCCCTTCGGCTCGGCGCCAAAGTGATCGTGGTTTACCGCAGACGCCGGGAGGACATGCCGGCCTTCGGCCATGAGATCCAAATGGCCTTGGATGAAGGCGTAGAACTCATGGAACTGTGGACCCCCCAGGCCATCTCCTTGCACCCGAAAGGCTTTCAGCTGACCCTGCAAAAAATGGAGGTGGCCGCGGAACACGGCGGCCGGGCTCAGGTGAGACCCGTGCCCGGGGAGACGACGGCACTCGTTGTGCAAAAGATTTTCAAGGCGCTGGGGAACACCGCCGAGGAGTCGTGGCTTGAGCCGCCCGGAGAGCCGGCATCCCACATCCATCGGCTGCCCAATTCGGTGCTTGTGCGTCGGGACAACGGGGCGGTCGTCCTATACGGAGGGGACTTGGCGGCTCAAAGCAAGTCCGTAGCCCACGCCGTCGGCTCAGGGAAAGAAGCCGCCATGGCCGTGGACCTCTATTTCCGCAGGGGCTGGGAGGCCGTCCCGGAAGGTGTGGGACGATGCCGCGTGGGTCCGGGACCCTCTTTGTCCATGGAAGTCTATATGGGCGGGGAACGATGCCGGCGGAATCCCCATGTGGTGACGTTTCAGGAAATCAATACGGACTATTTCCTCTACGCGACCAGGATCATCCAACCTCGGCTTCTCGTGGAGGAACGCGTTCAGGGCTTTTCGGAAATCGATCTCAAGGTGAGTGCCGCTTTGGCCATCCGCGAAGCCGAGCGATGTTTCAACTGCGGCGTGTGCAACCAATGTGACAACTGTCGGTTATACTGCCCGGACATCGCTGTGTGCCGAGACAGCTCACCCCAGGGACGCCACATCAACCTGGATTACTGCAAGGGCTGCGGTGTCTGCGTCGTGGAATGCCCCCGCAACGCCATGTCGCTCGTGGAGAATGAGGCAGGAGGCCGCCCATGAAAAGAGTTGTGGAAGGCAGTCATGCCGTTTCAGAAGCCGTGCGGCTGTGCCGGGTTCAAGTGATCTCGGCCTACCCCATCACTCCACAGACGCATATTGTGGAACTCCTCTCCGAATTTTGCTCGGAAGGCTCTCTCAAGGCCAAATTCCTCCGTGTGGAAAGCGAACATTCGGCTATGGCGGCC
>VSSL01000723.1_pt1 | contig 10048 bp, 7 predicted proteins | sample 4557531 | NCBI WGS metagenome assembly VSSL01 (sample SAMN10986726, study PRJNA523729) | hot springs metagenome | isolation source: hot springs | place: India:Timba, Gujarat | collected 2018-05-31 | reverse complement strand
TGAAGTATTTGACATTTTGGGTAATTCACTGCTTAAAACCAATAATTTTATAATTCCAATTGATAAATTTCCAAATGGCTTGTACTTCCTCTCCATTAAAACACAAAGTCGGGAGTATAGAACCAAATTCATAAAGAATTAGCAACATTATTAAACATTGCTTAAAATTTGATACATAGTTACATTGAGAAAAAAAAAAATCACTTAAAAGTGAAGTAATGAATTACTACTATTATAAGTCGAATAGGATTTATCAAATAATTTGATTACCTACAGCCAAGGTAATTTGGATATCAAACTTTGTGAAAATCCAAAACAATGATTTTAGCCAACGCTCTATGTAACAATACAATGCAATATTTGTTAATAATTTTTGTCTCTAAAAATTACTTTGATAATTCTAAACATTGATATTTATGAAGAGAATATTGATTTTAATAACACTACTAATAAATTCTGTCTATGTCTTTTCTCAATCTCCGCAAGAGGAATTAGCAAGACTTGTCGAATCCTATCGATTACCAACAATTATAAATGTTCGACGTTTCGAAAAAATATGTGAAACTTTTGACTAAGAAGGATAAAATCTATTTCGTCCTTGCAGATAGCATTTTTAAGTATGAACCCAGTTTTTCTGGAAAACCGAAAAAGTTTTTCCACCTTTTGCACAAAGGAATTGAAGTCCCAATTTTTATAGCATCCACAAATGAATTCTTCAACACTGGCGACACACTTTTTTTCATTGGTTCAAGACCAATTGGCGATACAACTTGGCTCGACCCATTTTCCAACTACGAGGCTTTCTTTCTAACATATTCCGAAGATAGCGAAGGCATTCGTTTTTCCACTCTTCAATCTTCAAATAACGCTAATTCTCTTGATTTTATCAATGTTCGCTACCATTTCGAAGAACACCACCAATATTCAATTGGTCAACCAGAAGTCTCTTCCCAAACTGTGAATGGCGAAGGCTGGGTTTGGGAATTGCTTTCTCCACGTGACGATTTTATTCAAAAAGATAAATTTACATTCATTCGCAATCTCTATCCATCGCCTTTTGCAGATTCAGTTAAATTCAGATTTTTTGCTTTAAGCCCAAAGTTCGACTCGAATTACACAAAGCACAACATTGCTGTCTTAATAAACAACGACACTGCATATAGAAACATTTTTCCAGCGGGTAAAAACCTTGATTTTACTTTCCAATATCCCGTAAACAAATTGCTCCTTGGCGAAAATGTTTTCGAAATTGTAAACTTGGGAACTTACAAACCAAATGGTCAACTCGTCGTTCCAGATGTTATCGGTTTCCAATTTTTTGAATACGAAAGCAAGGATATTCCGTTGGCACAAGATGGTTTTGCTTCGTTTCGAATCCACAAAGAATCAATCCCAACAAAATTGACAATTAACAATTTACGAACACAAATCGCATTTGTAATTGATACAATTTCCAATCAAGTTGGGATTAAGCAAGCAACCCCATCGGTAAACTTCTGGGTTAATTCCACAAATAGAGACTTACGGGTCAACATAAACGATTCGCTATTTTCCACCAAACAAAGAGGGCTCCATTTGTTTGTTTATGACAGTATTCAGAGTTCCATTAAACATTTATTCTTTGCAGATAACGATACAAAAATTAAAGACAACATAAATCAAATATCTCCGAATTCAATTTTTGTTGCAATTTTCAATGGTAATAAATTACACAAAGACATTGCCGACTTTTTCGCCCAGCAAGGAAGCAACGGGGTAGAACGTGCGAAAGATGGTTTTGTTTGGATTTTTCGCAAAAAAAAATTGGGTCTTCGGAGAAATTTGAAACTGCTGGGAACTCTACATCATTAAATCTTGCGGGTTCTTTCCTTGCCCAATATTCAAATCGCTACTCTCTTGAATTGGATTTTTCCAATTCGACTAATGATGTTCACATCTATCTTTCCGATGCATACGCTCTCGAACAACCAACAATACGAGAGGTTCAAACTTCCAATCTTTTCGACACAACAAATCAAGCAGATGTTATTGTAATCGCACCAAAGATTTTCAAAGATGTTGCACAATCATATATTGATTATAGAAAATCGACCAACCCCGAAAAAAACTTCTATCTTGCATTAGTCGAAAACATTTACAATGAATTTAATTTCGGTAAAAAATCCCCCGAGGCAATCAAAAGGTTTCTGGTTTGGGCTTATTACAAATGGACAAAGCCACGCCCAAGTTACGTAACAATTTGGGGTGACGCCAATTTCGACACCAGAAACGTTTTGCAAGGAAGCGTTTATAAAGATTTTGTGCCAACTTTTGGGTGGCCACCGACTGATGTTTGGTATACTTTCCTCGAAGGCAACGATTTCGTTCCCGACATACATCTTGGCAGAATCCCCGTCCAATCGATTCAAGAAGGCTACGACTACATCGAAAAACTTAAAGAATACGACCAAGCGTTGACCGCAACCTGGATGAAAAAGTTTCTCTTTTTGAGTGGCGGGCAAGATGAACTTGAAAGAGAATACTTTTACGACCGACTGAAAGGAGATTTTGCAGACTTTATCATAGGCTTAAGTCCATTGTGTGCTACGACGCAAGTGATTCGAAAAAGCGATGCAATTGTTGGTAGCGAAGCCGACGCAAGTTTCATCCGAAGCGCAATCAACGAAGGAGTTGCATTGATGATTTTCGCTGGTCACGGCTCTGCAAAAGTTTTCGACACCGATGGCTGGAAAGTTCAAACACTCAACAACAAGGGGAAATATGGATTTTTCGCATCATTTTCCTGCAATACTGCAAACTTTGCTGAACCAACTTTGATTTCTCGCAACGAGGAATACACAACATTTCCCGACAAAGGCTTTATCGGAACTCTTGGTTCTGGCGGTGTAAGCGTTCGTCTCTATTCTCTTCTCCTTGCCACACATCTTCTCAATACAATTGTGGACAGCACAGTCAAAACGGACTATTTCATCGATTTAGTAGACATTGCAAAAGAAAAGCAAATTAAAGGCTTCGTCGATTTTTACAATATTCTTACAATTTACCACTATGTCTATCTTGGCGACTCATTGGTGAGAATGAGAATCAGACGAAAGCCCGACTTGTACTTCATTGACAATAAAGTCACAATTGTTAATGAACAAGGAAAATCTTATTTTACGCAAAACGACTCGCTCATTATTATTAAAGGATTAATAGGTAACGCTGGTTTTTCAAAAAAGGATTCCTACAATCTTTGGGTAATTCATTCTTATAATGGAAATAAGGACACACTTAAAAAAATTATCAACGATTTATGTTCGCCTGTTGATTTTCAATTCCAAATTCCAGTAAATAGGCAATTGGGCAAACACAATTTCAAAATATTTATCAATCCAGAGAAAAAAATTGACGAATACGATTATTCTAATAACCAATTGGAATACGATATCGAAGTCTACGCAAGTTCTCTTTTCCCAGTCGAGCCATTAAGCAATTGGAATGTTAACCAAACCAATCCATTGTTCCGATTTATTGACCCAAATTACTCTGGCGAAAACGTCTCTTACACTTTTAAAATATTCAGTCAAAATGGTTCCGACAAACAACTCATTGCTTCGTCGCAATTAGAGGAAATTAATTTCAGCAAGACGCATATCGATTGGTCGCCGAAAATCTATTTACCAGAGGGACACTATTGGCTCTTCGCACAAAAATTTTCGAAGGATACATCTATTCGTACTCAAAGCCTCTGGTTGCCTTTCCATACATTTCAGGCAACAACTGATTCATCTGTTCTGCTTAAATTTTCGACGCAGGAAGAATTCCAAAGTGTCAACTTCCTCGCTACCAATTTAGAATTCGATACAGTTTCGGGTTCTTTTCGTTTTAAGCCACTTCGAATTCCATATAAAATTATGTCTTGTGTTGGAAATGCTCGCTCGGAACGTGGGAAGGAAATTACTGTTAACAACAAAGTATATGTGACAATGGCACCCGACCTCGACATTGTTGGCTTCCACGTGCTTATTATTTCCCACGAAGACTTCTCCTTGAAGACTTACAAAATTTTTGAAACTTGGGGAACAGAGCCACCAGAAAAGGATTCCAGCAGTATCCAACTCGTCCATTTTCTTCGGGATTCTGTTCCCGACAAAGATTACATATTCCTCGTAATGCACAATTCTGCCCTTCGGGTACCGATTGCTCATCAACTTGCTAATCCAGAAAGTCCAGGTTCGCTCGATACACTTCGCCAAGCATTTCGAGAATGGGGTTGTACTTATGCAGATTCCATTGGCTCTGATATAAGATATTATGGCAACTCTTTCTTTATGGTTGGAAGAGTAGTAAACGGGAAAAAAATATTAATCGACGAAGGTTTCGATTTGGACGGCGATACTGTGCAATCCGAAGGTTATATTATCCAAAATCCACAAAAAGCCAAATTCATAACACCAATTTTTGGCACAGCGAAAGAGTGGAATTACGCAAATCTTGATATTCAAGTTCAAGACACAACAATCCACTTCAAAACCAAACTCTACGGGCTCAATTTACCATACGGTACTCAAAAAGAAACATTGATTCAATCGACAGACACGACATACTTCGATTTACAGAAAATCAAAGCAAGGACTTATCCATATTTAATGCTTGAAACGGAAATCTCAAATCCAAAAGAAAGCGAGAAGTTTGCTATAAAAGATTTATCGCTTGAATTCGTTCCAGTTCCAGAAATTGCTATTAATATAGATTACCCAGAAGCAAAACAAATAGATACGCTTCGAGGCGAGGAAATTAATTACTCTTTCACTGTGTACAATCTTTCATCCAGAAGTAGTTCAGATTCTATTGGTATTTCAATATATCAACTCTCCAAATCTCAAAATTACCTTTACAACAAAATCTCAATTCCAACACTAAAAAATTCGCAAACATTTCAATACAGCAGAAACCTCGTAACAGATTATTTCGACAACCAAAACACAATATCTTTCAATCTTGAAAATAAATTACCAGAGTTATACTTATTCAACAATTCGAAATCGTTTAAACTTAATGTTTATGAAGATGAGACAAAGCCAGAAATAGTTTTGTACCTCGACGGAACGAAAATCAATGGTGGTGAATACGTTTCGAAAAATCCAAAGGTCTATATTGAAATATACGACAACAGCCGTTTGCCGTTTGATTCCTCCAATGTAACTTTACTCATCAATGTTCAGAAATATAATTTAGGCAAACAAGCAAAATTTGTGAGTTATGGACGGAACGTGCCTCTCAAGTGCACATTTACACTCGAACCCGATGAACTTGAATACGGAGTGAACTATTTCACCATATACGCTTCCGACGCAACTGGCAACAAGGATACCCTCGACGTTCCAGTCTATGTCGCTCGCAAAGCCAAAATTCAAACATATTCTGTCGGACCAAATCCAACCTCGGACGGAACCACTTTCTACGTAAATTTCGTTTCCCCAAAATTGGGTAATACACTTGTCGTTGATATTTATGACTATGTTGGGAATAAAATCCGAACGCTTTCGAAACCTATTTCACTCAACTTTGACTACATTTATTGGGATGGATTTGATTCGGAAGGACGCTCGACCCCGCAAGGTGTTTACTTCTACAAAATAAGTGTCATAGGCGAGATTTATTCAGACCCCGTTTTTGGCAAATTGGTCAAAGTTCACTAATAAAATTTCAATATGTTTTGTTCTTCTCTTTGAAAATGTATCTTTTTAAACGACCAGAACCCTTAATTTCAATGTGGCTTGTCGATGGATTACCAAGATAAAATACATCACCAGAGCCAGAAATGGATATATTTAATTCTTGCAAGCAATTGACATAAACATCACCAGAGCCATTGGTTTCAACTTGTACTTTATTGGATAGGAGTTTAATAGCATTGATATCGCCACTTCCATTTATTTCAGCATTGAAGTCCTGCGCTATACCACCAATTCTAATGTCCCCACTCCCATTGATTTCGATGGAAATTCGATTGGCTTGTATGCTATCGATTAGAACATCCCCAGAGCCATTTATTCCTATATACATCATATTTGTACTTATAGGTGATAATGCAATTATATCAGCACTTCCATCTATTTGAATCCCTTTGTAAGTAGGATTGGTTATGCGAATATTCAACCTTCGTGGGCATATCCCATTTTCGCTTTCAATTTGTAATTGGTCGTCTACCACACGAACAAAAATAAAATCCAACAAATTGTCGTCGGTTTCGATTTCTACTTTTGGTATTGAATCTTGAATAATGAACACTTTTGAGGGTACGCCCACATAAATTGTTTTAAATTCTATAATATCGAAATTTCGTTTCGTGACTTGTCCGCTACCTTCGGTACATAAATTTACCTGGAAGCAATTTGTGAGGGAAATTGCTATAAAGACCAAAAAAAAACGCAAAGCCTAATTTTCTCATTATGTTACATTATTAATCAAATTATAATACGCTAAAAAATTCGAAAAGTTTCAAATTTTTCTTCTTCCAATACAAAAGTATTCGAAGCCAAACTTATCCATTTCTTCGAATGTATAAAGATTGCGTCCATCGAAAATCAAAGGCTTTTTCATCAACGAACGCATTTTGTTGAAGTCGGGGTTTCTGAATACAGTCCATTCTGTTGCAATGATTAGAGCGTCGGCTTCTTCGAGGCATTCATACATATTTTCTGCATATTCAATTCTGTCTCCATAGATTTTTTTCGTATTTTCTACTGCTTCGGGGTCGTAGGCACGAATTTTTGCCCCGTTTTCCAGAAGAACATCAATAACCTTGAAGGCTGGGGCTTCCCGCACATCGTCAGTATTGGGCTTAAATGCTAAACCCCACAAAGCAAACTTTTTCCCTTGAACATCACCAGCAAAGTAGTCCAGTATTTTTTTAACAAATCTTTGAACTTGTTTTTGGTTAACCTCGTAGGTCGCTTTTACTATTGTCAATGGAGTGCCAACTTCCTCTGATGTTTTAATCAATGCACGAATGTCCTTTGGGAAGCAAGAGCCACCAAACCCAAGCCCAGCAAAAAGGAACCTTTTTCCAATTCGGCTGTCGGAACCAATGCCAATACGAACTTTTTCTATGTCCGCACCAACTGCTTCACAAAAGGCAGACAAATCGTTCATAAAAGAAATCTTTGTCGCAAGAAATGCATTAGCAGCATATTTAACCACTTCCGCTGTCCGTTCATCGAAAACATAAATCGGATTACCACTTCGGACAAAAGGTTCGTATAAATCCCGCATTACTTCTTCAACAAACTTACTTCTGGTTCCAATTACGATTCGTTCTGGTTTCATCGAATCTTCGACGGCAAACCCTTCACGCAAAAATTCTGGATTGCTTGCTACTTCAATTTGGTTTTCTGGGAAAATCTCATCAAAAACGCTTCGGACTTTATCCGCAGTTCCAACTGGAACTGTACTTTTGTTCACAATTATCTTCTTTTCCCGATTATCATTCTTCTTAAGTATCATTGCAATATCTTTTGCAACATTTAGCAAATGGCTCAAATCGGCAGAACCATCTTCCATCGGTGGCGTGGGCAACACAAAAAAAATGATTGTGGCTGGTAGCACTGCTTCTTCCAAATTTGTGGTGAAACGAAGCCTTCCTTCCCGAACATTTCTTTGTAGCAAAGGTTCTAAACCAGGTTCGTATATCGTTGGAATGCCTTTGTTTAATTTTTCAACTTTTTCTGGGTCGATGTCGACACATATCACATCGTTGCCTGTTGCGGCAAAAGAAGTACCAGAAACCAACCCTACATAACCAGTACCAACAACACAAATTTTATACGCCATTTTTCCTCCTAAATACATTAATGAACTTTGAAAACAAAAGGTTTATTTGGTTGAAAATTGTTGAATTTTCATAGTTAACTTTAAACAGAAGGACAACCCCTAGTAAGAAAACTATCATATTTCCCATCCACATACTTAAAAAAGGAGATATAAAGCCACGGTCGGCAAGTTTTTCGCCTCCAATTAAGCAAGCCCAATAGAAAATGTAGAATCCAAGCGAAATCGCAGCAGAAACTCCAAAATTTCCCCTCCGTGAAATTAACCCAAGCGGACACCCAACAAGTGCAAACAATATGCAGGCAAAGGGAATTGCATACTTCTTTTGTATTTCGACTTCGTATTGCCTGGCTCGGGATTCATAATCAGATAATCTATAAAGTTCAGTTGTAATCTGACTTTCAAGATATGAAAAATCTCTGTTGACCAATTCCCGCAATTCATCCTCTTTAAGATTTGTTTTTCCTTCGATTTTCTGTAATACATTTGTGGGAGTGGAAAAAAGCCTTACAATGTTCTTTTCACTCATTTCCACAACTTTTCGAGACTCGTCAACGATGTTCTGCATATCACGGATTCTCATTTCTCTATCCCCTCGTGTAATAACTCCTTCTGGGGTTCTTTCCAATGTGAACCCTTTGCCTTCGAGCAAAAGCACTAATTCTTTAAAATAAATTTTCTTATAATTTCTTGGCTCAAAAGGTTGAACTTGAAGAACTTCACCATTGAACAACTGGAAGCGAAGTTTTTCAATTTGAGGAATAAAGACAACATATCCAGAATCAGCAGAAATTGTGTTAGTTTGACGATAGTTCGACAAGTCGTAAATTGTTATTCCACTTAAACCATTTGAAAGGGAATCCACTTTCCGAGCCAGAATTGTGTAGTTTTCAATTTGAGTCGAAAATTGTCCCGATTCAAGCGAAAAGGTTGGTTTTTTGCGATTTATGTCGAACATCAGTATCTTTGCCTGATGATTTGCGTCGGGCAGTACCCTATCGTTGAACCAAACGAGGAAACCGAACAATAAAATTGAAATAAACACTACTGGCGAAAATTAATTGGTAGAAACTTGCCCCGCCAGATTTCATCGCTGTAATTTCAAAAGTCGAGGAAAGATTGCCAAAAGTCATCAGCGTTGAAAAGAGAACGCCCATCGGAATTGCTAACACCAACATCCAGGCAAGATTCAATGTGATAAGTTGGACAATGACCCAAAAACTTAAGCCTTTGCCAACCAACTTGTCCAAATCCCTCATCAACAATTGAAACAAAAAAAGGAAAACCACAAGAAAGGTTCCAAAAAGAAACGGACCCAGATGGAAACGAAGAATGTACCATTTGACAATTTTCATAAGAAGCAAAATTACGAAAATTCTGTAACCAATAAATTTGGATTAGGTATTGAAAAAATCAATCCAAAAGTAAAAAAACACTCTTGGACTTTGCGAAAAACAAATCTTCCGAGATAAAAAATTTATTGAACCAAAGAAATTAAAGAACTTCTAAACTAATGCAAACTTCAAGTTGAAGTAAATGCAATCTTCCCGTTTGCAGGAGCGATTGCGTAAAGAAAAGTTGCATTTGGCTTCCGAAACTGGCAAAGTGATGTTGTACTTTTCCCGCAAATATTCAACAGTTTCTTCTATCGCAATGTAAGTATCTCTTTTGCAACAACGAGGACTACCCAATTGTGCAATTCGTTTTAAACTGTTGGCAACGATAATGTTCCCTTCGTCCCAGGAGGATTGTTCAACAGGGTCGAGTCCTTTCCAAATCATAAGGAAGATTGACGCCCCAAGAGCAGCACCACAAGTGCCAAGATGCCAGGAACAGGTTGGAGCAGTTTTGATTGCAATTTCTTCTGCACGTTCAATTTTTTCAGCAAGATTTTGCTTTTCCTCTGTGAAATTTGCCATAACAGTGAGAAGAACAGCGGGGGTAATAAAATGATGCTCTGGTCCGTGCATTTTAATTGCTGGGGAAGCCATAATTTCCTTTGCAAGGTCGATTGGGTCGGTCTTTGTGCTTTTCAAGCAAATAGCCTTGACAATCTGTTTGGCATCAAGGTGGGAACATTCCTCGCAAACGAAATGATTTTCGACGCAAAGTTCCTTCGCTTGGGCAGTCTTCCCACAAAAAGCACAAACCAAATCCGTCGGTTCATCAAGTTCAATTAATTCGTTTCCACAAACTAAACAGAAGTTTTCACTTTCTGGTCTATGTTTTCACT
>VSSL01000722.1_pt1 | contig 10056 bp, 12 predicted proteins | sample 4557531 | NCBI WGS metagenome assembly VSSL01 (sample SAMN10986726, study PRJNA523729) | hot springs metagenome | isolation source: hot springs | place: India:Timba, Gujarat | collected 2018-05-31 | reverse complement strand
GGATCATGGGCATGGGCCATGCCGTTTACAAGACCATGGACCCTCGCGCGAGGATTCTCAAAAAGTTGGCGTTCCAATTGGGGGAAAAGACCGGCCAGCGCATTTGGCCTGAACTGACGGAAGCCATCGAAAAGGCGGCCATGGACGAACTGAGCGCCCGCGGCAAGACGGATATCCAACCCAACGTGGACTTTTACAGCGCCTCCGTCTACCACATCCTGGGCTTTCCGGGAGACCTCATGACGTGCATTTTTGCGGCCTCGCGAATCGCCGGCTGGTGCGCCCACATCATCGAAGAAAAATACGGGGACGCCCAGGGAAAGCCCGCCCTCTACCGGCCCCAGGCGGAATACGTGGGCGACTATTGCGGCAAATTGGACTGCGAATACATCCCGCCGGAAAAGCGCCGGAACGCCGCCCCCGCGGCATAGTGCCGGGCTTGCAGGGAGAGGGTGAGAAAACTGGGGGCGGCGGACGCCGCGCCGGGCCTATCAGCCCTCGAGTTTAGCCGAAAATCGTCTTCTTCCCGGAGCGCGGCGTCCCGCCCGCAGCGGGTGCGGAGCCGGGAGAGCCGCGCCCCCGGGCTCCATCCCGTGGATCCGCTTTCGGGCAGGGTCCTCGCCGCGTCTTAGAAATGGTGGACGATGCGGAAGTTCAGCCGTTCTCCCTCCGGGCGGTTTTCCGCCGCCGTTTCAAAATATAGGTTGAAGAAAAAGTGGGTGTCTTTGGAAAAATGGAGCACAAACCCCGGCCCCAGGGCGAACACCTGCTCCTTTCGGCCGCCCACGTCATCACCGTCCACCTGGGTATCGGTGAGCTGCTTGAGATAATACCCGTTGAGGCCAAGGCGCAGTCTTTTCGGGATGATTTCGTAGGCTGAGGCGAAATTCAAATGCATGGCCTGGCCGGCTTGAGTGTCGTCGGCTCCCGCGAAAGCCCGATTCGGATCGTTGTTTTTCCCGTTCCAGAGGTAATGGATGCGGGTGCTGGCCGTCCACCGCGGAGTGATGAAAACGGTCCCGGCCCAGTAGGGGTTGAAGCTGAAGAAGTTGCTCCCCGGATTGATCTCCCGGTCCGAATCGTATTTTCCCGTAGGGAAAATCATCTGGAATTCCACACGGTGCATGAACCGAGGCCCGGCAGGTCCCATGACGGGATCCCACTGAAGATAGGGCCCGATGAGGATGTCTCCGAACCCGGCGCTGTTGGCCTGGGGCAGAGGGGCATCGACGGCATAGTCCAAATCGGCGGACACATAAGGGATGATGAGGTCCAGCCCCCATTTGCCGCCCAAGAGAACGGGCTGGTTGCTCTGGTAGATGAACTGGGTGAGGCTGATCCAGACGGAGAGGTCTTCATCCACGACGCCGGGGAACAGACGGTCTCCGTCTTTGTCTTTGAAGGAGTCCGAAGTCCAGTATTGTACGTATTGGGCGAAGTAGAAACCAGGACCCGCGGGGGGCGCGCCGTCGAGGAAACTCGTAAAGCCGAGATTCACCGGGGGAAGATCGTAAGCGTCAGCGGGAGCGGAAAGAAAGGTTCCGAAACAGCACAGGAGGCACAGTCCCACGATCCTTCCCAGACGTCTCGCCGAATTTTTCGTGCCTTGCATGGGACGCTCCTTTCCTTTCGTTCTCTTTCATTGGTCGGCGTGGGGAGGTGTTGGGCGTCGTTGCGACCGCCCCAACCTCCCGGCATCCGGCCTTCCTTGGCGTTCATCTAGGGGTCCGATGCGTCGTGAGGCTAGCTGCGCTCACCCCGACCTACGGGTTTGGGGCGGAGGGGGTGAGGCGCAGCGGGTTTTGGCCGCTTCGATGGCTTCCATGAGATTTTCCACGCGGCTTTTGGGTTCCTTGCCGAAGGCCGCCTCGTAGGTTTCCGGTGGAAGGATCGTGCGGAGCACGAATTCCACGGGGAACCGGTGGCTCCAGCACACAAGGGCCCGAGAGCACGGCACAGCCCCGGCTTCCTTCCGGCAATACGCGAAAGCCACCTGGTGGCCGAGCTTCGGGCACCGCGTTTCCAAGGCGTCAATCCGCGCCATCGCCTCCTGCGCTTCCATGGTGCCTTTTCCTTTCAGGCCAGATTTATGGCCCGCGACGAGCGAACGGTTCGCGTTCATCGGCGTTCATTCGCGTTTTTCTTTCGCCTTACGGCTTGGGAAAAGCGTCCGTGGCCGCCAGAGCACGCCGGATTTCTTCTTCGGGCAATTCATAGCGGGTGAGTTGTCCGGACAGGAACGCGTCGTAGGCGGCCATATCCACGAGGCCGTGGCCGCTCCAATTGAACAGAATGACTTTTTCTTTGCCTTCTTCCTTGGCCCGGAGAGCTTCCTGAACCACGGCGGCGATGGCGTGGTTGGTTTCGGGCGCCGGGATGAAGCCCTCCGCACGCGCCCACTGCACTCCGGCCGTGAAGGTTTCCACCTGGTCAAAGGCGCGGGCCTCGATGAGCTTTTCCTCCAGCAGGTGGCTCACGATGGGCGCCATGCCGTGGTAGCGCAAACCACCCGCATGGATCGGCGCCGGCACGAAATCATGGCCCAGGGTGTGCATGGCGAGAAGCGGCGTGGTCATCGCGGTATCCCCGAAGTCGTATCGGAAGGGGCCTTTGGTGAGCGTCGGGCAGCTCGTGGGTTCGGCGGCGACGATGGTCACGTTCTTCCCGTGGATCTTGTCCCGCACAAAAGGCAAGCACAGCCCGGCGAAGTTGCTGCCGCCCCCGGCGCACCCCATGACCACGTCCGGGTAAAGGCCCAGCTTTTCCATCTGTTTTTGGGCTTCCAAGCCGATGATGGTTTGGTGCAACAGCACATGGTTGAGGACGCTTCCGAGGGAATAGCGGGCTTCGGGATCGCCCACGGCGTCCTCAATGGCCTCGCTGATGGCGATGCCCAAGCTTCCCGGGGAATCGGGATGCTCGGCCAGGATCTTTCGCCCCGCTTGGGTCCGATCGCTGGGGCTGGGGATGCATTCGGCGCCCCACGTTTCCATCATGCTGCGCCGATACGGCTTTTGGTTGTAGCTCACCTTGACCATGAAGACGCGGCACTGCAGGCCGAACATTTGGCAGGCCATGCTGAGGGCGCTGCCCCACTGGCCGGCGCCGGTTTCCGTGGACAAGCGCTTGATGCCGAACACCTTGTTGTAATACGCCTGTGCGACGGCCGTGTTCGGTTTGTGGGATCCGGGAGGACTGACGCCTTCGTTCTTGTAAAAGATCTTGGCCGGCGTCCCCAGGGCCTGCTCCAAACCGCGGGCCCGATAGAGCGGCGTCGGGCGCCACAGAGCGTACTTTTCCAAAACCGGTTCCGGGATGGGGATCCAACGCTCCGTGGACACTTCCTGCTCGATGAGGTTCATGGGAAAGACCGGCGCGAGGTCGTCCGCTTGGATGGGCTTCCCCGTGGCCGGATGGAGCGGCGGGCGAAGGGGGGTGGGGAGATCCGCCTGGATGTTGTACCACTGCCGGGGCATTTCGCGTTCGTCCAAAAACACCTTGATCTGTTCCATACCGCCTCCTTGTGGGATGATTGAACGTTACGAAAAACGGACACCACAACAAAAACGGCCATGAGGTTCACCCCATGGCCGTCGTTTTTCAAAACAAGAGAGCCATGGGGAGGGGAGCCTCACCCACGGCTCTCGATCTTCATCGGCGGTGCCAAAGATCTCGGGTGGGCAGGCTCATGGCCAAGCCTGCCACCACCATGACCACCGCACCGGGGTCGTTTGTTTCTCCGCCGGAAACCGTTTCATCCTCTGCCACATCCCGTGTCACTGAACTGCAGAAACCTTAAGACCTTAAAGAAACAAAGCACAAATCAGATAGCATGTCCTCAACATTCCTGTCAAGCAGCAATCATGCCGCCTCACTCTGCTGCATCCGCAAAAGGCTTCACGCATTTCAGGAAAGCGCGAAAATCACCCAGGTGTTTTTTCAAAACCCCATAAATGACGGTATCGTCAACTTTGTCGTCGCCGTGCACCAGAATGTTCCGAGCGCCTGCCATGGGAACCAGAAATTCCAAGGTGTTCGGGTCCACCACTCCCTCCTCGGCCAATATGTAGAAGACGTCCTTGGTGTCTTTAGGTTCTCTCAGGCCTTTTCGGCTGATGATGATTTTCCCGATGTCTACACAGGCTTCGATTGCGATCTGCAGATTGCGCTCCACGATGTCCTGGAGATCCCGAGACCTGGAATAAACGGCGAAAGAGTCGACGGAAGCGGCCACGGCTTCGAGCCGATTCAATCGATCGAGCAAGACGCCGATTTTCTTCGCAATAGACTTCATGGTGCTTCAACCTTTTCGGATTGGTCCACATAGTTTCGCCGCAACTCTTTGAGGAACGGCTCGAAGTCGAAGTACATGCCTCGAAGGACAGCCTCCCTTTCCCACCGTGAGTCCTGATCCGGAGCATAACAACACAAACCTTGGGAGATGATTTCATAGGCCAGTTCGATAGACGCGCCATTCAAGATCAAGATGTCCGTCGCTTTCCCCAAAAAGCGACCGATCTCGGCGCCAATTCTTTGGCCTGCTTGAAAAAAACGAAGGGGATCCTTCACGTAAGAAGGTTCCCGAAACAATACCCCAATGTCCATATCCGAATCGGGACGTGCTGTCCCGCGTCCCCTGGAGCCGAAGAGATAGACGGCGAGAAGGTCGGAAAGCACGCCTTCGCGCAGGGCGACCTCCCGCGCCAAGGTGCCGATTCGTGTCAATTCATCGGAAATCATAGAACTGCCTTTCCTTGTGCATTGGATAACACGCCTTGAGTTGTGAATGCCGAGGCTGCCCGTCCATCATTTTCCAAGGCCTTGGAGGCGGCGGCCAGGACGCCCGCGGCTTCCATCCAGGAGAGGCTCGGGCCCGCCAGGAAATAACCGTTGACGAGATCCGGTTTGTTATAGCGAAGCGGCCTTCCTTGAGGGTCCACCACCACTCCGCCCGCGGCTTCCACCACGGCATGGCCGGCGCCCGTGTCCCATTCCCACGTGGCCCGAACCGGGGATAGCAGTGGGCTTCTCCGGCCGCTACGGCGCAGAATTTAAGAGCGCTCCCTCGGGGGAGTCTCTCATGAGGCGGCAGACGGCGAAAGAACGCTTCCATGGCCGGCGTCGGGTGCGATCGGGTGGCCACGACCACAAAGGGTTGGGCGGGATCGGGCGGTTGAATTCGGAGCCTTTTCATCCCGCCCCGGTGCTTTTCCACGCAGCCGTTCCCCCCGTCGCCGATGAAGAGCCGATCCTGATCGGGCACCAAGACCAGCCCCAGCACCGGCCGGCCTTCCTCAATCAGAGCCACGTTGATCGTGAATTCCCCGTTTCGCTTGATGAATTCCTTCGTGCCGTCCAAGGGGTCCACAAGCCAGAACCGTTGCCAATGCCGCCGCGTCTCATAGGGAATTTCCGCCCCTTCCTCGGAAAGCAGAGGGATCTCCGGCGCGATCCGCCGCAAGCCTTCGGCCAAGATGGCGTGCGAGTTTTGGTCCGCCAGGGTCAACGGCGTTCGGTCTTCCTTGGTGGTCACGGCGAACGCCGAATGATACACGTCCAAGACGGCTGCACCGGCCGAACGGATCAGCTCTTCCAATTCCGGCACCCAGGGATGCATCGGATCGGCCCCTTTCCTGAAAGGTTTTTGGTTGCCCGTGGATAGCCCTTGTGATAAAGAACCTCGGTTCAGCTCAGCCCGCACATCCCGCCCCTTTTGGTGCCCGGACCCCGTGGTCCGGGGTTTTTGCGCGGGATGGAGGCCAAACCAAAAGGAGGAGATCGTATGTCCACCATTTCCATGAAGCAGCTTCTGGAAGCCGGTGTCCATTTCGGGCACCAGACCCGCCGCTGGAACCCCAAGATGAAACCCTACATCTTCGGGGCCCGCAACGGCATCTACATTATCGACCTGCAGCGCACGGTCAAGCTTTTCCGCACAGCCTACCAGTTTGTGGTCGATGTAACGGCGGCCGGAGAAAACGTCCTGTTCGTGGGCACCAAGCGGCAGGCGCAGGACACCATCCGCGAACAGGCCGAACGGTGCGGCATGTATTTCGTCAACCACCGGTGGCTCGGCGGCATGCTCACCAATTTTAAGACGATCAAGCTCCGGATCGACCGCCTGAAAGAACTGGACGCCATGTTCGAAGACGGCAGCGTGAACCGTTTCCCCAAGAAGGAAGTCTTGAAGCTTGCGCGGGAACGGGAAAAGCTGGAGCAAAACCTCGGGGGCATCAAGGCTATGACGCGGCTGCCGGGAGCCGTCTACGTCGTGGATCCCCAGAAGGAGCGCATCGCCGTCCAAGAGGCCAATCGCTTGGGCATTCCCGTGGTGGCCATCATCGACACGAACTGCGACCCGGACGTCATCGACTATCCCATTCCGGGAAACGACGACGCCATCCGGTCCATCAAACTCATCACGGGCCGGATTGCCGACGCCTGCATCGAAGGCCGAGCCCGGTGGGAAGAATCACGGCAGGCCGTGGGCGACAAGGAAACGCCGGAACTGGAAGAAGTGCCGGCAGGGATGCTTCTGCAGGAAGAAGAGGGCGGCCCCGAAGTGGAAATCATCAACCCTATTGCGGACGGCGATGAGGCAGACGAGTAGGGGATAGGTTTTTGGGGCTCTGCACACGGTGTTTCCCTTTGAACATTGTGGATCCCCACGGCGGATGGTGCATCCGCCGTTGGTGCGAAAAGAGACGAGGAGGAATCGGCGGTGGAAATCACATCGAGTATGGTCCGGGAACTTAGGGAAAAGACCAATGCCGGCATGATGGACTGCAAGAAGGCGCTCCAGGAAACCGGCGGCGATATGGAAAAGGCGGTTGATCTGTTGCGCAAGAAGGGTCTGGCGGTGGCCATGAAACGGGCCGGCCGGGAGGCCACGGAAGGAGCGGTTCACGCGTATATCCACGCGGGCGGAAAGATCGGCGTCCTCGTGGAAGTGAACTGCGAAACGGACTTCGCCGCCCGAAGTGCGGACTTTCAGACTTTCGTCAAAGATCTGGCCATGCACATTGCGGCCACCAATCCCCTGGGCATCCAGCGGGAAGACGTGCCCCAGGACGTGGTGGAACGGGAGCGGGCGATCTTCGTGGAGCAGGCCAAGGAATCGGGCAAGCCCGCCAACATCGTGGAAAAGATGGTGGACGGCAAGATGCGCAAGTTCTATGAGGAAAACGTCCTCATGGAACAGGCCTTCGTGAAGGATCCTGAGAAGACCATCGCCGACTACCTGAACGAACTCATCGCCAAAACGGGCGAACGGATCGTCATCCGCCGTTTTGTGCGCTACCAGCTTGGGGCGTAAGCATGGCCACAACGATGCAGCCGATTTACCGCCGTGTGCTCCTGAAGCTGAGCGGCGAAGCCCTCATGGGCGACGGCACCTACGGGATCGAACCGCAGGTCATGGAAGAGATTGCGGAAGAAATCTCCCAGGTGCACCGAATGGGCGTCCAAATGGCTTTGGTGATCGGCGGCGGGAACATCTTCCGCGGGGTGTCCGCCGCCTCCCAGGGGATGGACCGGGCGACGGCCGACTACGTGGGGATGCTCGCCACCGTCATGAACGCCCTTGCTCTGCAGCAGGCGCTGGAAAAGCGCGGGGTGGCCACCCGGGTCCAGTCGGCCATCGACATGAAGGAGGTGGCCGAGCCGTTCATCCGGCGGCGGGCCATCCGCCACCTGGAAAAGGGCCGCATCGTCATCTTTGCGGCGGGCACCGGGTTGCCGTTCTTCACCACGGATACGGCGGCGGCGTTGCGCGCCGTGGAAATCGGCGCCGCCGTTCTTCTGAAAGCCACCAAGGTGGACGGGGTCTACGATGCGGACCCCGTCAAGGTGCCCGGAGCCCGAAAGTACGATCGGGTGACGTTCGACGAAGTCCTCCAGAGGGATCTCAAGGTCATGGACGCTACGGCCATTTCCATGGCCCGGGACCACAATCTGCCGGTGATCGTGTTCAACCTGCGAAAGAGCGGCAACATCACGAAGGTCGTCACGGGGGAACCCGTGGGGACCCTGGTGGAGGGAGGCTCGGATGCTCAACGAAGTGTTTGAAGACGCCAAAGACCGCATGCAGAAGGCCGTCGGCACCCTGGAAAAGGAATTCAAACGGCTGCGCACGGGCCGGGCGTCCGTGTCGTTGGTGGACGGCATTCGCGTGGAATACTACGGCACCCCGACACCGCTCAACCAGCTGGCCACGCTGACCGTGCCCGAGCCGAGAACCATCATGATCCAGCCGTGGGATCAAAGCTGCATCGGCGAGGTGGAAAAGGCCATCATGAAATCCGAACTGGGCCTGACCCCCATGAACGACGGGAAGGTCATCCGCATTCCCGTGCCGCCCCTGACCGAGGAACGCCGTCGGGAGCTTGTGAAGCTCGTCAAGAAGATGGCCGAAGAAGCCAAAGTCGCCGTGCGCAACATCCGCCGCGACGCCAACGAAATGATCAAAGACCTGAAGAAGGAAAAAGAGATCTCCGAGGACGAACAGTTCAAGGGCCAGGAAGAAGTCCAGAAGATTACGGACGACTTCATCAAGAAGATCGACGAACTGAGTGCGGCCAAGGAAAAGGAAATCCTCGAGATCTGAAAGATGTCATGGAAGGATTGGATCCCCATCGTTTGCCCCGGCATGTGGCCGTCATCATGGACGGCAACGGGCGGTGGGCCAAGAAAAGACTGCTCAACCGAGTGGCCGGACACGAAGCCGGCGCCGAATCGGTGCGGGCCGTCATTGAAACCGCCCGGCGGCTCGGCATTCCCTATCTGACCCTCTACGCCTTTTCCAAGGAAAACTGGCAGCGGCCGCAGCGGGAGATCCAGGCCCTGTGGCACCTGTTCCGCCGATTTCTCCGATCCGAACGCCCCCGATTGATGGAAAACGAAATCCGCGTCCGTCATGTGGGCGACCCGGAAGGCATCCCTGAGGACGTGTACGCGGAATTCGCCGCGCTGATCCGGGATACGGCCCGTTACGACAAACTCACGGTGAACCTGGCGTTGAACTACGGCGGACGGCACGAAATCGCACGGGCGGCCCGCCTTTTCGCCGAAGAGGTGCAAGCGGAACGGCGGGATCCTTCCGAAATGACCCCGGACGTCCTAGCTTCGTATCTTTTTACGGCGGACACGCCGGACCCGGACCTGGTGATCCGAACCAGCGGGGAGTGCCGCATCAGCAACTTTCTCCTTTGGCAGATCGCCTACGCGGAACTCTACATCACGGACACCCTGTGGCCGGATTTCCGGGAACCGGAGTTTTTGGAAGCCTTGCGGGAATATCAGCGGCGGGAACGCCGTTTCGGGAAAACCAGCGAACAGCTGGCGGAAGAGGAACCTGCCGGTTCCGCGGCCGCCCGATGAGGCGTGTGAGAGAGCATCCGTCGGGAAGGGGATGTCGAAAGAGCTTCCGCGAAGCGGCGGCACATCCAGGGAGGCTGATCGTCGAGCCCCAGAAGAAGCGGCCCGATCCCCCGTGATCCAGGGGAGAAGGCCCCCGGGTCCCTTTCCATCCGCCCCTTCCGGGGGACGTGCTCACGGTGACGGGGACGCCACCTTCGCAGGAAAACGATGCGCATGATCCATACTCCATGGAGTTCCCACGCCAAACGATGGGTCACAGGCCTGGGTCTGGCCGTGCCGCTCGTGGCGATGCTGCTCTACGCGCCGCTGTGGTTGTGGGCCGTGGTCGTGACCGTGGCCGCTCTCGTCGGACTTTGGGAATTCGAAACCATGGCCCAGTGCCCAAGCGGGAACCGCTCGGATCTGGCCTTTTCTCTGGGCGTTGGGACGGTGTTTGTTCCGGCGGCCTGGCTTTTCGGGACGGCCGGCGTTTTGGCTTCGGCGGTCGGCGCCGTCTTCGCCCTGTGGGCCAAACAGCTCGCTCGGCCGCCTCTGACCCGGGACGCCTTTCACCGCGGGTTGATTACTCTGGGCGGCTGGTTCTACGTGGCCTTGCCCCTGTCCTTCGTCATGCTCCTGGGGAGCCTGGAAAGGGGGCGGGCCTGGGTTTTTTTGTCCTCGTGGTGATCGTCTCCGGGG
>VSSL01000721.1_pt1 | contig 10058 bp, 5 predicted proteins | sample 4557531 | NCBI WGS metagenome assembly VSSL01 (sample SAMN10986726, study PRJNA523729) | hot springs metagenome | isolation source: hot springs | place: India:Timba, Gujarat | collected 2018-05-31 | reverse complement strand
GAGGCCTTAGGCGAAGACGCGCTGGATGCCGACGGCAATCTGGCCGAAGCCTACCGCGCCACCAGAGCGGGCAAAGAATACTTGGAAGCGCAGGCGAAAGCCAGAGGCGCACAGCCGACCGAGGCGCTGGAAGCAGCCGTTTACAACCATCTCTACACGTTCTTCTCCCGCTACTGGCAGGACGGCGACTTCATCTCCAAGCGCCGCTACTCCAAGAAAGAACGCTACGCCATCCCCTACAACGGCGAGGAAGTCTATCTCTACTGGGCCAACCACGACCAGTACTACATCAAGACCGGCGAGTATTTCACCGATTACACCTACAAGGCTCCCAACGGCGTGGCTGTGCATTTCAAACTCCAGCAGGCCGATGTGGAGCAGAACAACGTCAAGGGGGAAAAGCGCTTCTTCCTGCCCGTGCTGGACGGCATCGCCTGGGACGAAGCGGCGCGCACCCTGACCATCCCGTTCCAGTTCCGCCCGTTGACCGAACAGGAAAACATCACCTACGGACAGAAAAACCAGCAGGATGCCATCATCGCCAAAGCGATTGTAGAAATCCCTAAGCGCGTCAAGGCCGCCGAAGCCTTAGCTGCCCTCACCGCCGAGCGCCGCCGTACGGAAAAAGGCGAATCGGTTTCCTGGCTGGAGCACCACCTGCGCCAGTACACCCGGCGAAACACCAGCGACTTTTTCATCCACAAGGACCTGCGCGGCTTCCTTGCCCGCGAACTGGACTTTTACCTGAAGAACGAAGTGCTCAACCTGGAAGAGATGGAAGCCGCCGGCGAGGGCCTGGCCGAGGGCTGGTTCCAGCTCATGCGCCTCATCAAACGTATCGGCGGTCAAATCATTGACTTCCTGGCGCAGATGGAAGACTTCCAGAAGATGCTCTGGGAGAAGAAAAAGTTCATCACCGAGACCTTCTACGTCATCACCGTCGGCAACATCCCCGAAGCGTTCTACCCGGAGATTGCCGCCTGCGAAGCGCAGTGGGAGGAATGGGAACGCCTCTTCGCCCTGAATGCACTCCCCAACGATTTGCTCTCTGGGGATACCTCTACTCAAGAGGGCCGGATGACCTTTCTCAAAGCCCATCCTACTCTGTCGCTGGATACGCGCCACTTCCCGCAGGACTTCACCGACCGCCTGCTGGCAAGTTACGACGACCTGGATGACCTGACCGACGGCCTGCTGGTGCACTCCGAAAACTGGCAGGCGCTCAACCTCTTGCAGGAAAAGTACCGTGAGCGGGTGAAGCAAGTCCATATTGACCCGCCATATAACACGGACACAAGTGGATTTGTCTACAAGAATGACTATCGCCATTCTTCTTGGCTTTCAATGATGGCAGAGAGAGTTAAGGGTGCCGAGGAGATGTTGCACCCATCAGGACTTTTTACTTGTCATATTGACGAAAATGAGTTTGAACGTCTGCGACTTTTGTTTGAGCAAATGTTTGGATATGTGGGTACTGCGGTATGGGACAAACTGAATCCCATGATGGGAGCCAAGGAGTTGGCTATTCAGCATGAATATATCCTGTTTTGCACATTCGAGCCGCGTCCATTCGTAGTTAGGCCACAAAATGTCAAGCTCATTCTTTCTAAAGCGCAAGAGATTATTCGTAAGTATGGGGGAGCCACAGAACAAGCAAAGAGAGAATTCAATGATTGGGTAAAAAGTGCAGACGGGCTTTCTGGAGGGGAGAGAGCATATCAGTACCTTGATGATGAAGGAAAAGTTTTTAGGTTGGTCGCAATGACTTGGCCCAACCCCAATCCACCTCCGCCAGAGTTTTTCACCCAGCTAATTCATCCTGTTACAGGCAAACCTTGCCCTGTTCCGAGCAGGGGATGGTCACAGTCACCAAAACGAATGGCAGAATTAATAGCAAACGGTGAGATTGTTTTTGGGGTAGATGAAACAACTCAACCACAAAGAAAAGTTTATCTTTCCGAAGAGAAACCGTTGTCTTCAGTTATTCGGAATGGTACACGTGGTAAGACGGAGATTGAAAGCTTGGGGTTAGATTTTACGTATAATCACCCATCCTCGCTTTACACAACTCTGCTAGACGCTGGACTTAGTGAAGCAGATTTGGCCCTTGACTTCTTCGCCGGCTCCGGCACGACCGGCCACGCCGTTATCAATCTGAACCGCGAAGACGGCGGCCGGCGCAAGTTCATCCTGGTGGAGATGGCGCACTACTTCGACACCGTCCTCCTGCCGCGTATCAAGAAAGTCACCTTCACGCCGGAGTGGAAGGACGGCAAGCCCAGGCGCATGGCAACCGCCGAAGAAGCCGCACGCAGCCCGCGCATCGTCAAGGTCATCCGCCTGGAGTCCTACGAGGACGCCCTCAACAACCTGACCTTCGACGAGGAGAGCGGCCAAAAGGCGCTGGAACTCTTCAAAGACGACTACCTGCTCCACTACATGCTCCGTTGGGAAACGCGCCACAGCGAAACCCTGCTGGATGTGGAGAAACTGCAAGCGCCGTTTTCTTACAAACTGCGCCTGCACCGCGACGGCGAAACCCGCGAGCGGCTGGTGGATCTGCCCGAAACCTTCGCCTACCTGCTGGGGCTGGACGTGCAGACGCGCAGGGTCTATGACGACAACGGGCGGCGCTACCTGGTCTATCGCGGCACGCTGCGCAACGGGCGCAATGTGGCCATCCTCTGGCGCGAAACGCAGGGCTGGGCGAAGGAAGGCTACGAACGCGACCGCGACTTTGTGGCCAAAAATAAACTGACCGACGGCGCGGACGAGGTCTTTGTCAACGGCGATTCGCTCATCCCCGGCGCGCAGTCGCTTGATCCGATTTTCAAGGAACGCATGTTTGCTGGCGTGGAGAGGTAACAATGCCACGCAGGGCACAGACATCACAGCCACAACCCGATTCGGGCAGCGGCTTCCAGCAATACGTCAAACTCGAAAACCGGCTGGTCCTGCTGGCCTGGCTGAACAGCCTGCTGGGCTACCGGAGCAACCGCGAACTCCTGGAAGACTGCAAGGGCGTCGCCGAAGGCTTCGGCGCGGACGGGCGCAGTTTTCTCTATCACCATCTCATCGCCCGCGGCAGTCAGGTCAAGATTCCTGCGGCCGATCTGGAACGCTACGACGATAACATCCGCCGGCATTTGGAAAAAATCAACCGGGGCCGCACGGAAAAAATCACCCTGCGCTATTTTCAGTACCTGGCGGCGCTCTACACCGAAATCGTCCTCGACCGCATGTTCCACGCCAAAGGGCAACTACTGGCCGACCTGAACGCTTTTGTCGCCGAGCGCAACGCCCGCCGTCTGCCCGTCGAACCGCAGGACGAACCCTTCACCGAAGGCGACCTGACCAAACTGGCCTTCTGGATGGCGACCGGCAGCGGCAAGACCCTGCTCCTGCACCTGAATTATCACCAGTTTCTTCACTACAACCGCCAACCGCTGGATAACATCCTGCTCATTACGCCCAATGAGGGCCTGAGCGAACAGCACCTTGAGGAACTCGCCGCCTCCGGCATTCCGGCGCGGCGCTTCGACCTGAACGCGGGCGGCCTGTGGACGGGCGGACGAAACGTTGTGCAGGTCATCGAAATCACCAAACTGGTGGAGGAAAAACGCGGCGGCGGCGTGAGCGTGCCGGTGGAAGCTTTCGAGGGCCGCAATCTCATCTTCGTAGATGAAGGTCACAAAGGCTCCGGCGGCGAGGCCTGGCGCAAGTACCGCGACGCACTGGGCGCGACCGGTTTCACCTTCGAGTATTCCGCCACTTTCGGGCAGGCGCTTTCGGCGGCGCGTAACGACCCGCTCACAGCCGAATACGGCAAGGCTATCGTCTTCGACTATTCCTACCGCTACTTCTACGGCGACGGTTTCGGCAAGGACTTTCGCATCCTGAACCTGAAAGACGAAACCGACGCCGAGAAAACCGACGTGCTTCTGCTGGGCAACCTGCTTGCGTTCTACGAACAAATGCGGCTCTACGAAGAACAGGGCGACGCCTTACGCCCTTACAACCTGGAAAAGCCGCTCTGGGTCTTTGTGGGCAGCACGGTCAACGCCGTGTACACCGAGAACAAAAAGCCGCGCAGCGACGTGCTGACCGTCGTGCGCTTCCTGCATCGCGTGCTGAGCGACCGCGCCTGGGCAGTCAAGACGCTCAAAGCCATTCTGGACGGCAAGACGGGGCTGGTCTCCGCCGACGGCGCGGACATCTTTGCCGGCCGCTTTCCCTTCTTGAAGGAAGAGGGTCTCGCGCCGGCGGCGATGTACGGGGACATCCTCCACCGCCTCTTTCACGGACCGTCAAGCGGCGGTCTGCATATCGTCGACATCAAAGGTAGCCCCGGCGAACTGGGTCTCAAGGCAGCCGGCGCAGAGGACTACTTTGGCTTGATTTACATCGGCGACACGTCGGCTTTCAAAACCCTGCTTGAAACCAACGCGCCGGAAATCGTGCAGGAACAGGACGCCATTGCCGCCTCGCTCTTCGAGCGCATCAACCGCCCCGATTCCGGAATCCACGTGTTGATCGGCGCCAAGAAATTCATGGAAGGCTGGAACTCCTGGCGTGTGGCCAGCATGGGCCTCTTGAATATCGGACGGCAAGAAGGCTCACAGATTATCCAACTCTTTGGCCGCGGCGTCCGCTTGAAAGGCAAGGGCATGAGCCTCAAACGCAGCGCGGCGCTGGAGGGGCAACATCCCCAACACATCCGCCTGCTGGAGACGCTCAACATCTTCGCCGTGCGCGCCAACTACATGGCGCAGTTCCGCGACTACCTGGAACGCGAGGGCGTGGAGGTCGAACCGGCCATCGAACTGCCGCTCTTCGTCTGGGCCAACGAGCAGTTTCTCCAACGCGGGCTGGTGGTGCCGCGTCCGCCGGAGGGCCGCGATTTCGCCCGCGAGGCCAGCCTGCTCCTCGAACCGGATGCGTCCATCCCCGTGCAGGTGGATCTATCGGTCAGGGTGCAGGCTATGGAAAGCACCGCCCTGGGCCTGCGCGCCGCCGAGGTACGCAGCGGGCAGGCGCGCCCTCTGCCGCCCGAAAGCCTCGCCTGGGTAGACTGGCAGCAGGCTTATCTCGACCTGCTGGCGTACAAGGCGCGCAAAGGGCTGACCAACCTGGTCATTCAACCGGAAACGCCGCGCCAGATTATCGGCCTGGAAAATGACAAAAAACGTCCCATCTGCACCCTGATTGCCGACGAGCGCGTGTTCGTTCCGCGATCCTTCGCCGACCGTGCTCTGCTCCAGCAGGCGGTGACGCAACTCCTCTGCCGCTACGTGGACAAGTTCTATCAGGCGCGCCGCGAGCAATGGGATGAGCAAACGATGGTCTATCGCCCCCTGGACCAGAACGACCCAAACTTGAGCTTCCGACCGCAGGGTGTGCGAGAAGACAAAGCGGGCTACGTGGTTCGAATCCCGCGCTCGGAACAACAATTGGTGGAGGCTGTGCAGAGATTGCTGGCAGAACAAGAGCGTCTTTATGAGCAGGAAAACGCCGGCCTGCCGCGCATCCATTTCGACCGCCACCTGTACCAGCCGCTCCTGGTGGATATGCCGGACAAGGCGCAAATCGTCCCGCCGGGGCTAAAAGAGAGCGAAGCGCGTTTTGTGCGTGACCTGCGCGAGTATTGGAATGCCGAGAAGGACAAGTCGCTGGCAGACAAAGAAATCTTTTTACTGCGCAACCTGAGCCGCGACCATGGCATAGGATTCTTCGAGGAGCGGGGGTTCTACCCGGACTTTATCCTCTGGATTGTGCAGGGCGGTGAGCAGCGCATCATCTTCGTCGAGCCACACGGCATGCTCCATGCCAAAGCCTACCTTCATGACGAAAAGGCGCGGCTGTGGGAACGGTTACCGGCGTTGGCGGCAGAGATCGGGAAACGCAGCGGTCGCAAGGATGTATCGCTGGACGCCTTCATCATCTCCGCCACGCCCTACGATCAACTCTACCAGCGTTATGACGATGGAACGTGGGACCGCACCAAATTTGCCGAAAAGCATATCCTCTTCCAAGAGGTTGCTGCGGACTATAACTACATTGGTATCATCCTTCGTGGCTCAGATCCGTAAGGCATCTCTCCCCTCTGGCACAAACTGCCCAAACAGTGCGTCCGCTAATGCCCGTAGCGAGCACGGGCGGTAGCCGTAAGTACACAGGTAGTTGTCCACGTCCGGGAAGCGGCGGATGTCGTAGGGCTCGCGCAGGGCAACCACCACCAGGCGTTCTCCAAACCGCTGGTGGAGGGCTTTTACCAGTTCCGCCTGCTTGGTCTGGTCTATGGGGGTGTCGCTCCACGGTTCGGGAGGAGAGGTCGCTACAAGGCACTGCTGGGCGGGAGCCATCTTCTGCAGGGCTTCCCGTATCTGCTCATCGGGCAGGGCGGGGTGCAGTTGCACTACCAGCACATCGGGCTGATAGCGACGAATCTCCTCCGCCAGTCTGGGCAGGCTGTGGTGCGCAGAGACCAGAGCCAGCGTTTCGTCTTTTCGCAGGCGGTAGCCCTCATTCGGTGCGGATTTGACAACCGTAATGCTGGCGCGGGCAATCTCCTGCTCCAGCGCATCGTGCTCAGGGTTCAACCAGGGTTCCCCTTCGGCTGGAGGTAGAGCGGACAGAAACCTGCGCTTGGCGGATAGCACACGCGACACCGCTTGGTTCAATCGTTCCTCGGGCAGGTCACCGCTTTCTACGGCTTCGCGAATCGCCCTTACTGCTGCTCTCTGAACCTCTAAGGTGTGCCCGATGAGCACCATGTCTGCACCCGCTTTCAACGCCTCCACCGCTCCTTGCGCCGTGCCTACCGTGTCCGCGATGGCTTTCATTTCCAGACAGTCGGTAATCACCAGCCCATCGTATCCCAGCTCTTCGCGAAGGAGCCCCGTAAGGATAGTGCGGGAAATGGTTGCCGGTCGCTCGGCGTCCAGTGCGGGGAAGAGGATGTGCGTGCTCATGATGGCTCCAACGCCTGCGGCAATCGCGGCGCGGAAGGGAACCAGCTCCACCGACTCCAGCCGATGGCGGTCGCCGGGGATGACGGGCAGGGCGAGGTGCGAGTCCACCGAGGTATCGCCATGCCCGGGGAAGTGCTTGGCGCAGGCGAGCAAGCCTGTCTCTTGATAACCGCGTATCGCCGCCGTGCCCATCTGCGCCACCAGCTCGGGGTCTGCACCGTAGGAGCGTACGCCGATGATGGGGTTATCGGGGTTGTTGTTCACGTCCATCACTGGCGCGAAGTTCCAGTTCACGCCGAGCGCGAGCAGCTCTCGCGCCTGTGCTTGTGCCTGCTGGTAGGCGTAATCGGGATTGCGCGTTGCCCCTAATGCCATGTTGCCCGGGAACTCGTGGAAGGGCGCACGCAAACGGTTAACGGCTCCGCCTTCCTGGTCAATGGCGATGAACAGCGGGATACGCGACAGACGTTGCAGTTCGGCGAGGGTGTCACGGATTTGTTGTGGATTTCTCGAATGCACGTTTCTGCCCAGCAGCACCACACCGCCGACCCGCATCTCCTCCACCAGGGCGCGAGCGTGTGCGTTCACGGTGCGCGCTTCTTCTACCGTATCACCCTGCCATCCGAAGCACAGCACCTGTCCGATGCGTTCGGAAAGGGTCAGATTCTCAGCGGCTATGTCCATCACACACACCTAAGCGGGTATTTTCTCCAACTCCCTGACGTGTGCTATCTCCTGTGGAGCTATCGGGCGTATCTGCGAGGGTAGCAGCGTCACGACCGCAGTTGTCTCGCCGCTCAGCGTCATGAACTCCACTTCGTAGCCCTCGTGCTCGCCGTGCACCAGTACGATGGTGCCGATATCGCCTTGCTTCAGCGCGTATTCGGGCAGGTCGATGCTCAGAACCACCTCTTGAAATTCCTTCATCATGGCTCGCACACTACCCGCATCCCCACAAACGGCGCGTCAGTGAGCCACCATTTGCTTTTCGGGTTCTGAGGGTCGTTCATCTGCCAGTCAGGTGTATACTTCTTGCGGGCGGCGGGGTGCACTTTGTCGGGCTCATCGTAGTACGAACCACCGCGCACGACGGGCACATTGTCGTCCATCGGCTGGCACCACTCGGCGACGTTGCCAAGCATGTCATGAATACCCCAGGCGTTGGGTTGCTTGGTCCCTACTTTATGCGTTTTGTCGTCCGAATTCCCCCAGTGCCAGGCGAGCTTGTCCAGCAGCTCACTGTCGGTTATTGGACCAGCGGGCAGCACTCCCGCACGGCAGGCGTATTCCCATTCCGCCTCGGTGGGCAGGCGGTATTTCTTACCCGTCTTGGCGGAGAGCCACTCGCAGTACTTTTGCGCGGAAAGGTAGCTCATGCTGATAGCGGGATAGCCCTTGTGTCCGAAACCTCTATCTACCGCGCCGTACGGCTTGCTGGGGCGGGAAACGGCATCCGCGCCTCCCGTTTTCTGGGTTTCAGGAGCGTCCAGCTTGTGCACGAATACGTCAAACTCATCCCAGGTGACCTCCGTTTTGCCGATGTAGAAGGGCTTGATGGTCACCTGTTTGGGGTTGCCCGTTTTGGGGTCGGTGATGGTATATGTTCCGCCGGGCACGGGAACCATATCGAATTTCACGACCGTGCCCGGGATGGTTTCGGTATAGGCAGACAGCGGTTTCGTAGTGGCTTGAGCCGTAGCGTTTGCCGTGTTCTGCGCGTGCTTCATCTGCGCGACTCCTGTGCCCAGAAGCACCAGCACCACGCTGCAGGTGAACGCCACGCCTCTGTAGAAGCTTCTGGGCAGCATGACGGAAAGGGGTGAACCTGCTCTCATGATGTTCCGCTCTATCCTCCTTCGAATACTTCTGCTTGTATGGACATGGTTTGTCTGCGGTGCGTTACGCCTGAATGCAGCGCCTCTGCACCGCTATCAGTATAACCAGATAGCGATGGGAGTGCAAGTGACCATCACGGTGTACGCGCCGGATCAGGCTACCGCTGAGCGGGCTTGCGCCGCTGCCTTTGAACGTATCGCGGAGATAGAGCAGGTCGCCAGTGATTACCGTCCCGATAGCGAGCTGATGCGCCTGTGTGCACAGGCAGGGGGACCACCCGTGCGGGTAAGCGAGGAACTTTTCATTCTGCTGAAGCGGGCGCAGGAGCTTTCCCGGCGTACGGATGGCGCGTTCGATGTGACGGTCGGTCCTTTTGTGCAGCTCTGGCGGCGTGCCCGACGCACCGGGCAGTTCCCAACAGGGCAGGAATTGCAGGAAGCGAAAGGGCGCGTGGGTTACGAGAAGATGGTGATAGATGACGCAGAGCGCACCGTTCAGCTGCTGGTGCCGGGAATGAGGCTGGACCTGGGCGGCATCGCCAAAGGCTATGCGCTGGACTGTGCGCTGAAAGTATTGCAACAGCACGGAATCCGTCACGCTTTACTGAAAGCGGGGGGCGACATCGTGGCGGGGCTGGCTCCGCCCGGCACGGCGGGCTGGCGTATCAGGATAGAAAATGCTTCGCCAGAGAGGCAGTGGGTGTACCTCGCGCTTGGGGCAATATCCTCTTCGGGGGATACCGAGCAGTACGTGGAGTATCAGGGAAAACGGTACTCGCATATTGTAGACCCACGCACTGGCTGGGGCTTGACCACGCGCGTTGCTGCAACGGTCATCGCCCGCGACGGCATCACCTCGGATAGCCTCGCGACCGCTTTGTGCGTACTCGGTAAAGATGCCGGAATGAAGTTGATACGGGCGATACCAGGAGCGCGGGCTTATATCCGCGAGGTAAGGGAATGATGCGGTAGCCACCTTTTGCAATGAAAAAACCCTGAACGCTTTGTTCCGCCCAGTAATACTCAGTGTTTCTGACCCAGCGGTGCAAAAACTCGATATTTTCCGTGAAAATCGTATTGACAACGGAAGGGAGTGCATGTATAATGGATTTGAAACGTTTCAAAAGGCGCGGAAATGCGAAAGCGACCAACCATCGTTGAAGTAGCCAAGCGGGCGGGTGTATCCGTCGGCACGGTTTCCAACGTGCTACGGGGCGCCACACATCTGCACCATCCTGATACGGTGCAGAGG
>VSSL01000720.1_pt1 | contig 10070 bp, 10 predicted proteins | sample 4557531 | NCBI WGS metagenome assembly VSSL01 (sample SAMN10986726, study PRJNA523729) | hot springs metagenome | isolation source: hot springs | place: India:Timba, Gujarat | collected 2018-05-31 | reverse complement strand
TTAATGGCGAAAGGAGCATTTTAGTTTATATTTGTAAATCAAAAAAGGGTGCTAAAAGTACCCTTTTTCTTTTTTTAAAACTAATTAACGAATTAACAATTCTTTACTAACTTACCTGTGAAGTATTTAATTATCCCAAATCTTAAACCTTTGTCGCTCACAATCACTTCTGGCAAGGCAAAATGGTCGCAAAATGCCTCTAAAATTATTGTCCCTGCGGTGATAACATCAGCCCGCATTGGTGGAACGTACAACTTTTGAACAATTTCATCAATTGAAAGAGATAAAAACAATTCTTTGGTCTTTCGAATTTCGTCTAACGAAAGTTTAAAATTATCCACCTTCGACCTATCATACTCTTTAAGCCCAAGCACAACCGCTGCAATTGTTGTTGGAGTTCCAGCGACTCCATAAACATTACCCGAAATCAAACTTTTGTCGATTGATACGAAATTATCTATGCACTCTTTTTTTATTTTATCAATTATTTCTTTTGTTGGTGGATGTTGAGGGATATATTTTTCGGTTAAGCCAACCGCACCTATTTTAAATGACTTACGGAAAATAATTTTATCTTGCTCCCCAACGATAACTTCTGTACTGCCACCACCAATATCGAGCACAACAGAGTGCTTAGCGTCTTCGACTGTGCCAATATAACTAAGATAAGCCTCCAAATCGCCATCAATAACCAACACGTCGAAACCAGTTTGAACTTTGATTTCACGAATAACTTCTTGCGAATTTTTTGCTTCTCGCATTGCAGAAGTGCTAACGCAAAAATATTTTTCAACATTAAATCTTTCGATTTCTTTTTTGTAATCTATCAAAATCTTTATTGCTCTTTGTACTGCTTGTTGGGAAATTATACCAGATTGGTTCAAACCTTCTCCTAATCTAGCAATCGAATGAAAATCCGCAATTGGAAGAACTTTGCCATTTTCATCTAAATCTGCAATAAGCATAAGTATTGTATTCGTACCAATGTCAATTCCAGCAACTCTCATTTGAATGTCAACATTGTAACACAGCGGCAAACCATTCCTCTTCTCTCAAAACTTCAAGAATTCGAAATCCCGCCTTTTGTGCTAATTCGGCAAAGTCATCGTAATCATAAACCAAAATTCCGCTGACAAGAACAACCCCAGAGGTCGTATCAACAGCAGAGCAGAATTTCTTTAAATTCCTTACAACTACATCATAGTTCAAATTCGCAAAGATACCATCGGCTGTTGGTAAAGAGGGAAGCGTATCTATATCCATTTCCAACAAGTCAATTCCTTCTTTGATTTGGTTTCTTTTCAAATTTTCGAAGGAATTTTGTATTGCCCAATTATTATTATCAAAAGCGAGGACTTCTTTTGCTCCAAGTTTTTTGGCGAGAATCGCCAGAACACAAGTACCAGTACCAACGTCAATCCAGAAACTGTTCGGTTTAACATACTTTTCCGCTAACTTAATCATCAATCTGGTGGTTGCGTGGTGTCCAGTGCCAAACGACATTTTTGGGTCGATAATAATTTCGATTTCTTTCCCAGTTGTACCAACTTTTGTTGAAGGAACAATTGCAACACGGTCGGTAACAATTACTGATGTTAGATTCTTTTCCCATTCTTCATTCCAATTCTTATCCTCAATTGACTCAATTCTAACAACGCTAACATTTGGGTCGACCAAACGAAGTGAGGATAAAAAGAAATCAAGGTCTATCGTATCCCAATCAGAAAGTCGAAAAGTTGCAACAAAAGTATCGTTTTTTTCTTCTATACCAAGTATTGGAAAAGTACTCAAGACCGCAACTAAATTGTCGGAATACTCTTCCTTGCTGGAAATTGTTACAAAGATAAATTTTTCATTTGGCATTAATTTTTCTTTCAAATTCTTTTACGAAAAGTTCAAAATTAGTAAATGGTGGGCTACAAGAAAAATTCGAACATAAGTATGCAGTTGCCTTATCTTGAACCAACTTGTAATCGTTCCAAAATAAAAAATTAGAGAGTTTATTATTATAATTTGGATTGAAAAAAATTACTGTGCCATTTGGAAAATATTTTCCCTCAAAAAATTCCTTATATTTTTTAACTCATCATCATTTTCGTCTGGGTAAACAATTACAACTTCGAAGTTATGTGTAAAATTTTTTCTGTAAACCAAAATTGAAGAAATTATATGCAGAGGGATTGGAGTCAGCAAATTTGGCAAATGTTTTTTCTAATCTTTCGGCTTTTTCAAAGTAATCGGTTATTCCAGAATACAAGTAGAATTTATTTAAAACATAAAACATTACAGAATTTCCCGAAGGTACCGCACCATCAAAAAACTCCAAAGTATTTATTGCCGTTTCACATTTATCATTCGAGGTAAAATAGAATGCGTTTTCATCATCTGACCAAAACTTAACAATTGACACATCTAAAAGTGATTTAGCCATTTCCAGGAATTCACTTTTCATTGTAGATTCAAACACCTCGATAAAACCAAATATTGAGAAGGCATAGTCATCAAGGAAACCATCCACTTTTGCTTGATTGTCAATATACAAATGAAAAATCGAGCCATCTCCTTTCAACAAATGGTCTTTAAAGAAACTCAAATAGTTTACGAGTATTTCCAAAATATCCCTTCGTTTGGTTACCGAGTAGTAGGCTGATAAACCAGCAATCATTAAGCCATTCCAATCTGTCATTATTTTCTTGTCCTTAAAAGGTTTCTCCCTTTTCTCCCGATAATCAAAAATAACTTTTCGCCACAAATCAATTTTATTTTCTAAATCTTTCGGACTAATTAAAAGTTCATCAGCCAGTTCTGGTATCACCTTTGAAAGATGTAAAATATTCTTATTAACATTTTCCCCGAAAAAATCTTCGAAATTTCCAGATGGTTGCACATTAAAAACTTTGCTAAAAAGTTCAAACTCATCCCCGAGTATTTTTTGTAATTCCTCATATTCGAAAAGATAGAATTTTCCTTCCTCTCCTTCGCTATCTGCATCTTCGCTGGAATAGAAAGCCTTGTTTTCGAATAGCAATTCTCGCAATACATACTCTACAATCTCATTGGATACATTTAGGTAAAACTGGTTCTTTGTAATTTGATACGCTTTCGAATAAGTATATAAAAGCATTGCTTGGTCGTAGAGCATTTTTTCGAAGTGTGGAACTAGCCATTTGATATCGGTCGAATAACGGTGGAAGCCAAAACCAATATGGTCGAAAATTCCTCCAAGCCTCATTTTGACTAATGTCTCTTCCACCATTTGCATAGCAGTTTGTTCATTTTTCAAAGCAAAGTAATCCAACAGAAAGAGCAAATTTTGAGGAGTGGGAAACTTCGGAGCAGAACCAAATCCCCCATAAACTTTATCAAAAGCAAATCTCAAACTTTGAAATGCCTCCTCTAAATAATTCTCACTTAAATAATCTATGTTACTTTTATCATTTTTTTGTTTTAAGTATTCAATTAAACTGTTTGCTGAATTTTCAACATCAGCACGCCTATTTGTCCATACATTTTTTACATTTAGGGCAAGGTCAACAATTCCAATTCTATTGTAACGGGTTTCCTTGGGAAAGTAAGTTCCCGCAAAAAAAGGTTTTTTATCTGGTGTCATTATTATCGTCAGTGGCCATCCCCCGCTTCCAGTCATCATTTGACAGACTTTCATATAGAAAGCGTCTATGTCGGGACGCTCTTCCCTATCAACTTTTATGCACACAAAAACATCATTCAAAACTTCTGCCACTTCCTCATCGTCAAAACTTTCTCTTTCCATAACGTGGCACCAATGGCAAGTCGAATATCCAATCGACAAAAAAATTGGCTTATCCAATTTTTTTGCAATTTCAAATGCTTCGTCGCACCAAGGATACCAATCTACTGGATTGTGAGCGTGCTGTTGAAGATATGGACTTTTCTCTTTTGCCAATCTATTCAAATTCATTTAACCCCCTTAAATGTAAATAATTTTTCATTAATCCTTCAAACTTTGCTCTTTTAATTGGAGATTTTTCGAAAAACTTCTTTGAAATTTTCAATTTGTTAATTTCATCAAATCCTCTTCTTCAAGATTTGTTTTTCCATTCCGAGGATAAAATGCTAATTCTTTTGTAATTTTGGCTTTGCTGTTCCAAGGACATACTTCTTGACAAATATCGCAACCAAAAATCCAGCCCTTAAAGTCCAATTGATGTCGGAATTTCCTCGTGTATTTTCTTTTCAATTGTCCAAAATGAAATGCACTTACGAGAGTCAACAACTTTAGGGCTAACAATAGCATTGGTTGGACACGCATCAATACATTTTCTACATTCCCCACAACGGTCAACAACTTTTGTATCTGGGGGAACGTCCAGATTTGTAAGCATTATTCCAATAAAAAAATACGAACCAAGTTCCTGGGAAAGGACTAAACTATTTTTACCTTGCCAACCAATTCCAGCCTCAACAGCCCAAATTTTTCAAGTATTGGTCCCGTATCGACATAGATTTTGAATTTAAAAGTATCAACTTGTTCTGAAATAAAGTTTGCAACTTTTCGGATTTTCTTTTCCAAAATGTCGTGATAGTCATCTCCCCATGCGTACCTTGAAATTTTAAAAATCGATTTTGAATGCTGGACATCTGTAAAGTATGAATGTGCAAAAACAATTATGCTTTTTACATCAGAAAGGATTAAGCCAATATTCTCACGTTTATCAATATTTCTCTCCAAATAATTCATAGATGCTTGATAACCGTTGGCGAGCCAGTTTTTATATTTTTCAATTTCTTTACTAAAAAAACGAAATCGAGCAAAGCCAACTTTTTCAAAACCAAGAGAATAAGAAAATTCTTTAATATTGTTTTTAAGAAAGTTAATGTTAATTTCTTTATTCAAAATCAAATCCCCATTTCTCTTTAAAAAGGCTATTCAATTTAATACAAATAATTTGATTTTGAATTACCAAATCGTATTTCTTTAATTTTTGTTTTCCAATGGAAGAGTCAACGTTTTCCCCAGTTTCTAAATCGAATGTCCATCCGTGTTCTGGGCAAACAATACAGTTGTTTTCAATATACCCATTGTGCAACGATTCTCTATGTTGATGTGGACAAGTATTTGAAATAGCGTAAATTATACCGTTAGTTTTAACAAGAGTTATTCGTTTGGAAGTATGGTTTATTTCAATTTCCAATAAGAATGGTACATTTTCTTTTAATACATTAACATTTACTGTCGGAACAAACTCCGTACCATCAATAGTTAAAGTATGCTCGACGAAAAATCTCATAATTCAATTTGTTCACGTACAAAATACTTACCATTTTCGAAACCAATTTTGCCAGCCTTAACAAATGCGTCGTGTTCGAAAATAATTATCCAATCTTCTTCGATTGCTTGAGGAAGAATTTCCTTCTTCTCTTGCAATGTTGTAAGAGGAAAATTGTCGTACGCAAGAATATAAGGCAAATTTAAATGGGCAGATGTGGGAAACAAATCCGCTGCGTAAAAATATGTCTGACCATTGACAGTGATTTTAACCACTTGCATTGCTGGCGTATGTCCAAACAATGTTCTAATTTCAAGCAAATCGAATAATTTTACATTTCCGTCTACAAATTCCAGAACTCTATGTTCAAACAAGGGCAAAAAGTCGTTTTTCATAAAAGAACCAGCATCCTTTTCTGTGGGATGTAAAGCCCACTCCCAATGCTTTCGCTGTATGTAATACTTTGCCTTTGGAAAAGTTGGCAAAATTTCCTCGTCATTGATATAGGTTGAACCCCCACAATGGTCAAAATGTAAATGTGTCAAAACCACATCAGTAATGTCGTCAGCATCTAAACCAATTTGCTTCAATTGATTGATAACATTGGACTTGTCCAAGTTGATATTATATATTTTTCGGAGTTTCTCGTTAAACTTTGTGCCGTTTCCAGTATCAATCAGGATTTTTCTATCTTGGGTTTGAATTAACAATGGACGGGCGGAAAGAGGTATTCGATTGGCTTCATCTGGTTCAGAATAAGCCTTAGCCCATAATGCTTTTGGAATAATGCCAAACATCGAGCCACCATCGAGCCCAAATAATCCCGTGTCAATAGTCTTCAATATGATATTATTGCTATTCATTTAAACTCCAATGAATTATTTTTTCCATTTAATACTACATCCGATTGAAGGCTTTTGTGGAAAGTCAATCGTTTTGTTGGAGATAGCATATTCAAGTGCTTTTCTCAAATCTGCACCAGTTACTGGTATATTATTCCCTGGACGAGAATCGTCAAACTGCCCACGGTAAATAAGTTTCCTGTTTGAATCAAAAAGGAAAAAGTCGGGAGTACAAGCAGCGTCAAACTTGCGTGCAACTTCCTGTGTATCATCGATAAGATATGGGAAGGATAATCGTATTTCTTTGAATATTCTATCATTTTTTCGGGCGAATCCTCGGGATAGGCTGAATAATCATTGGGATTGATTGCAACAATGTTAACTCCTTTTTCAATAAATTCACGGGAAATTTCAACTAATTTTTCAATAATATGCATAACGTAGGGACAATGATTGCAAATAAACATTACAAGTAAGGGTTTACCATCTCTTAAATCATCTGTGGAAACCCAATAACCTGTTACAGCATCCTGAAGTTTAAAGTATGGTACTTCTGTACCCAAAGGAATCATTTTCGACTCTGTTGCAGCCATAATTGCTCCAATAATGAAAAAATAATAACGAGGTTGCTAAAAATAAAATTTTGATTGGTTTTAAAATTTTTGCTCATTTTTTTACAGTCCAAAATGTTCAATTATTTTTTTTGGCGGCTCTTTCAGAAGCACCGCTACCCCCCCAAAATTTGTTTTATGGTTGAAAACGAAGATTGCATTTGAATGTAAATTTCTTGATTTGACAGAATATCTTTAATTGCACCAACAATGTTCTTCGGGCTTGCTCTCTTTGAATAAATTCGGGAACGAATTTGCTATTAAGCAAAACATTTACAATCGAAATGTAATTTAATTCAACCAATTGTTTGGCAATAAAATAAGTTGCAAATGAGGTTTTATAAAACATAACAAAAGGCAACCCAAGAAGAGCCGCCTCTAAATTAGAAGTTCCCGACTTGATAATTCCCACTTTGCTACTCGACAAAACATTGTAGGAGTTTAGCTCGAAAACCACTTGCCGATATTTAGTTTTAACCTCTTTTGCAAATTCCCCAAAAAACGAACTTTGTAGTTCTGGAATTTTGATAGAAAATTCAGGAAATTCCCTTTGTAGAAGTTCTATGATTTTAAACACTAATTTTTTGTGATATGAAATTTCAGACTTTCTCGAACCAGGCAAAATTGCAATTGAATTTTCACGTTCTTCGAATCTCAAAATATCATTTTGAAAAATTGGTTCATCCAGTAAAGGATGTCCGACAAATTCCACATTATCAAGATATTGCGAAAAAAATTCTTGTTCAAATGGAAAAACCACAAGCAGTAGGTCAACATATTTTTTTAATTTATTAACTCTTTTCTTTCCCCAAGCCCAAAGTTGGGGAGCAATATAATAGCATACTGGAATTTTTAATGATGATGCTATTTCTGCAATTCTAATATTAAAACCAGGAAAATCAACAAGAACAACGATGTCAATATTTTCGTTTTCTAAAACATTTTTGCACTTTTTCAAGGTTCGTCTGAAAAAATTAATATTTTTTATTACCTCCGCAAATCCAACGACAGAAACTCTTTCCAAAGGAACAATGCTTTGAAGCCCCTGTTCCTCCATTCTTTTTCCACCAATACCGATGAACGAAACTTCGGGGAGAATTTGTTTCAAATGATACATTAATTTGGAAGCATGCAAATCCCCAGAACTCTCCCCTGCAACAATGAAAACACGAGTGCTATTCATAGAATTTATTTGGGGATGGTAAATATTCTAAATTTCCCAACTTTTCTTTCTTTTTCCAATTCGTCCAATAGGAATTGTTGGGCACAGAATTCTTTTTCACCTTCTTTTGGAACAATTTTTTCATAACTTCCATCTGATTTAAGCCTCCAAGACTTTGTGTTATCGCTCCAATATAACTCTAAAAGATTAATTAATTCACTTTTAATCTTTGGGTCTTCGACTGGATACATCAACTCTATTCTTCTATGTAAATTTCTTGTCATCCAATCCGCACTCGACAGATAAACTTCTGGATTACCATTGTTTTTAAAATAAAAAATACGGCTGTGTTCCAAAAACCGACCAAGAATACTACGAACCTCAATATTATCGCTAATGCCCTTCAATCCAGGGACGAGACAACAAATTCCACGAATGAGAAGTTTAATTTGTACATTTTTTTGGGAAGCCTTGTAGAGTTCATTTATTACTTCCTCGTGGGCTAAAGAGTTCATTTTTACGAAAATCAAACCTGGATTTTCTGGTGTTGAGTATTCTGCTTCACGGCGAATAAGTTCGATTATTTTCTGCTTTAAATTAATTGGAGCAACAATGAATTTTCTCCAATTTGTAAACTTTGAATAACCAGTCAATATGTTAAACAAATGTACTGCGTCCCAGGCAAAATCTTCATTGGCTGTAAACAAGCCAATATCGGTGTAAATTCTGGCTGTAACGGAATTGTAGTTACCAGTGCTTAAATGGACATACTTTCGAAGGGTATTTCCTTCCTTTCGAATTACTAAAGCAATTTTACAATGCGTTTTAAATCCAAGAACCCCATAAACTACATTAACCCCACGATTTTCCAATTCTTTTGCCCAACCAATATTGCTTTCTTCATCAAATCTTGCTTTCAATTCAACAAAAGCAACAACATCTTTTCCATTTTCGGCTGCTCGCATCAATGCTTCGACAATGGGAGCATTCTTCCCTACTCGATAAAGTGTTATCTTTATCGATAAAACATTTGGGTCTTCGGCTGCACTTCGAATAAATTTTAAAACACTATTAGTAAAGGAATCGTAAGGGTGATGAACAAGAATATCGGAATTGCTTATGCATTCAAATATTGTTTTGTTCGGAATAAGAAGTTCGGGTGGAATTCTTGTTTGAAATGGTTTGTCCTTCAATTCTCTACGGTCGATAGAAAGAAAAGCCATAAAATCGGGAAGTTTCAAAGGACGACCAAGTCGATATATTTCATCATCCTCCAATTTCAAGTGTTCTTGAAGGAAATTCAACACTGAATCATCCATACGATTACTAACCTCGAGGCGAACAATGGCTGTACCCCAATGCCTTAACTTAATTTGTTCAGAAATTGCATTCAACAAATCTTCTGCCTCGTCCTCTGCAATTTCGATGTCTGCATCACGTGTAACTCTAAAAGTATTAGCAGATACAACCTCGTAACCAGGAAAAAGTAAATCCCGATTGGCTTTAATTACTTGCTCAACAAGAACGTAATGAAATTCATTTGCTTTTTTCGTTGGAATTTGAACTAAACGAGGTATTTTATCGGATAATTGAACGAAATTTTTAACCAGTGCTGCTTCTGGATTGGTTCTGTCCTTCAACACAAAAATAATATTCAATGCTCGGTTAATTAAATTTGGAAAGGATGTGCTTGGTCGAGTATTCTGGGAGTAAGCAATGGCAAAACTTCACGACAAAAATATTCTTTAAGATATTCTTTGTTTTCATTGGACAAATCTTTGTAATGATGAATATAAATACCAGATTCATTTAATTCGGGCAATATTTCATTGTAATAAATATCCTCTTGAAATTTGTACAGTTCCAAAACCACACTTCGGATTTCTTTTAACTGCTCACGGGGAGTTAAACCATCCATTGAAAGTTCCACTACACCAGATTCGACTTGGCGTTTCAAACCAGCAACACGAATCATAAAGAATTCATCAAGGTTTGAAGAGAAGATGCATAAAAACTTTAATCTTTCAAGTAGAGGATGTTTTTTATCTTTTGCCTCGTAAAGCACCCTACGATTAAATTCAAGGAAACTTAACTCACGGTTGAAAAATAATTTCTGCTCAACAGTTTTATTTTTTTGTCCATCAAATTTTCCACTTTTTTCCAAAATTTTGTTTTGTTTTCATTTTATCCATCTGATATTTTTTTG
>VSSL01000719.1_pt1 | contig 10079 bp, 8 predicted proteins | sample 4557531 | NCBI WGS metagenome assembly VSSL01 (sample SAMN10986726, study PRJNA523729) | hot springs metagenome | isolation source: hot springs | place: India:Timba, Gujarat | collected 2018-05-31 | reverse complement strand
CCCATGGCAAGTGTGCCTATGGACAAAGGCTTCCATTTGGCATAATAGCGCTGGCAAGGCCCTGGCGTACAAGGGCTGTTGGAAATTTGCGTGTTATGCTGGTCCTGAGGCTTGGCTCAAAGATGATTTCAAAGGGAGCCACGAAGCTAAAAGGCAATCTGGAGTCCCGAACGCGAAGTTCATCACTGGGGAGGATCGATACCATGGGAGACGATTTGTTCAAGAAAGGCTTGGAGATACGCAGGGAGATTCTTGGGGCAGATTACGTGGACCAGTCCATTTCCAAGGCCGATGAATTCAGCCTTCCTCTACAGGAACTGGTGACCGAATACTATTGGGGGGTGGTCTGGGCCCGTCCTGGTCTGGATAGAAAGACCAGGAGCCTTATAAACCTGGCCATGCTGACAGCCTTGAATCGGCCCCATGAGATCAAGCTCCACGTAAGAGGGGCCCTAAACAATGGCTGCACCAGGGAGCAGATCAGGGAGGTTTTCTTGCAGTGCGCCATATACTGCGGTGTTCCCGCAGCAATGGACGGCATGCGCCTTGCCAGCCAGGTATTCCAAGAGATGGAATCCAAGAAATAGCAAAGGATCCTTGTCTTGCGATTGGGAATCTTACGAAGGCCATGGGCCTCAAAGGGACCCTGAAAAGATCTTTCTATCCAGTAACAGGCACCGAAGAGTCCAACCCTGAGGGCTTAGGCCCCCAGGGTCGACTTTCTGGGTGAGAGTTGGGGCAGCTTAATTACCCTGATCACCTTTTTAGTAAAATGCTGAAAGGCTGTCATGATGGGGCCAGCAGCTTGGCCCTGCATATCACGCGGTGCCTATATGTGCCATAAAAAGAAGCCAAGAACACCAAGACCCCCACCAAGATGGAGACCGTCTGGTCAGGATGGAGCATGACTACCAGAGAGACAACGGCAAAAACCACGCGGGCCACAGAGTCCATGGCTCTTGCCTCTGATATTCTCCCGAACATGGAGAAGCTTATGCCCCAGCAGGCCACGGCCACAAGCATCATGTCCAGAACCTGCCCCCACCCCGGGCTGGTCACTATTTGTGACCTTACGAATATGGCAAAGGTCATCAAGGTGATGGGAAGGCAAAGCTTGAGAGCCTCAAACATGGTTTGCATGAAGGAAGCCTCTGCTATTCTGGCAGATACCGCTGCAGTCAAAGAAGTAGGGGGGGAAAGCTCTCCCCACACGGCCAAAAGAAAACAAAAGAAATGGGCTGTCCATGGGTCTATGCCCAGCTTGCGCATGGGCTCCACTATGATCACGGCCAAGACTATGTAAGTTGCCGTGGGTGGGAGCCCAAGGCCCACCAGCCATCCGAAAATCCATGCCATTATCACCAGAGCTATTACATGCCACTCCCCAATGCTGAGAAGCATCCCGCCCATCCTGTTGATAAAACCTGTCACAGTGAAGAGCCCCACCATGATCCCCAGAGTGCAAAGCAAAAGAGTCAGAAAGGATGTCATCTCAGCATGGGTCATTATCATGGTTTTGACATTACTCAAAAGCGTGTCCTTGTCAGTGGAGGGGTCCTTGAGGACATGCTTGAAAAAGAGGTAGAGCAAGACCAGAAGCAGGAACATCAATCCGCCAGTATAAAGCCCTGCCAGCTGCTCTCCCAGGTGCAAGACTCCCATGAGGAATGTGAGAAAGACTATCCCAATGAAAAAGACCGCGGTCTTGAGCTGCTCATAAACCGGGATGGTGCTCTTCTCTATGGGCTCCGGAGGCATCAATCTTGTGCTTATGAGATAAAGTGATAGGGCTAGAGTCGAGTAATAGGTGAAGGCCAGGGCAAATCCTCTTATTACCACGCTCCAGTAAGAGACTCCCAAGAACTCCGCCATGACAAAACCCGCCACAGCCATCACAGGAGGCATTATCAGTCCTCCCATGGACGCTGAGGTCTCCACAGCCGCAGCTATCTCGCCAGGCATGCCGTACTTTTTCATGAGAGGTATGGTGAAGGCTCCCACCACTGTGGCATTTGCAGCCCCGCTGCCGCTGACCATCCCCACCGCAGAGGAGGCCAGAACAGCGGTCTGTGGAACCGTGGCCCTGGATTTACCGGCTATCTTTCTCATGAAGTGGACCATGGCCCCCTGGGCTCCGAAGCCGTTGGCCGCTGCAGCCAAAAGCAAAAATGCGGCTATGGTGGTCAAGGCTATCTGGGCATACTGACCGTAAATACCGGTGGAGAGCTCCACCGTACTGGAAGTCACGATCCTGTAAAATGTGGTCCCAGGGTGCCAGAAAAAGTCCAGAGGGCTCAGATATCCCCAAAGGGTGTAGAAAACCATGACCAGATTCACCCAGAAAAGCTCTGGATGCACAAGTCTGGATAGCTCCATGACCAAAAGGAAGACCAAAAGACCCATGACAAAGTCCGTCTTGGTATAGGAGCCCTGACGCCAAATGGCTATCTCCTCATACTGGACAGTAAAGTGGTAAAAAGCAAACACACAGATACCCAAATACACCATAAGGATGAGATTGTTTGCCAGGGGGGGAAGCCTCTTGTACATGTATCCTTCTTGGTGCATGCGAAGAATCTGCAACATGAGGGCTATGGGCACAAGAGAAGCTACTAGCTCACTGGGTCCACCAAAACCCGTGTAGAAGTACCAGCATAGCCAAATAAACATGAACACGGACAAGCCGAATCTCAGGTTCTTCAGGTTTGCATACTGCTGGATCAGTTCTTTCACCACTTTATCCTCCTTCCCCCCTCCAGCATGTCCTGCCATCTAGAACCGATCGGGACTGAGTTTGCAACCCCTGCTTTGCACATCAAGCTTCCTCGAGAGGCCACTTCTTCTCTGGATCAACTGGGAGGGATTTTGGGGGGAGCATCCCCCCAAAATCTCTTGGAGCAGTCTTCTAACTCACTTTGCGCCCACTACCTTCCATTTGTCGTCCCAGGCTTTGTGCTCTTTGAGGAACTTGGCCAGCCCCGGATGAACAGGTGCCTGTGGATTCGCGCGTATTCCCTTGACCTGCATGCCCACAAAGTCCTTTGCCAGGGGCTCGAAACCAGGATCTGCCTTGGCAAGGTTTTCTTTCTCGGCAAAGAACTTGGTTAGCATCTTATACACTATTTCCTCAGGCATATCCGGACGCACGTTGTAGGCAAAAAGCAGGGGGACCCCCAAAATGGTCTTTACACCCACATCCTTGCTGAAAACTTTGCTGGCATCTATTTCTGTTGGGGCCAGGTTGGCGGCCGTGAGCTTCTTTATCTCTTCCTGGCTGGGGTTAATTATCCTTATGTCCACCTGCAGCTCTGTTTCTCGCCAGTATGAGGGAAGGGATCTTCCTGCCGTGGTATAGCACACAGCTCCTACTATGGTTCCGGCCTTGAGGGCATCCCCCTGGGCAGGCTCTCCTATCTGAACATGCTTGAAGTCGTAACCCAGGGCCTTGAAAATACGCTTGAAATTCAGCCAGTTCATGAACCCAGCCGGGGTAAAAAACACGGGCTTCCCGCTGAAATCCTTCCAGGACTTGAACTGGTCAGCTTTGGACGCCAGCACCGCCATGAAGGATTCCATGGGATAGGCATACCAGGTGTGCACCAGAAGATCCTTGGCAGGCTTGTAGTCCTTGAAGGCTCCATCTTTCTCATACACATCGGTCATTCCCACATCCGCCGTGTACGAAATCTCTGCGTTGCCGTCCATTGCGGCCTTCATTGCCGCAGTGGTAGAAGGATAAGGGTTCACCGTAACCGTGTATTCTCCCCCCAGGGCATCCTCCAAGACCTTCACCATCTGAGCCGCCACCTTGTACCCGTACGAACCGGTGCTGGATGTGGCCCAGCGTATGGACTTGCGTTCAGCAGCCTGGACCGATGTGATGGCAAATAGGAAGAAAAAGATTAAGATCAACGATGCTTGCCATGACAAATTACCCGCTCTTGTTCTTCGCAACATGACCTACCTCCTAAACGTGATTTGGGCGGAGAGTCCACCATAGATCGGATTTTGACCCCGCCTGGATAAAACTCAATATTTGCTCTTGCTTGTTGAGGAAGCCCCGCCCATAGGAGCATACACATCCACTTGGCTTCAGAAATCCCAACTACGCTCCCCCTCATGAAACTACCTATGGCCATCGAGCGTGCAGGCCAAGAAAGAAGGTGCTTTGGTATGTGGCGGGAAACTTACCAGATATTTACCAACACGTCAACGTTGAGGAAGGACTCCTGGGGAAAGTTCCTCAGACCGCGGTTGCCGGGGTCCAGAGTTACCACAATGAAAAGTGCTCCCCTAAGCCCCCAAGAGAATGGCAGACAACACAATGTGTTTCCCGCGCCTCAGCTTTCTGGCTCTTAGCACCAAAGAAGGATGAGGCGCGGGGTTGGGCTCACAGGGCTCTTAGAAAGGCCACCAGGTCTTTCTTTTCCTGATCCGTGAGCTTGAGGCCCTGAATTAGGTTAAAGAACTCCACCGTGTCCTCTAGAGTAAGGAGACGGCCGTCATGCAAATATGGAGGGGAGTCTTTGATGCCTCTGAGGGTGAAAGTCTTGATGGGACCGTCGGATGAGGCCATTCTACCGTTCACCATTTGGGGCTTGTAAAATCTCTCGGCCTTCAAGTCATGCATAAGATTGTCTGTGTAGTATGGTGCTGGATGGCAGACTCCGCACTGGGCCTTTCCAAAAAAGATTTCCTGCCCCCTCAGCTCCTCGGGAGAGGCCTTGCTTTGGTCCAGTTTTCCGTAGATGTTGAGCTTGGGAGCCGGTGGGAAACCCAGAATGGACTGAAACTCTGCCATGAAGTGCACCTGACTGCCCCTTTCCAGCACGTTAACGCCTTTTTTGGTGGCTATCACCGGGTCACCGTCAAAGTAAGCCGCCCTCTGTTCGAACTCGGTGAAGTCTTCTATGGACTTTAGCGCCCTTTGGGAGCCGAAGAGCCGTTGAATGTTCACCCCTCTCAAGCTGGGGGTGTCTATTCTGTGACGAAATTCCTGAGGCCTTATGTCACCCACCAGGTGCGTGGCAGCATTGGTGTGCCCGTTTGCATGGCAATCAAAACAGGCTACCCCTCGGCTGGGCTTCTCCGACCTCCTATCTTCCGTCTGATTAAATTGCTGCTGAGGAAAGGGGGTGACCAGCAATCTTAAGCCTTCTAATTGTTTGGGATTAAGAATCCCGTTGAAAAGCTCATAATAGTTGTTGATCGTGACAAGCTTGCCTTGGGAGACGTCTCCCAGGTCTGGTCTGGTGGTAAGGTATATGGGTGCAGGAAACTCGGGTAGAAAATGGTCGGGCAAATCAAAGTCCAGGTCGAATCTAGTCAGGTCTCTTCCTTCCTGACGGTTTATCTCTTCTATGACAAACTTGGGGAAGACCATGCCCCCCTCCCCATGATTGGGATGGGGTAAGGGCAGAAACCCTTTGGGCCAAAGGTTCTTTTCCTTTATTTCTTCGGGAGACAAGGAGGCCAGTTGCTCCCATGTAACTCCTTGGGGCAGCTTGACTCTCACCCCTTCCTGGATGGGCTTTCCTCTGGACATGGTAATACCCTTGGCAGGACGGTCGGCCAGATCATATCTCTCCTGGAGCAGATCCATCTGCCTTTTCATTACCTCAGGCCTGGCAGCCTTCATCTTTGCCATGGTTTTCTCAAAGGGCTCCTGAATGTCTACAGGGGCATAGCTGCTCTTTCTCGCATCTTGGGCTGCAACTGAAACCAGCCCCACTGAAAGACTTACCCACAGAGTCATCAATACATATGTCATTGGCTTGTGTTTCATGGAACATCCCTCCCCATCAATAGTCCACTCTTGGGGTAAATAAAGCCTGCTGTGATACAAAACGAACCACTGCCCAGTTCAAATACTTAGCCCTGTGTTTGCTTGCTTTACTCCCCAGCCCTCACCCCCTTTCAGATCCCTCAGGTCCTTCCCCCAAGAGACCCTTCAAGGTGTGCCCCCAGGATCTCCCAAGGCACATTAGGCTGAATTTCTATCCCATCTTCAATGGATGGTTTTACCCAAATGATGGGCGTTGCCTACCCGGTCTCTCGAGTCCATTACTGTATAAACCCCAAGATCTCTCTGGGGTTTTAGGAACCCTCCAAGGCTCAGGAACCAAAATATTTGGTGCTTTCTGCCCTGGGAATCCGGGGTGATGGCAATCAAAGACGTGATTTGAGAAGACTCAGCCTAGATACGGCCTCGGCCAGGGTCTCTTTTTTCTTGCAAAAGCAGAAACGGACCTGCTGGGATCCTCGCGTGGGCTCAGAGTAGAAGCTGCTTCCAGGAACTGCTGCCACTTTTATTTCCTTTACCAGAAACCTGCAGAAGCTTACGTCATCCTGGAATCCAAAATCCGAGATGTCGGTCATGATATAGTAAGCCCCACTGGGCTTGAAAGTTCTGAATCCTGCCTCAGCCAGACCTTTCAGGAGGATGTCCCTTCGCTCCGCATATCCGGCCGCCAGCTCCTGGTAGTACATCTCAGGGAAATTCATGGCCACCACTGCTGCCTCCTGCAAAGGAGCTGCTGCCCCAACGGTTAGAAAATCATGCACCTTTCTGATCCCGGAGGTCAGCTCCTGGCAGGCAAGCACGTACCCTATGCGCCAGCCTGTAACGCTGTAGGTCTTGGACAGACCGTTTATGACGATGCTCCTGTCCCTCATCTCATCCAAGGAAGCTATGCAAAGGTGTTTTGATCCGTCATAAACAATGTGCTCGTAAATTTCGTCGGTTATGACCACCACATCCCACTTCTTACAAAGGTGAGCCAGGAATTCCAATTCCTCCTTGGAGAAAACCTTGCCTGTGGGATTGTGAGGCGTGTTGAGTATGAGGGCGCGGGTTCTATGGTTGAAAGCCTTTTCCATCTCCCCGAAATCGAAGGTCCAATGAGGCGGATCCAGGGAAACGTATCTGGGGACCGCTCCGCACAAGATGGCATCTGGACCGTAGTTCTCATAGAAGGGCTCCAGGACAACTACCTCTTCACCCGGATTCACCACAGCCAGCATAGAGGCGATCATGGCCTCTGTGGAGCCGCAGGTGACGGTTATCTCTGTCTCTGGATCGTATCTTAGGCCCAGATGCCGTTCTACTTTTGTTGAAATGGCATTTCTAAAGGCAGCAGAACCCCAGGTTATGGCGTACTGATTTATGTCTGCGTCTATGGCGGCTTTGGCAGCTTCCTTGAGAGGACCCGGGGCCGCAAAATCCGGAAAACCCTGGGCAAGGTTGACCCCACCATAACGGATGCAAAGCCGGGTCATGTCTCTTATGACAGACTCGGTAAACTGCCTAGCCTTATGGGAGACTTGTTTCTGACTCATCTTTCTCTGACCCAGGCTCTGGAAAATAATCCCTCGTAGGAGGGATTCTTGGCTTGTGCCCAGAAGGGTTTTTAAGAGTATCATCCCCAAGGCCGCAGATCAACGGGGAGGTGGGAACGATTTCTCTCAAAGGGTAATGCCCACGGGGTTGGGAAGCAAGTCCTTGTTTCTTATTGTCCAGAGCGGGAAGACAAGGCCAATCATATGCTCAAGACTTCTTTTAATGCCTCGGGGATCTTCTCTATGATCTTGTTTATTTGAGTTGCTGGGGTCGGATGGGCCAGCTTTCCCGCCAGCCTGTTGGCCTTAGCCGCCGATTCACAAGCCTTTTCCACTGCCATTCCCGAGGCCACCAGAACCGAGGCCATGCCTGTCAAGGTATCCCCGGTGCCCCCTATGGCCTCCATGGCCTCTACCACAGGCTCCTGGATAACCGAGAGAATCCCTTCCTGGGTGGCCACAAAATCATTGGATCCTTTAACCAAGAGGCACCGTGCCGCATCTCCGTTTCTGAAGGCTCTGGCTATTAGTTCTTCAACACGGTTTTCCTCCTTCAAGAGGAATCCTCTGGTATAAAAGGGGTGGGGGGCCTCCTCGTCGGCCAGAAAAGCCAACTCTCCCACATCAGGAGTGAAGAGCTCATAGGCCTGGGCCTGTCCACTCATCTTGGCCACATACATGTAACCGGCGTCCGCTATCAGAAGGGGTCTCGCGGCGAGATCCTCCAGGGCCAGAAGCACCCTGTTGTGCCAATCCACATCTGGCAGTATGTAATGAAAAGCTATGGCTCTGGTGTTCCAGTCTCTGACTCTTTTCACCAGGTGCGCATATAACTTGAGGCTTCCATCTCCGACTCCTATGTCACCTGCCAGACATGCATGGGGCGGAGGCTCACCCAGCCAGGAGGCGACCTGGGCTGCGGCAGCCAGGAGGGCTGCTGTACCCCTATTTACGGGAAATCCCTGGCCCGCTACAAACAGCCTTTCTCCATCCAGGGAAACAGGACCCTCCACTACCTGCGGAGGCCCCTCAGGTATGGTTCCAACTACCGTAAGCACCTTCTAATCGCCTCTTCAAAAGCCATTTGCAAGGCATATCCGCACAATGTGTAACCGAGCTCCAAGGGGCTGCGGGCCTCCCTGAGGTTTTTCCCCACTATTTCTTTGGCCAAATAGGGCACATCAGGGCATCCACCGCCAGAGACATTGACTATCACTGCGCTGGCTTTGTCCACCGTCAATTTCATGTTGGCAGCCCTCACCATAATATAACCACCCAGATCCTTTACATGAAACAAACCCACCGGAGCCAAAAGGGGGCTGCTCACAGGCACTGTTTCCAGTGGCTCCAATCCTGCATCCAAAAGGATCCTCTGTATCTCCAGCTGTTCCATCAAGGGGAATTCTATGACCATGTCGCAGCCACTTTGTATCTGTGGCGGCGGGCCCATGACCCTCACCTTCTTGCCTTTGGATGCCAGGAGTCTCTCGGCTCGGATCACCTCGCTGGTGTTTCTAAATATTATGATACCCCTTGCTTGCTCCTCCTGCCCTTGGGCCCCAAGAGGCTTCCTGGAGTGCCCTCCCATGCGTTTGAAAAAAGATTTCAAAGCTGTCTCTCCGAGATAATCCTGTATCCCTCTCCGGTCTCTTCTTGGTGAGAGACTCTCCATCCTCCCATGAGAGCGCCTTTAACACATTCTAGCGACTTCTCCTAGCCCAGGCCAATACCTCCAAGGAGCCCTTGCCCATTTCCTTGGAGCCCTCAATGAGCAGTGCCAAAGATCCTGGGCAAGAAAAGCCCCTGGCCTGGGATGAAGGAACAGACGATCTGCAACAATATTCCACCTGATTCGCCCAAAGCACCGCTGCTCTGGTAAAAATTTCTCCCACCTCAGTCAAGCCCAACGCAACGACCAAGGAGGCTTCTTCTATGCCTGGGTTTAAGCTCTTTTCATGAAGGCTCTTGGGGGGGCATCCAGTAAGCTTTTCTGGGGGCCAGCCATTTTTGACTGAATGCTGGTCCCAAGGCTCAACACAATGGGCAGAAGGTAGGTTCGCAGGAAAGACATATCAATGCCTGGGATCATCTTTGCACTTCCACCTCCCTACCCCCCTTCTCTGCCGACACATAGGCTCCATAGAGCACGGCCACAGTGTCGGCTGCCAGGGTGGGACCAGACTTGGGCTCTTTGCCTGTGGCTATGGCTTCCATGAAGTCCTGGATCTCCTGGGGATATCCGAACATAAAGCTCTCGTCAGGAGCCGGAAGAGACCAACCCTGTTTGGTGCCGATCTTCTCGACTATATACACATCTGCCAGTTGCTCCTCTTTGGGATTATAGAGTTCCATGGCGTTATTGGGGCTCAGGTTGCACCTGGTTCTGTGATTGTTAGCAAATATCTCCAGGAAGTTGTAAACTCCGCCCATCACTATCTCCGATGCGAAGACATCGGCCACCATGTCATCCTCAAAGACCACGTGGATCTGGCAGTAGTCCTCTATGTCGTTGTAATCTGTTCTCAGGAATCCTCTATCCTGGTACATCTGATTCCTGGTTATCTCATGAGTCCTTGCACTGACGGACTTGGGCCTAATGGACCTCCCGTAAAGGGTCATGCCCTCGACCTGTTTGAGATAGAGAATGGCCGAAAGTGGATGACAGCTCTTGCCTACCACAGAGCCGCCCCCAGAGAGCCGCCATATGCCGTATGCAGGGGATGTGCTCCCTGAGTGAGACT
>VSSL01000718.1_pt1 | contig 10087 bp, 3 predicted proteins | sample 4557531 | NCBI WGS metagenome assembly VSSL01 (sample SAMN10986726, study PRJNA523729) | hot springs metagenome | isolation source: hot springs | place: India:Timba, Gujarat | collected 2018-05-31 | reverse complement strand
TTTTTACGGCAACGGCACAAACGATAACGATCGCGTCAAGATTCCGGTTGTGAGTGGAAGCACCTCCCTGCCGGTCAACATCGGGGCAACCGATTTCACCATCGAGTTCTGGCTGCGCTTTACATCAGGCGAAAACAACAGCGGCAACTGCACTGAAGGAATGGATACCTGGATCTTTGGCAATATTATCTTCGACCGCGATATCTTCGGCACACCCGATTACGGCGACTTTGGCATTTCGCTCTACGGCAATCGGATCGCCTTTGGTGTGCATAACGGGTCGTCTGGCTACACCATCTGCAGCAATACTCCCCTGAACGCCAATACCTGGTACCATATCGCGTTAACCAGAGCTATCAGCGGCGACATGCGCATCTTTATCAATGGGGTGCTCTCCCGCCAGTACAACGGCCCGGCTGGAAATATCTCCTACCGGGTTGGGCGAGCCATCACCGGCAGCTATGACAATGAACCTTTCCTGGTCATCGGGGCAGAAAAGCACGATTACGATCCGAATACCTACCCCTCCTTTAGCGGTTGGGTGGATGAGGTGCGTATTTCCAACCTCATTCGCTATACCGCGAATTTCACCCCTCCTAACGCATCCTTTACCCCGGATGCAAATACGGTGGGGCTGTATCACTTCGACGAGGGAAGCGGCACAACGATCCTGGACTCCAGCGGCGCGGCTGGCGGACCCAGCCACGGCAGCCGTAATTATGGCGGAAGCCCTGCGGGACCGGTCTATGATGCAAACAACAAGCCGTTCTGATTGTTTCGAGGAGCATTTGCGATGAAAATCAAAACCGTCATCTCTACAGTTTTTATGGCAATCCTTCTGGGCACGACAATTTTAATCCTTAAGCCAGCGCCGATGTTCGCTCAAGAGATATCCCCTTTGCTGTATCTGCCACTCATCCTGCAAGCCCGCTCTTCGCCGACTCCACCGCCTTCTCAAAGTACAGACTGGTATCAACACGCTGCTGATGCCCAACGCACCAGTTATATGCCCCAAGCCATTCCCACCCCGTGGCGTTGGAAATGGGCCTGGAATGGGCCAGACTACTATGGCGGTATCACTGGTGGAAAATTCCGCTTACCCCGCAACAGCCAACCGGTTGTGGGCGGTGGAAGAGTCTATATTGCTGCCGGTGCTCAGGGCGTCTTTGCGCTCGACAATGCAAATGGTTCGGTGATTTGGAATCGGACGGATCTTGGCACCATCAACTCTACCCCTGCTTTCGATCCCACCACCCAGGCGCTGTTTGTTCTGAGTAGCAACGGCACACTGTACAAACTGAATTCTCAAAACGGCGCTACCCTTTCCAGCTTCACAACCTCGTATAGCAGCAACCTGCCTCTGCCTCCTGCGATTGCAGCGGGACGAGTCTTCTTCTCGATGGGCAGGTACGTCTATGCGCTTGATACGGACACATTATTCCAACTCTGGAGATATGACGCTGCCTCTCCAGTAGACACTCCACCAGCTTATTCTGCTACGCGAGATCTCGTCATTGTTGCCAGCCGAGACCTCCATGTACACGCGATTGACAATAAGACCGGTTCTCAAAAATGGCGCGTCAAACATACCCCTCTCGAGCCGGGCGACCCGGGCTCCAGTGACTCGAACGATTATGCCGAAGTAAGCCGAGGCTGGCCGGTCATTGCCGATCAGGTCGGCATTGTCCTCATCAAGTTGCGCTTGGACTGGCAAACCCTATGGGAGTGGAATCCTGCTATTCTGACCAACAATCTTGCGATGCGCCAGCACCTGCAAAACCATCCCGACCAAAAAGCCCTGCTTGCCATTGATCTCGACAACGGTCAGGAAGCCTTCATCGCTCACGTCCCTCATGCCGGTTTCGGTGACGGAGGTTACATGCCAATGGGTCCTCTACCGGTCATCAAAACCTTCCCCGATGGAAAGCAAATCGCCTATGTGGTCATGCGAGGTGGCCCTTGTAAGCAAGATCCCTGCGACAGTCGGTGGGACTCACATCTCGGTGAAATGATGCTCGATGACCAAACCTTCAGCGGTCTGCAAGCAGGGTACGTTCGATATATGCAAAACACCTTTTTCCCAAGCGATGAACAGGCTTTTCTCTCCATGGCTGGCGATCAAATCTTTGCTGCCCACTGGGAAGCTGGCATAGCCCATCTCATTCAAGACCGCTCGGCATCGCGTGGCAGCGGCACAAATCCGATAACGGTCAGTAATCTTCCCCATATCGCCACTTCTCAAGACAATGATGTTTGCGGTAGCAATTTTCTCAATACGCATTACTGTGAAACCGGCTTAGCAAATACCCGAAATTGGCCGGGCGGCTTTTATATCTACTGGCAACAAGGCGCTGTGTATGACAGATACTGGAGCGAATATGCCCAATGGGTGATCAGCCGCGACACGTTGTATTTTGTCAGCACCGACGGCGCGGTCGTCGCCCTGACCAGCGGCAACCCCCAAAGTAACACCAGCTCCAGGGTGCTGATCCAGGCTCAGCCCGCATCGGCAACCCCTACCCCCGCCCGTCAGCCAGAGGGCATCCTCGCTCACAGCCAGGCGCGCGCCTGGGCTGGCTCAACCGCCACGGTCAGCGGCAGGCTCGAATACGTCTTCAACAACGGCAAACAGGTGTTGTTGGGCTTTTCCAACCCGCATCAGGGCAGTTTCAAGATCCTCATCCGCAAAGAAGCCTGGCCGAACTTCCCCAAACCACCAGAGCAGATGTACACCGTCGGACAAGCGGTGCTGGTCAGGGGCAAAATTGAGTGGTATCAGGGTGACCCGGTTATCTATGCCTCGTCGCCTCAGCAGATCATTATCCAAGCCTCCCATGCCGGCAGATGAGCCTGACAGGGAATGGATATAGTTTTCTACTGTCAGATTGTAGGTTGTACTGCAAGAGAAAAAACGCCATGGAGAGTTCACTTACTCGAAAACCCTTCTTTGCCTTGTGTCTGATGGCGCTCCTGCTGGTCACCATTGCAGTCAGCGGATATCCCGGATTTGGCGTTCTACAAACCGCTGGGCTGATGTACGCATCCGCCGCGGCGGTAAAACCCTCAGCGCAGGCAGAAACAACCTCACCTCAAGCCCCCACTTCTGCTCTGGCTGACGCCGACTGGCCGCAACTGGGACGCGACCCCCAACGCAGCAACTACTCGCCTCAGCAGGTCAATCCACCCTATTGCTATATCTGGAATGGTACGAAGTGCCCTTTGCTTCTCGCGCCCAGCCGGTGGTGGCCGCTGGACGGCTGTTTATCGGCGGCATGGATGGCGTGTTATATGCCCGAAACGCCAGCACTGGGGCACATCTCTGGACTTTCCTTGGCGATGGCAGCCCAATCCGTCACTCGGCGGGCGTGGCTGGTGACCTGGTGGTCTTCAGCACGCATCAAGGGAACACCTTTGCGCTCAGTGCCACCACAGGGGCTCTGCGCTGGCAACGCCAGACCGGCCGCAGCGCAACCGCGCCGCTGATTGACACCAGCCGCAATCGTGTCATCGTTGCTTCTACCGATGGACGGCTGAGCGCCTTAGACCTGAACAACGGTAATCTGGTGTGGCAGTACGACTCGGGTGCGCCTATCCTCACCACCCCCTCCATGAGCCACGACGGAAGGCTGATCTTCGCCAGCAACGAAGCCCTCTATGCCTTTGCCGTGAACGCCGAGACAGGTGCCCAAGTCTGGAGAACCCGTCTCTACGGCCAGAGCCTGAGCGAACGCTACCCGGTTGTCCTCCCCGACTCCGTGATCTACCGTTCGCAACCCGTCTATTCCCTCTGGCAACTGCTGCACGAGGGAGATGATGTATTAGACGCAGGTGGAACCATCAGGACGGATTGGGATCAGGACTGGCAAGCGGTCAAAGGGCATATCCTGAACTACCTGAGCGCCAATCCCCACAAGCAAACTTTCTTTGTCCTGAATATCACTGATGGTCAAAGCCGTGGGGTAGCCCCGGTGCTTCTGACCTTTGGGAACAGCGACGTACCTTCCATGCCCGTCGTCCGCCAGGGCAACTCGAATAAAGTTTATGTGATGTATCGCGCCCGGCAGGGGATCCAGACTACTGGCGGCTCGATTCATGTCTCGACGCGCTACGATGCTGAGCTGGGCTTGCTCGATACGCGCCTACTGGATCAAATTCGCGGTCTGCGAACAGCCGCTTATCCCAACTCCCGCTTCAACTATGAATTTCGCCTGACCTCTGACGAACCGGCTGTCTTGACCATGGGGGGCAACATCCTGTTGGTCGAAAGCTGGGAGCGCCTGGGCGGCATCAACCTGAGCGATGAAATTCGGGGAGAGTTGGTGCATCTCGGCAACGTCTCCAACGTCTGGCCCGAGTGTGGAGTCGGAACCGGCTGCGGGCCCGATGGTCCGAACCCTTTCTTTCCACTCAGTGGCAACCCTTCTGATCCCGCTTATCCCTTTCCATCTCCCCGCGTGGGGGAAGGAGCTTCCCTCTCTGGGGCGGTCATCGCCAACGACATGATTTACTGGCGGGTTATCGAAGGGGGGCTGGCTGGAATCGCACATCGTTCTGGCTCAAGCTGCCCAAACCCCATCGTCTACACCAACACGCCCAACACGCCCGACCAGCCCTCACCGGCGATCCTGCCCTCAAGCTCCAACCGCCCGCTTGCCGAATACGTGACCTTAGACCTGACAAACCCACAGCCAAATCCGCCGCCCGATCTGGTGCAACGCCTGCGAGACGAAGTGCGTATCCTGATTGCCCTCGAGCCCTACCCGATGCCCTATTATTTCGAGCGCGGCATGAACAACCCGGCCATGTGGCCACACAACTCAACCCAGCCGCCCGATCCACCTTCGATAACTTACGGCAGTTATGGCTCTGCCGTCTGGCATGACTCTGGCGAACTGGTGCTCAGCCTGGCGATGGCTTATCCCTATCTGGATGATGACTTGAAAAGGGAGGTGCGGGCTTATGTATCTGCGGTCATTGCTCGCTATCCGCCCTGGGAAAATATGCCCTATGGTGGCGACTGGCTGAAGAATAGCGCAGCCCGAGAAATTTACCCCATGCCGCCAGAAATCTGTAACAATCTCAACAACTGGCCACCCCCGGCTGCCAGTCCAATCTCGCTCTATGCGGTGTGGTTATGGGCAAAAAGCAGCGGCGACTGGGCTCTGGTGCGCGACAACTGGAATGCCCTGACGGCGCTATACAACGCGCGGCGCAATAATCTGACGTATTACGCCGATATCGGCGGCCTCATTGGCTATGCTCGCATGGCCCGTCAACTCTTCGGCGAAACCGACCCCCGCTATACCCAGGCTGTGCAGGACGCAGTCAATGCCCTCACGGCCGGGAAAAATATACAATCCTATATCGACTATGCCAAATCCCGTGATCAGTACTGGATCCCGCGCGATCAGCAGCCCGAATGGGGAACCTTCCAGGGCTGGTATGTGCCGGTTTTCTTCGGCATCCAGCCAGAGATTGGGCTCTATCTGCGCGAACAAACAGAAGGAAAGGCAGCCGAGCACTTGCTCTCGCGCGAGAGCGGCGATGGTCTGCGCTGGTGGTACCTGACGCGAGCTGGCATTCACGCCGAGGAGGGAGAAAGCGCCTTTGTGGCGCCGCAAGCCGCCTGGTCGCACTTTATGGCGCACGCCTACATTCTCGGGGAGCCGCGCAGTCAATTGCGTCGCTGGCTGGATCGTCCATGGGGCAAGGGCGATTTATACTCGATCCAGAAGATCGTCGCCACCCTCCAGGCATACGATGATGAACATCTCCTGCCGCGCCTCTGGTTGCCCTTGATCCTGCTTTCCCGCCGCTAGGAGGGGAATAGATGTATTCGACTCGAAATCCTTTGTCCTCATTATTTTTGCCTCTATTGCTCTCTGGGCTAATCCTTATTTCATCCTCTGGTATTAAACCCGCCCCACAAACCCTGTCAGCACGCGCTTCCGCCTCTGCCCTGAGGATCAGTGGCATACAAGCCAGTGCAACCACGCTTGGCTTATACGAGAAATTTGAGCTGACCTTTGCGATCGAAGGCTCGGTGGCAACCAACCCTTATTTTCCGTATGAGGCGGCGCCGCCCCCCGGCGTTCCGGCAGGGGTCGGTATTAGCGTCGAAGCAGAGTTTAGCCCGGACAACTGGAATACGGTTTACGTCCAGCCCGCCTTTCTCTATCAGCCCTATGAGCGGCGTTGCGTTTACGACGGGCGATTCGTCGATCCCTGTCCCCAAAACGGCGAAGAATGGCTTTATCCATCAGGGGAAATGGTCTGGAAAGTGCGTTTTGCGCCTCAACAAACGGGCAACTGGCTGTATCGCCTGCGCGCGACCGATGCCTCCGGCACGGTAGAGAGCCAGGTAGGAACTTTCACCGTTGTCCCTTCCACCCTGCCCCATAATCACGGCTTTATCCGCATCAGCCCGACCGACCCCGGCTATTTTGAATACTCCGACGGGACGCCCTTCATCGGCGTTGGGCATGGGGAGGGCTTTAGCGGCTGGCGCTTTACCTATGACGCCGATGAGGTCTTGAGGCGCCTGGAGGGCGGGCGCGTCAGCCTGATCCGGATTTGGATGAGCGGCAGCAGCATCTACATGGCGCCCTGGTCGCCGTGGCACTCCCATCACCTGCCCGGCGAAGGAGGCTACTTAAATGCAGTCAGCCTGACGTATGCTCAGCAATACGGGAATAACCGCTTCTCTTTGCGATTGTGGGACTATGCCGACCTCTCCATGGAGGGACGGCGTAATCCATGTATGTTTCAAGGCTTTACCAACAACGTTGCCGTCAAGCCCAATACCTCCTACCACCTGAGCGTGCGCTTGAAAGCGGTTGGGGTGAGCGGCCCGCGCAACGCTGCCTATCCCTACGGCTTCACCGTGCGCAGCGGCGGCTGGCTGGGAGACTCTTGCTCTGACCCGGCGCAAACCAGCGGCATCAGCCGCCGCCTGCTCAACCATGTCAACAGCACAAATGGCAATTGGGTGACGGTCACTGCCACCTTCACCACTGAACCCAATCAATACTTTCTGGATAATTTCTACCTGATCCTGGAAAACACCAGCGGAGGGGATGTCTATGTAGATGAGGTCTCGTTGCGCGAACTGAACAACGGCATGCCTTCGGGAGCGGAGGTGCTGCGCAAAAACCGTTTTGCTTACCACCTGTACTTTGACCAGCAACCTTCCTGGCAATGGGACGTTCTCTTTCAACGTGCCGAGCAGGGGGAAGTGACCATCCGTCCCCTTGTGCTGGAGAAAAATGACTGGATCGCCAACCATCTCGACCAGAATGGAAACCCGGTTGGCGGCTACTATGATCTGGATAACAATCGCTTTTACGCCGCGCCAGACTCCGCCGTCCGCCGTTACCACGAGTACTTCTGGCGCTATCTGATCGCTCGCTGGGGCTACTCGCGCGCGGTGCACTCCTGGGAATTACTTAACGAAGGCGATCCCTATAACGGCAATCATCATGCAATGGCAGATGCCTTCGGACGCTTCATGCGCCAGCATGACCCACACCGTCATCTGGTTACCACTTCCAACTGGCACAGTTTCCCACAGGCAGAGTTCTGGGCTAACCCACAGTACAGCGGGGTGGACTATGCCGACATTCACGAATACGCCTGTTGCGGCAATCGCTACGGGGGCTGGGCGCAAAACATTGGCGCGCCGCTGGATTTTGAAAACCGCCCGGCATACGTCGTGGGTGGGCGGGGACATTCGGTGCGCATCCCTGGCGCTACGCAGTTTAACAACGCCGGCAGCACGCCCCGCCATCTCATCATCCGCGGTCGGGGTGAATGGGTGATCCGCTACCAGATGAAGGCGGAAAATTTCCGCGGCGCGTGCGAATTTGGCTTGCCCGATTCGCTGGCCGGCCCGCGCTTGCTGTGGATATTGGACGGCACGCAGAGCAGCGTGGTGCCCCCGCCAGCAGAATCGGGAAAATCCTGGTTGTGCACGGCCCCGGCCGGCAGCTACGAATGGCGCACCTTTGACAGCCGCACCACCTACAGCGGACAATTTGCCCCGCCGAGCGAGCGGATAATCCTGAACGATGACGAGTCGCATACGCTGGAGATTGCCTTCCAGAATGGGTTTGGCACGGGCGGCTCTGCCTGGATTGACAATATCGAACTGATCAGCCCACAAGGGCAAAAGGTCTATCTCAACGGTGAATTTGATCTGACCTCGGTCCAGGAAGATTCGGCTCACCTGACCTCTTCGCTCAGCCTGCTGATCGGCGGTCGCATGCCCAGCGGTCCCGGAAAACCGGTCACGCGCGGCGAGGTGGCCATCGGCGACAACGAAGACTACCGCGGCGATGAAAATTATGACCAGAGTCGCGATACCCGCGGAGTCTGGCTGCACAACTTTCTTTGGGCACAGATCAATGCCGGAGGGCTGATCGAACTCTACTGGGACGCTGTCAACATCCGGCGCTATGATTTGTACTACCATTTCAAAAACTTTCGTAATTTCATGGAGGGCATCCCGATAACCAATGGACGCTACAAGGACGCGCAAGCCATCCCCTCCGATCCCGACTTGATCGTGCTCGGACAGATCGATCGCCAGGGTGGGCGCGGGCATCTGTGGTTGCGCCACCGCCAGTTCACCTGGCGCAATGTGGTCGACAATCGCTCCATTGCACCCATCCGCAATGCCTCGATTACGCTCCCAAACATCCCAGATGGGAATTTCCGCGTCACATGGTGGGATACCTGGCAGGGAAAAGCCATTGCCAGTCAACTGGTTGCGAGCCAAAACGGTCAACTTGTCCTATCGCTTCCTTCTGAATTATCCGAAGATGTGGCTGTCAAGTTCGAGCGCGTTTTCCCAAACTCGATCTACCTGCCCCTGGTCTTAAAATCCTTTTTCCAACCCTGAAGGTGTAAGAAATGAAAACGCATCTTTTCCGTCTGTTTACATTTTCCGTCCTGTTTGGTTTGCTCTCTGCGCCACTCGCTGTTTCGCAAGGGGCAGGGCGGCAGGACTCATCCCTTCTCTACCTGCCTGTCGTGATAAAGGGCAACCCGCCAGACCTCTTACCGCGCATCAATGCGCCAGACTTTGGCAGCCAGCCAATTTCCTTCGAGCAAACTGCCATTGCCTGGTTTGGACAGCTTTCCCCTGAAAGGAACTACACCGACTTGCGCGTTGGCTACAATCACCAGCAACTCTATCTTTATCTGGCAATCTTCGACCGACGCCTGTGGTACGATGAAAACCCGACTCCATCCAGGTTGACCGAATGGGACGCCGCGACCCTGCTCCTGGATACCGCTGCAAACGACGACTTGAGTTCGACCTCCTATCGCTTTGTTGCCCAACTCTTCGGCGACGAAGACCCGCGTTACCAGGCCGCTTACCGCGGCAGCGTGGCAGGCTGGCAGGCTACCGCAGTTCCTTTTAGCGCCAAGCCTGGCTGGCGGGGAAATGCTCTGAACGACGATTCCGACAGCGATCGTGGCTGGGCAATGGGCTTCACCATACCGTTCAGCAGTCTGGGGCTGACGGCTGCCCCGCCTTACGGCAGCACCTGGCGGCTGGCAGTCATCGTTCACGACCGCGATTCTCGCTCAGGAGCGCCCATCGGCGATCAATCCTGGCCGCCGCAAGCCTCGCTTGACGAACCTGTCACCTGGGGCTACCTGAACTTTGGGATACCCTCCTACCAAACCACCGTACAACCCAGCGGGGTGACCGTGATCCGCCGCCCGTTCGAGACAAGCCCCTTGGTGCCAGACGCCGATGTGGGTGGGGCAATCACCAATCAATGTCCGGGCGATGAATTCCATATCTGGATCGAGTGGGCAAATCGCAATTATGGCAAGTCGCCGGATTTCAACATCCAGAATCAATCCGACATTGCCGACTGGCCCTGCTTTGCCAAGTATTATGTCACTTTCCCCTTAGAGAGCATCCCGCCAAACAAAACGATTGTCTCAGCCAGGCTGATCCTGCACCAGTTTGGCAACGCCGGCGGATCGGGAGAAGCAAAACCCTCTTACATTCAGATTCTCACCACACTGGGAGACTGGCAGGAAGCTACCATCACCTGGAACAACGCCCCCC
>VSSL01000717.1_pt1 | contig 10111 bp, 15 predicted proteins | sample 4557531 | NCBI WGS metagenome assembly VSSL01 (sample SAMN10986726, study PRJNA523729) | hot springs metagenome | isolation source: hot springs | place: India:Timba, Gujarat | collected 2018-05-31 | reverse complement strand
GGGGGCGGCTCGATGAGCCACATAAGTGGCAACCGCTGCTTGCTGCGACCATAAGGCAGCTGGGGCAAGAGAACGTTTCCGGCTGTGCCGTTGACAGAGAAGGTCGTCTATGGGTGAAGGTAGTGCAGGGCGGAGGCAGTTACAGATGGATACGGGCAGACGGTCGCGATGCCTTGCCAAGAGGGGCAGAACGACCGAGTTTTTGAGCTATCAAAATGGCTATCTTGCGAAACCGCTTGCTTACGATGCGTGGGGTCAATTGATGTCTGGTTACAATCCCACGCCCTACGGCTACAAGGCTCAAGGAGGTTATTACACAAACAGTGAAACGGGTTTACTACTGCTCGACCGCTACCTGGACCTCGCAACGGGCAGATACTTGACAAGGGACCCCGTTGGATTCGATGGCGGAATTAACCTGTACACTTACAACAGGAACCGGGTTGTAGATCCGCCTGAGCAACTGCCCGGGTCGGGTACTGGTGGAGGGAACGGATACAAACCCGTGCCTCCGCCACGGGTGCCTCGTCCCCCATTTATCATTCGCTGCGTTTGTGTATTGGGCTTACTGTTGTGCGCGAAGCCGACTGCACCGCCAGAAACGGACGAGTTACATCCCGGCCCAGAGCCACCTTGCAGCGACTTTGAGCAGCAGGGTTACACTGGAACTAACCCAACACAAACCATAAAAGAGCAACACTGTGACGAGCCAGGTGACAATTTCAAGAAGCCCCCAAAGATTCACGAGAATCCCAAGCAATGTTCAGCGGGAGGGAAACATTACCGATTTGACGTTACCAAGTCCGAGCATATCAGTGTTCTCTGTTGCCTATGCAGGACGGCGAGTGGGGTGACGAGCAGCAGGTGCAAGTGTTGGAGAAAGCCAACTCAATATAGATAGATAGTAAAGCTGTTTGGAGCAGATTTGACAGAGGGGAGGGAGATGCAGGTTCTTAGCTCCCGACATACTTACGTTGCAAAAGTCCGTCGGCTTGCGTCCGTAGGGAGGTGTATCTCGTTGCCCACAGGTTACGATTGGGACCAGATGCTTGCGAAAGCGATGAATTACCTATACTATTTCTTGTATGGGTTGCCAGTAGAAGTGCAGGTAAGTTTGGCACTCAGGGCGGTTAACCGCTACCGCCCGAATTATGAGTTCTACAACCCGAGTGACCAACGGGCGAGCCGGGTGGTGGAGGCCATTGAAGTCTGGATGAACGATAGATTAGAAGGAAATATCAAGCTCCGGGAGTGTCGAGTAGGTAACAGCTCGGAACCCAAAGGATATTGGCACTTTCTAGAGGCTGTGAGCCTACTTAGATATACTGCAGTGCGCTGGTCTGAGGAGGTAGAGCGTTCTACGGCGGCAACAGCATACGCCATAGAAGGGTGCATTCAGCAACGTATGGATGACATCTGGCGGGCTGATAACCCGCGAGACTACGAGGCGGAGCAGAGAATACAGGAAATCGATATAATACTTGGGGTAAACGGAGACAGACTGCCTGACGAGGAGAAGCAACGCCTTGAGGAGGAGATGAACGCCCTACTGGATATACAGGAGAGTTCGCAGTGCAATAATGCCGTGGTGCGTGCGGTAGCTTGCCGCGAGCTGTCCATACTGGCGGAGTGGATGAAGGAGACTGCTGATTTGTATCCTGAGGGGGTTCGACCGAGCCGGCGAGCGCTTCGGATGTGGTGGGGAGCTTCTTGGGACGATGCCGAACGCTGGATACATGGCTGAGCAGCTTATGCACCCATGCAACGCCTTTCACCTCATAGATAACAGCCGTAACGTGCTGGCGAACCTCGCCTACGATGCATGGGGTCAGCTGATGTCTGGCTATAACCCCACCCCTTACGGCTACAAAGCGCAGTGGGGCTACACCACCGACGTGGAAACGGGGTTACTGTTGTTGACGCACCGTTACTTTGACCCCGCGACGGGGAGGTTTCTGACGAGAGACCCGGCGGCGTGTGGGGCGAGTATGAACTTGTACGCTTACGCGGGGAACCGAGCGGTGAACCGAATAGACCCATCCGGGCTGTGCACCAAGATCGGAGACCAGTGCTATGGATGGGATTGCCACGGCGATCCTGATTGCCCGCCTGCAAAGCCGAAACCTAAGCCGAAACCAAAACCATCGCCTGCACCCTCCCCGCCTCCGGGTTGGTGTCGGCCAACCTTTGGACCGTCCTGCCCCCCAGGGCAAACTTGCATCTCCCGACATCCTTGCCCGCCCGGTACCGCCTACGCTTGGTATTGTGGTGTTGGCTGGTGCATAGGCTCGGAGGCGGGGTGCCTATTGAAGTGTACGTGGCCCGGATTAGGCGAGCTTGGTGAGGAGCTCTGTCAGCGGTGCTGCGAGGATCTGGGCGATGAGTTGGGATGGTCTAATTGGAAGGTCAACCATTGCAAGGTCGATTGTATACACTACTCAAACTTCCCAGATACATGGGAGCAGCTCCCGGTAATCCCGGTAGCCTATTAGCCTTTCGGCAGGAGGTGAGACCATGCGCAATCTGGCTGCCGTGCTCGTATTCGTACAGGTAGTGGGATATGGCGTTACCGCGTGGGCGCAAGATATTTTCCAGGCGATAAGTCGTGGAGATGAGCCTGCGGTAACAAAGTTGCTCGCTCACAACCCGCACTTGGTTCATTCTCGCGAGAGGTCCAGAGGTCTTACCCCGTTACATGTCGCAGCGGCTTACGGTCGCTTACGGGTGGTGCAGATACTTCTGGAGCACGGAGCCGACGTCAACGCGAAAGACAACCTGGGTTCCACGCCGTTGTTTTACGCGGTGGGAAGGAACCAAACTGGCGTTGCACAACTCTTGTTAACTCACGGTGCAAAGGCGGACGTGGCGGTGGAGCAGAAGGTCGGCGCAGCATCAACCGGCAAAATCGTTACCCCGCTGCTGCTAGCTGTTCGGCAGGCGAACCCACAAATGGTTCAACTCTTGCTGCAACACGGTGCTCCTATACGAGGAGCGGTGGGCGATGCTGCCTTCTCCGCTGCTGTGAGCGCGGGCAAAGTAGACATCGTGAGGATGCTGCTAAAAGCGGGAGCAGACCCCCTATCCAGGGACAATCCGTGGCGCGCTACCCCTCTGCATGTCGCGGCGGGCAACGGACACCTACCCATACTGGAGGTGCTAAAGGGTTATTACAAGTCAGTGGATATACGCGATGAGTCTGGACGTACTCCTCTGCACTTCGCAGCTATGGGAGGAAAGGCACAGGCAGCAAAATGGCTTCTCCAGCATGGGGCTGGTGTCAACACGGCGGACCATTTAGGAATGACAGCACTGATGTGTGCTGCAGGCATGGGGCATACTACTGTAGCGGAGATGTTACTGCAGCATGGAGCAGACCTGAAAGCAAAGGATAGAGCGGGCAATACAGCGTTACACTACGCCTGCCAGGCACCCAAGGACGAAGGCTATGCCGTAGTGCAGATTCTACTCAAACACGGTGCCGATATCAACGTGCGTAACTGGGGTGGGATGACACCGTTGCAAGTGGCGTTAAATCGCGGCAACCACAAGTGTGCGGGGTTACTGCGCCAGCATGGTGTGAGGGAATGAAGTCATAAAGCAGTACTCAACGTGCATATCGCACGGCAAGTATACCGAAACTGGTATACTGTTACTGACGCACCGTCCTTTTGACCGCGCGACGGGGAGGTTTCTGACGACAGACCCGATAGGTTTTGAGGGAGGTATCAACCTGTATGCGTATGTGGGCAATGGGGTGGTGATTTCGTACGATCCTGCGGGGCTGAAGCTGCAGTTCTGCTGGAGGCCAGTATGCCAACCATTCACTGCTGAGAAGTTCTGCCACTGGTTCCTGACCACCTCGCAATGCGGATGCGTTGGATATGGCAAGCAGGGCGTGTATTGGGATTGTTTAGACCACTACGGAGGTTACACCCCTAGTTGTCGCACAGTAGCTGCGTCTCCCCGACAGGAACGTTGTGTTTGCGACAATGCGAAGGGTGCAAGCAAAGGGTGGACAATGTGCGGCGAAAAGTGGTTGCCAGAGGGAAAGAAAGAGGGCGGATATCACTGGCGAGAGCACAACTGCCAGTACTTTACCATCTGTCTTGCCAAGAAGTGTGGCTTAGGGATTAAATTTCCTCCTTCACTGAAGCCGTATCGCCCGATTGCATACTGAGGTGAGGTAATGCGCAGGAACCTTATCTCCATACCAATATCATCAGTAGAATTACTACCAGCCACCATCTTTCTAGTCAACATGGTGGTGCCTTTTGCATGGTTGTTGGCTCAGGTTTTACTAACGCTAGCATTTTCGCCCCAGAGCGAGATGGTTCCTGATGAATCATTCACCGAAGTGCTCCGTTTCGTATGTGTCTTTAGTATGGGCTTCTATGCTGAGCCGTTGTTCCTGCATCTTGCTCTCGGTTCTGGAATAGCGGCTTATTGGGCAGCAAATAGCAGCACTAGGAATGTCCTCTGCATGTTCATTGTCGGTATGATTGGCATCATTGTAGCAAGTATCGGATTATCCGTGTTCTCCAAGGGCCCTCCAGAGGCGGCCTGGGTGGCACACGCTTTGCTGTTCACTACTGTACCTGGGATATTGTTTTTTGCTCTCCGAAAAGTGTCGCCGCACCGCGCACTAGTCGAGGTAGACTTTAGGGATATGTTACATCGCGTGGTGTTGTTATTTGTCTCTGTCCTGTTCGGTGCATTCATCCTTTGGGTCGGGGGGCGGTCACTGTTCCCCAACGTAGCCGTAATCGCGTCCGCAGATACTGCTCTGCCAGAGAAGCCCTCTCTCTTTACTGTGATGAGTTCTACTTTAGCATTGCAACCGGTGCCGTGGGTTGTAGTATGTCTATGCTGTGTCGCTACATTGACTTCTGGCACAGCGGCTAGTATTCTCTACCCTCTGGATTCAGAAAACGAGGTTAGGTGGACATCGTTTGTAGCTAGTGCAATGATAGGACTACCGTTGGTTTTCAGTGTTGTAGACAGCTCTATGCGTGGCTATATCCCGACGGGTCGCGTTGGGCTATCATACTTGTGCAATGCTACCATCTTGGGGTGTATGGTAGCCATGAGCATATACTCATATCACATACGGTGCAGCGTTCGCAGCGTACTAGTCGCAACAAGAGGGCACTAAGGAACAAGGTTCTTGACCAGGGACCCGATAGGGTTTGAGGGAGGCGTGAACCTGTATGCGATTGTGGGGAATGCCGTTCTCTCAGCAAACGATGCAAGAGGTCTCCAGGCTGTCGGCAGCCTTTTCTGCAAGCGCGTGGTAATAGGAATTGGTGCTTGTGCTACTGATGGTCCCTTCCCAATTGGAGATATCATTTGCGGAGTATTAGCAATCGTCACGATTTGCGAGGTCGCTGCTGAGCTTGTAAGCAAGCCGAAACGCCCTCCAGATGGTACAGTCATTTGTAAATGTGACCGTCGTACAGACGTGAAGGTCGACCCTAAGTGCCCAGCCTTCGTATGTGGTGTTGGCAAGGATGAGCAGAGTGCACAGAAGGCCGCAATCCACAGCGTGCCACCTGGATGTATCGTCACGGTATCGGTAACTATGGTCACTGCGACTGCCAGCGGATTGAAACCCGCGCGGGCAGGAACTTATGGAGGAAATGCCAGCCATGGCTACAGGAGAACTGCAACAGCGTCTGGTGACAGCAGCACAGCAAGGCGACCACAAACAGGTGAAAAGATTGCTTAAACATGGAGGCAGAGCGAACGTCCGTGTTACGATAGGATGTTCTCAGCAGCCGCTACTACACGAGGTATTGTCGTGGTGCGACGAGGAAACATTGCGCTATCGTTTCCACGACTACGCCGAGGTTATCAAGGCGCTGGTGCGAGCAGGTGCTCCTCTGGAAGCGCGAGACGAGCTGGGCAACACTGCCCTGATGCAAGCCTGTCTGGCTGGGCAGCTACGGATTATCAGGTTACTTCTCCATCTGGGAGCGAACCCCAACGCAGCCAACGAGGACGGAGAGACCCCCCTCACTGCTACTTCGGACCTAGGACCTCCTGAAGCGGTGCGCGAACTCATCCGCTGGGGAGCAGACGTGAACCATCGGACGCGCGATGGTTATACTCCACTGATGTTTGCAGCGGGGAAAGCCTTTGAGGAGAGTGTGCGCTATCTACTGGAAGCAGGGGGGACGCAGATGTGGTGCATCCTGTGGGCGGTTTCTCAGCGCTGGTGTTGGGGGCATGCAATGGGCTCAGTGTGGAGGCTGTGTGTGCGATAGCGCGTCGGATGCGCCATCCTGTGGTGCGTCAGCAGCAGATAGAGCAGGCGATAGCGGAGGCGCGCCGTCGTGGTCGTCCAGATGTGGTGGAGTGTCTTGAGGCGCTGGTGAGGCGGCAGTTCGAATAAGCAGTCCAGAAGGAAGGGCTGCTCATTGTTTGGCAACTTCGGTCGCACGGTGCTGTCGAACCTCTGCTACGATGCGTGGGGTCAGCTGATTTCCGGCTCCAACCCCACCCCGTATGGCTACAAGGCTCAAGGAGGTTATTACACAGACAGTGAAACGGGTTTACTACTGCTTGACCGCTACATCGACCTTACGACGGGTAGATTTTTAACAAGAGACCTCGTTGGAGTTGAAGGTGAGGCTAACCTCTATGCCTACGAGGGAAACCAAGTTGTGGCTCCGCCTGGGCAAAAGCCAGGGCTGGATATTGGTGGAGGGAATGGACATAAACCTGTGCCTCCGCCGCGGGTGCCTCGTCCCCCGTTTATCATTCGTTGCGTTTGTGTATTGGGCTTACTGTTATGCGCGAAGCCGACTGCACCGCCAGAAACGGACGAGTTACATCCCGGGCCGGAGCCGCCGTGCGGTGAGTATGAGCGCAAGGGGTTCAAATATCGAAATGCAAGAGAAGCCCTTGAGGATAGGGAGTGTGCTCCCCCCGGTAAGAAAAAGCGTAAGAATGTGACAGAAGCCAAGAGGTGCAAGGGCGGGACGCACGGCGTATATTTCGTTGGTAGTTGGACTATCAGTATAACTTGCTGCCCTTGTCAAAATGAAGCAGGTGCCACTGTACAGCGTTGCGAGTGCAGACGCAAGCGGAGGTGGTAGCCTAGGTAGCATGGAGGTAGGACAAAGCAATGCAGGTAGCACGGACACGTAGCGTCTACATACGCAGAATCGAGCGATTCGTACGGATGCGATGTGGATTGTTACGCAACCCTCCGCGTTGGTGGGCGTACAGAATGCAAGTGAGGGATTACCTTTTCTTGTTCTTATATGGTCTACCAGTAGAGGTGCAGACAGAGTTTGCCTTATACAGTGTAAAGATGTATCTACCAAACTTTGAAGCGTTTAATCCATCAGATACACGTGCGCGCCAAGTAGTTGAAGCGGTAGAAGTCTGGCTGAAGGACAAAGTTACAGGAGAACAGCTGCTGCGCCGTTGTGACTTGCGGGACATATACCAGCCGTGGGAATATGTCCGCTTTCTGGTGGGCGGTATAGGTAACCTGAGGGACTTGGTTTTGTTATGGAGGGATTCCAAGTTGGGTTCTGCTGCAGCGACCGCCGAGATTGTCTGGGAGTGTGTCGCACAAAGGATGGATGATGTCTGGCGTGCAGACGACCCTGAAGCATACAATGCTTATCGGAAGTGGCAAGAGGTAGACGCGCAGCTTGCTCTCGAGCAAGGTAATCAGCGCAGGCTTGAGGAGGAGTGGGAGTATTTGTTCGACTTTTGGAGCGATAGGGATGCTCCAGACAATGTAGCGTCATGCGCCGTGGCGCGACGCGAATGGTATAAACTTGTTCATTACCTATGGCAAATAGAAAGGGCTCACCCATTGGCGGAGTGTCCAAGCCAACGAGACAAGTACTTGTGGAGAGAAGGTTTGTGGTCCCTGCAGCGAAACGGATGAGACTCCTTTCCGCAGCGTGGCAGAAAGCGCCGGTAGCGTTGCGTACGCTCCACAAGAATGTGGACCGGGCTACCACACCAACGCAGAAAGTGGTATACTCTTATTCACCCATCGCTACCTTGACCCCGCGATGGGGAGGTTTTTGACCAGAGACCCGATAGGGTTTGAGGGAGGTATCAACCTGTATGCGTATGTGGGCAATGGGGTGGTCTCGTCCGCTGACTCAAGAGGTTTGCAGTACGACGATGATGAGTGTAAGAAAGCCCTGCAGCAAGCCAAAATATGGGTAGAAAAAATCAAGAAGCACATTCAAGATATCCTGAACAACTTGCCGCTCATGACAATGTTATGCGAGCCCAACGTTGCGTGTGCTGCCTTACCAAAACGAAGTCCTATAGACGAACTTGCAGAGAAGTATGACAAATATAAAGGGCACGTCAAGGAGGTGACGCAAGCTAAGAACCACCTGAAAAAACTAAGGAAAACTATCGATTCCAAGTGTCGTCCCTCCTTGCAGGAAACGCACGCCAAAGACATCGAGGCGATCGAGGATGCACTGAACGTGCCGATACCAGAATGGCCTTCTGGGGTGTTTCCTTGCATCCCGTTGCCTGACTTAGGTGTGCCGCGTTTGCCAGCCCTACCACCTATCAGGATACCTATACCAGTGCCAGTGATGGTTCGATGAGACTGTGTCATGAGTTGAAATACTGGATACTTCAATGGTATCACAAGAAGGAACCTTCCAGCTTTCGCCACCTGCGGTGGCTTTTGCATCATTACCCTGCCGAGGAAGCGATCGAGGTACTGCTTGTCTGCGCTGGACGAGATATGTCCAGCGAGTTGCTGGAGACGATACCGTTGCTTGCGGAAGCGGTCTACGAATGGAAAAGGAAGCCCAACGGTCGTTCACGAAAGCGAACGTGGTATTTCCTGCGCCGTTTCATCCGGCGACGCCTTTCGCATCACAGTTTGCGAATCCGGAAGGCAGCTTTAGGTGCCGTCGACGAGGCGTTCTGCTACACCGCCGCCGACAAGCAAAGGCTGTTCCTGCAAAACATCCTGCACCCACAAGAGGATATTTGGCTGACCATTGTGGACTGGGCGGAATACGTTGCCTGGCGTGACCTGATTTCGCTACTCCTGCAGGAAACACCCTGGCGTCATGGTACGGCATGGAACGTGCTGTTTGCTTTGGACAACTGGGTGATTGACTACATGGATGAGTCGCAAAAGCAGGAGCTCCTAGACGCCCTAAAAAGGGTGCTGCTATATGTGGATGGGTTATGTCTAACACAAAGGATAGACAGGATGGCTCTGTGGAAACTCTGCGAAACGATAGGGTTTCATATTCGCGGGGAGTATGCTGAGCATATACTGCGAGAGGTGACAAAGCGTTGTCAGAGCGTCGCGGTTTTCCGGGCGTGCTGGAACGCCATCGAGGACTACTTCGAGGTGGATGAACCTGTATCGTAAGGATAATGCTTTCCCTTGCAATAGCGGTGCGGTTGGAAGTATCATCATGCTGTAACGACTGCAAGGCAGGACGCCGATAGAGAGGAGGAACCTACACGATGGCTCCAGAAAGGCGATCCTCGCAGGGAGTGCAGCAGGCTCTAGAAGCGGTGGAAGCGCTTCCCGAGGAGGAACAGTGGATGGTGGTGGAGATCATCGCCAACCGTTTGCGCCGCCTGCGCCGACAGCAGCTGGTAGAGGAGGTAGAGGAGGCACGTTCTGCTTACCAGAGGGGTGAGGCGCGTCGGGGTAGTGTGGACGACCTGTTGCGCGAGCTGGGTGCATGAGACAGCTGGTCTGGACAAACACCTTCGTGCGGGCATACAAGCGGTTCTCGCGTCGGCATCCGCAGCTATTGGAAAAGCTAAAAAGCGTGCTGGAGCAGCTGAGCGTTGACCCGTTCCAACCGCAGTTGCGCACGCACAAATTGCGTGGCGAGCTGGAAGGGGTGTGGGCTTGCTGGGTAGAGAGGGACGTTAGGCTATTGTTCGAGTTCGTCCAGTCAGAGGATGGCGGGGAGGAGATATTGTTGTTGACACTGGGTTCGCATGATGAGGTGTACTGAGATACTTCCGGTTCCACCCCCACCCCGTATGGCTACAAAGCCCAATGGGGCTACACCACAGATGCAGAAACAGGTATACTGTTACTGGCGCACCGTTACTTTGACCCCGCGACGGGGAGGTTTTT
>VSSL01000716.1_pt1 | contig 10111 bp, 9 predicted proteins | sample 4557531 | NCBI WGS metagenome assembly VSSL01 (sample SAMN10986726, study PRJNA523729) | hot springs metagenome | isolation source: hot springs | place: India:Timba, Gujarat | collected 2018-05-31 | reverse complement strand
CCCCCCTGGGATGGCTCCGACCGTGTGACGGTGCTGGTGATGGGTTTGGACTATCGCGATTGGCAGGCGAACGAGGGTCCGCCGCGCACGGATACCATGATCCTCTTTACGGTGGATCCGGTCAACCGCACGGCGGGAATTCTCTCCATCCCTCGTGACCTTTGGGTGAACATCCCTGGCTCGGGTTACGGGCGCATTAACACCGCCTATCAAATCGGCGAGGCGTTGCAGTTGCCCGGTGGGGGGCCGGCGTTAGCAGCCAAAACCGTTGAGGAGTTGTTAGGTGTTCCGGTGACTTATTACGCCCAGATTGACTTTGGCGCCTTTGTGCGCTTTATTGACGAGATTGGCGGCGTGAAAGTCGAGTTTACCGAGACGGTCAAACTTGACCCAATGGGCACAGGCAACACCAAAAAGTTCAAGCCGGGGGTCTACGTGTTGCCCGGCGACCTGGCGTTGGCGTATGTGCGCCTGCGCAAGACCGAAGGCGGGGATTTCGACCGCGCTCAACGCCAGCAGGCGGTGATCATGGCTATTCGGAAGCAGATCCTTTCGCACAAGATGCTGCCGACCCTGATCGCCAAGGCTCCGCTGCTCTACGAAGAGCTCTCCTCTGGAATCCATACCAACCTCTCTTTGGACGAGGCGATTCGCTTAGCTTGGTTGGCTTCCCAAATCCCCGAGGAGAAGATCAAGCGCGGTGCCATTGGTACGGAACACATTACCTTTGCCCGTTCACCTGATGGCACACAAGAGGTGCTCAAGCCAATCACGGAGAAAATTCGCGCCTTGCGCGATGAAGTCTTTAGTGAGACAAACCCAGCGCGGCCCTTGGCAGTGAGCAGCATGGATATTGCTGAACTGGTGCGCCAGGAAAATGCTCGTGTGCGCGTTTTGAACGGTAGTGCCACGGTGGGATTAGCGGCGCGCACCCAGGATTTCCTCAAGGCGCTGGGAATCAATGTGGTGGAAGCAGGAAATGCCGAGCAATACAGCCCCACCACGCAGATCGTCTTCTACTGGGGAAAGCCGTACACGCTGAAATACTTGGTCGAATTGCTGAAGGTGAACCCGTTCCGCATCCGCCACGTGTATGACCCCACCAACAGCGCCGATATTGCCATCATCCTCGGCGACGATTGGGCCCAGAATAACCCTATGCCTTAGGGCCGGCCGCAAGGGGGAATCGAGATGGAGAAATTGAGAACCTTCCTATACCTTTGACAACACACAGTGTACCGGTAAAGAATCGGCGGCACGCACCTTTCGGGCTGCGTGCCGCTTTCGTTTGCCGATCAAGCCATTGATTGGGAGGGGCTTTTTAGGAGCGGTTGTCCTCTAGTTCAAGGTTGGTAGTTGGGGTCAATGTGGATGTTTTGGAGGTACCAAGTTATGGTGGGGGTGCTTCTGGTTCCCCACAGGCTGGCGGAGGAAAAGGAAATGTGGAACATGAGAAGAACCTCTTCTCCCTGATACTTGCTGAGATCAAAGGCCCCCAAGCTCCAGCTCCTTGACCCCTTGGGGAACGCCATGAGTATTTGCCAGGGGCCGCCAACTCTCTTGATGTAGATGAAACCTTGGGTGGGGAATTCGTATTTATACCAAAAGACCAAGTGGGGATTTGGCCAACTCCTCTCAATAAGAATTGGGGTTTCAAGTGTGAGACGGAGCTCGGCCTCTGTCGCATAGCCGGTGCCCCATGGGCCACTAACCCCTTTTTTACCAAACCAACATTCCCCCTCCACTTCAGAGTTGCATGGTGGGGTAACTTGTCTTATGTTTACCCCTTTCCAGTCTACCAAGGGTATCTTCTCTATTGGTGGGGCTACTTCAGTAGGGGGGGCTAGGGTGGCCTCGGGGGTAAGCGCTTCAGCGGTCTGGGTCAGTTGCAGGGCGATGGCAGTGGCCTGGGCATCCAGAGTGGCTTGGATGTCTATTTGTGCGAGCGTGGGTGTGCTGGCTAATTGAGTTTGTTGGGCTTGTGCGGTGGCTTCGCTGGCCGCGATGAGAGTTTGCTGTACCCCTAGGGCGACGTTTGTTTGCTGGAGTGCCGTGTCGCTCCCAGCGGGCGAAACCGGAAGGTCGCAGGCGAATATGGCTAGGAGAAGCGCTATCGCAACCGCCGGGAGGCCGGCGGCAACCGATGATTTCTTAGAATGGGTAGTCATGTCTCTCCCTCCACAGAAGAAACGGTGAAACACAAGACGAATTAGCGGTTTTCCTCTTTGCGCTGGGCTTCTTGTTTTTCCCAGGCTAGGCGCCAGGAATCATAGGCTTCGGCGAAGTTGTCCTTGTCTACAACGAGCACCTTATCCATTCCGTCGCGGTCTTTGATCAGGAAGGTGCGCGCTTCTTGGCCGTCGTCGAGAATTTCAACGGTACAGTCTACCGGGGTGATCTCGGAACGCAAGAAGTGCCAACCGAAGTGCGCTTCACAAGGGGCATCCCAACAGGTGCAACTGCGGCGGTCTAATACAATTTTCATAAACCCTTCCCTTCTCGAAACCCTTGAAGCCGGTAATATGTCTCATTTGATCATACATTATGGCTGCACGAATGTCAACAACCAAATTCCCCACAGGGGAGCTCCGCCGGCTGCAGGGCACTGTGCGGCCGCTAAGTCGCGCACCGCTTGGCCGTTTTCTCCCAGACGCACGGTGTACAGCACTCCCACCTGAGGGGTGAAATCGGCATATCCCAACCCTTTCTCCGCTTTAAGGCCGGTGTAGAAGCGCTCTTCACCGCCGGGCCAGGTGACGATGACCAATACGCCAGGGATAGGGCGGTTGAAGCGGTCGAGGGCTTGAATTTGAAAGAGGGGGGTGGGCAATGGCGGATCGCAGACCACCTCGCGCGAGAGCAAGACAAAGGGTGCGTTGGAAGGGGAGGGCAGGTCTTCCCCTGGCATTGAGGTCTCTATAGATATAGGTGAAGTTTCCGTGGGTGTTTCCCCACTCTGGGGGGATGGGGGAATAGTTGCCGACAAGACCTCCGTTGGGTAGGACTCCTTTGGCAGTGGAACGGCGCCGGGGGAGTCCTGGCCGATCGCCAGAGCGAGCAAGCCTAGGGCACGCGCCTCCTGATCCGTGCCCCGTTGCGCCAAGGTGCGTTGGGCTTGTTCGGCTAGGGCGCGGAAGGGATCGGCGTCGCCCAGCAGGGCCAGGCGCGCCCGTGCCCGCAGTGGGTCGGGGTTTCCCAAATAGGCTACTGCTATGAGGAGACGGTATTCATCCTTGTAGGCGGGGTGTAAGGTTTGGGGCGCCGTGTTGATGTATTCCACCGGCTGGAGCACCCAGGCATAGAGCAGACCCAGACCTATCCCGATGAGCAGGCCGGTGAGCAAGTACCATGGACCGCGCCGTTCCTGGGTGTTCATGGCGTAATTGGGTGGGGTGGGGGGGTGCTTGATTGCAGGGCGTTTGACAAGCGTTCGATGCGAGCAATATCTGCTGGGTTGTAGCCGTATTTGCGGGCGAACTCGAGCGCCTGGGCGATAATCTCGCCGGGCGGTTGATCGCCCAGGCGGCTCAGTCGTTGTTGGGCAAGCAAGGGATCGTGCTCATATTCGTAGGCTTCGGCGACCATGAGGACATAATCGGCCTTGTAGTCAATGCGGAGGGTGTGCGGTGCCGTGTCCGTGTACTGCACGGGATCAATCACCCAACCGTAGAGCAGACCTAGCCCTATTCCAACAAGTATTGCGATCAAAAAACGTATCCAACGGGCAAGCATTCTTCAAGGCTGCGTTTTTGGCGGACGGGAAGGCACTCTATCCTCAACCATGCAAGATGCGTTCCAAAGCAGCCAAAAGCAGGAGCACGTTCTCGCGGCGGCTGCTGTAGCCCATCAACCCCACCCGCCAAACCTTCCCCTTGAGGGGGCCAAACCCGCCGGCGATTTCAATGTTGTATTCTTCAAGCAAGCGGCGGCGTACCTCTACATCATCTACACCGGGGGGGATGCGGGGTGTGGTGAGCGTTGCCAAGCGGTAGGGTAAGGGTACCAAGGGGCTAAGGTCAAGGGCTTCCAGCCCCTGCCAAAACAGCTCGGCGTTGGTGCGATGGCGGGCAAAGCGCGCCTCTAACCCTTCCTCGAGGGCCATTCGTAGCCCCTCACGCAGGGCGAAGTGTAGGTTACAGGGAGCGGTATGATGGTAGACATGAGGCTCCCCCCAGTATTTGAGCAAGCCATTCAGGTCCAGGTACCAATTGGCTACCGGCGTCTTACGGTTGAGGAGCACTTGGCGGGCGCGTTCACTGACTGTGAGAGGCGCAAGGCCTGGCGGACAGGAGAGACTCTTTTGCGAGCCGCTGTAAGCGACATCCACTTCCCAGCGGTCAATTTCAACTGGGATACCACCGAGAGAGGTTACCGTATCTAGGACGAGCAGAGCGCCATAGCGATGAGCCGCTGCCGCGATCTCCGCGATGTGCGGTTGCAGGGCGCCGGTGGAGGTTTCGGCATGGACGAGAGCGACAAGTTTGTATTTCTTTTTTCGAAGCTGTGCCTCGATGTCAGAAGGGTCAATCACCTCGCCCCACGGCCGCTCGATACGATCCACTTCAGCGCCATAACGCTGCGCCATTTCGCATAGGCGCTCTCCAAAAAAGCCGATAACTCCCACCAACACGGCATCCCCAGCTTCGATGAAGTTGCATAAAGCGGCTTCCATGCCGGCGCTGCCGGTTCCGGGAATGGCTAAGGTGATTTCATTTTGGGTTTGGAATACCTGGCGGAGGAGTTGCTGCTCTTCCGCCATCACTTTTAGGAATTCGGGGTCAAGGTGGCCGATGACCGGCGCCGTTAGGGCGCGCATGACCCGTGGGGGGGTCATGCTGGGGCCTGGGCCGAGTAAAATGCGTGCTGGGGTGTTCAACTCTGGGACGGGTGCGGATTGCATGTTCGCCTCCATAGGTCGGGATGGTTGAGGGTTGGTTCGCTATAAGTTTACTGCAGAATGGGGGGCGTTTTGAGAAGAAATTCACGTAAGCGGGTAAAGGTAAGAACGACCTTGGTTTTCACGCAGAGCATATCTAGGCGCTTCGACCTGAGGAGGGACGCAGAAAAATTCCCGCTTGCGAGGCGCGTAAAAATCTTGTACAATGAAATTGCACCGGGCAACGCTTTCCACGTAGCCTGAGAGTCTTCAAACGCCAGGGAAAGGGAACACGATGAACGTCATAAAAGTCTCTGGTACTTCTCGCACTTCCGCCGTAGCAGGTGCAATTGCCGGGGTGTTTCGCGAGCACAAGCGGGCAGAAGTCCAGGCCATTGGCGCCATTGCGGTCAATCAGGCGGTCAAGGCTCTGGCGCTGGCCAAGAGTTATCTCAAGGAGGATGGCTACGATATCTTCTTTGTGCCGGAGTTTGTGGACGTTGAGATTGATGGCAAGATTCGCACCGCCATCAAATTCATTGTCGAAGCACGCTAGAAGATTGACCACCCCGCAACCTTAACGAATTGCGTTGCCGCCAGGCGCCAACCTAAAAATCCCCTTGACCGAATGAATATCATCGGTGAGTGTGTTTGGCACGCAAGAGGCAAGCCCCAGGCTGCCCTTTACTGCTGTCGCGTTGACAGGTGCCGCGCTGTCGTTGTAGGAGCGTGATCCCCCTGCGTCGTTTTCTCACTTCTGAACTAACTCGGTTGTGCGGTGGGTTGAAGCTTCTTGGGGTTGGCATCCTGCTCGTGGGTGTCTCTTCTTGCCTCCCCCACGTTACTCCCCTTTTCCTAGAGCAGACGCAACTTCTTTCTCCCTCCCCTGGGGTGATGGAACATCCCCTTTCGGCAACCCCTAGAGGTAATGATATCCGAACCTCTGCAGGTGAAACCGTCACCCCCATGGCAACCACCCGAAGCCCTGCTTCCTCCGCAAGAGCGAAGCCCCAGCACACTTTGCCCGCTCCTGAAACGCCTCAATCGTCTTGCCAGGCACATCCAGGATATACCCGCGACGAGGAAATCCCCACACCGCTTTTACGTTTGCCACTGCGGGTGCGCATCTACTTTCCCCCGTGTTACGATGAAAGGAGCGAACAGCGATACCCCGTGCTCTACCTTTTCCATGGACGCTACGCCTCCCTTGAGCAGTGGCAGCGTTTGGGTTTGGCGGAAAGCATGGAACGTTTGATCGCGGCAGGTGAGATTGCCCCCTTTCTGGTGGTGATGCCCGAGGACCGCTATGTCGGGCAGGCGGATGAGAAGCGCTTCCCCCAAGCTATAGCAAAGGTGTTGGTGCCTTTTGTAGACGAAACCTACCGCACCTTGGCCAAACGCGAGTATCGCGCGGTAGGGGGAGTGTCGCGTGGAGCCGGCTGGGCGGTGCACTTAGTCTTCACTCACTGGGAACTTTTCAGTAAGGCCGGAGCACATAGTCCGGCCCTCTTCTATGAGGATGCCCCCCATTTGGAGACCTGGATCGCTGCTATTCCCCAAGACGCACGCCCCTCCCTCTTTATTGACGTGGGTGAACGCGATGTTGCAGAGATCTTAGACTCGGCGCGCACTCTGGTGAAGGCTGCGAACACCTATCAGTTAGACCATGAGTGGCGTTTCTTCTTCGGCTATCACTCGGAGGAGTACTGGCGTCGCCACCTGGAGCTCTACTTGCGTTGGTATGCCCAGGGCTGGTAAATAAGGGAATGATATAATTCTCGCAACCTTTGCTCGCTAGGGCAAAGGAACCATTCTAGACGGCTCTTTGAGATCATGCTGAGTCGAACGGAGGTCGAGCATATCGCACGCTTAGCGCGCCTAGCGCTCACGGAGGAAGAAAAGGAGCGTTTTCGGGTGCAGCTATCCGCCATCTTGGAGTACGCGGCCCGTTTGCAAGAATTGGATACGAGTGACGTCCCTCCCACATTTAGCGTGATGGTCCCCAAGAATGTGTTTCGCGAGGATGTTCCTCAAGAAGGGCTCGGCCTGGAGGATTTGTTGGCCAATGCCCCTCAAGTGGAGGGTCGGCAGTTTGTCATTCCCCCTGTTTTCGATTGAACCAAGATCGAGCTAGGCAAAACCAACGATGAATCCGCTGCTCACATGGTCGCTCGATGAACTGACCCAAAGGCTACGCCGCGGCGAGGTGAGCAGCCGTGAGGTTACGTTGGCTTACCTAGGGCAAATTGAGCGTTTAGAAACGCAGCTGCACGCCTTTATCACCCTCACTCCGGAGCTGGCGCTGTCTCAGGCCGAACAAGCCGACCGCCGCCTCACCTCCTGGCGCAAGGCAGCGGAAGGCCCTCTGCCCCCTCTGTTAGGCATTCCTATGGCGGTGAAGGATGTGCTTTGCGTTCGCGGGGTGCGCTGCACCTGCGGGTCACGCCTGTTGGAGAACTTTATCCCTCCCTATTCGGCGACCTCTGTGGACCTTCTTCTCTCGGATGGGGCAGTCCTTCTGGGTAAGACGAACACCGATGAATTTGCCATGGGGTCTTCCACCGAGAACTCGGCTTTTGGCCCCACGCGTAATCCGTGGGATTTGGAACGCGTGCCCGGCGGTTCGAGTGGGGGAAGCGCTGCAGCGGTGGCAGCCGGCTTGGCGCCGTTTGCCTTGGGTACGGATACCGGTGGCAGCGTGCGCCAGCCCGCAGCCCATTGTGGGGTGTGTGGCCTGAAGCCGACCTATGGAAGGGTTTCGCGCTTTGGTTTGGTCGCTTTTGGCTCCTCTCTCGATACGGTGGGCATTTTAGGGCGCAGCGCGGCAGACCTATTGACCGTTTTTCAGCGCCTTGCTGTTCCCGACCCGCGTGATGCTACCTGTGTAGATATCCCTTTCCAGGCAACTAACCTTGATGCGACACCGGAGCAGGTCTTCAAAGGCCTACGCTTGGGTGTGGCCGAGGAATACCTAGAAGGCCGGGATGGCCTGCAATCCGAGGTGGCGGATGCCATCCAAGAGGCGTTGCGGGTGATGGAAGCCTGGGGGGCTTTGGTAAAGAGGGTGCATCTGGAACATACCTCTTATGCGTTGCCGGTGTACTACATCATCGCGCCGGCGGAGGCTTCGGCGAATTTAGCCCGCTATGATGGCGTGCGTTATGGTCAGCGAGCCGAAGGTGCCGAATCCCTTTGGGAGATTTTTTCCGAGACCCGCGGGCAGAAATTTGGCGCCGAAGTGAAGCGGCGCATTATGTTGGGCACCTATGCCCTCTCCGCCGGCTATTACGAGGCTTACTACGGCCGGGCGCAAAAGGTGCGCACGCTCCTGCGTCAGGATTTTGAGCGCGCGTTTGAAGATGTGGATGTGCTCGTCACCCCAGTGGCGCCGAACACCGCCTTCCGCCTTGGGGAGCGCCGGGATGACCCGCTGGCTATGTATCTGGAGGACATCTTCACCTTGCCGGCAAGCCTGGCTGGTCTGCCGGCGATTGCCTTGCCGGCCGGTTTTGACCAACAGGGGTTGCCCATTGGAATGCAACTGATTGCTGCTCATTTCGGAGAAATGGCGTTGTTGCGCGTGGCACATGCCTATCAACAAGTGACCGATTGGCATTTGCACCGCCCGAAACTTTATTACGGAGAAGCCGCATGAACACACAAACCTCTCTGCCATCGAGCGCTTTGGAGATGTTGGATTGGGATTGGGCTCAGATTGAACCTTTCTACCTGGAATTGGAAAGTCAGCCCCTACGTGCCCAGAACGTGGAGGGCTGGTTGCGTGCTTGGTCTCAAGTGGGGGAGTTGGTCTACGAAGTTCATCAGCGCTTGTATGTGGCCATTACGGTAGATACCACCGATGCCCAGGCCAAACAGCGCTACGAACACTTTGTGGACCAGGTCTACCCGCAGGTGCAGGCCGCCGAGCAGAAATTGAAGGAGAAGCTGCTCGCCAGCGGTTTGGAACCGCCTGGTTTTGACATCCCTTTGCGCAACCTGCGCACCCAGGCGGAGATTTACCGCGAGGCCAACCTGCCGCTCATCTCGCAGGAACTGAAGCTGAACACCGAATATGATAGCATTGTCGGAAACCAGACCATCGAGTGGGAGGGGCGAGAGCTTACCGTGCAGCAAGCGCGCCCCTTGCTCTTAGAACCACAGCAGGCTGTGCGCGAGCGCGCATGGACGAAGATGGCCGAGCGTCAACTGGCCGATAGGCAGGCGATCAACGACTTGTGGGTGAGGTTGCTCGAAGTACGCCTACAACAAGCGCGCAACGCCGATATGCCTTCCTACCGCCACCTTAGGTGGAAGCAATTGTTGCGCTTTGATTACACGCCGGAGGATTGCCGGCGCTTTCATCAAGCCATTGAGCAGGTGGTCGTGCCGGCAGTCCAACAGTTGTATGCGCGCCGCGCTCAACGCCTAGGGGTAAGCAGCCTGCGCCCTTGGGATCTGGATGTGGATCCACTTTTGCGACCACCTTTACGCCCCTTTCAAGAGGTTGCCCAGTTAGAAGAGGGGGTGGGGAAAATCTTTCAGGCGATTGACCCCCAGTTAGGTCAATACTTCGCCATTATGCGTCAGGAGGGATTGCTTGACCTGGAAAATCGCAAAGGCAAAGCGCCCGGTGGCTACTGCACCGAATTCGCCGCTGTAAAACGCCCCTTTATCTTCATGAACGCGGTGGGCATCCACGACGATGTTCAAACCCTGCTTCACGAGGGCGGTCACGCCTTCCACGTATTTGAGACGGCTCACCTGCCTTATATGCAGCAGAAAGAAGTGAGCATGGAATTCGCCGAAGTGGCCTCGATGAGCATGGAATACCTAGGGGCGCCTTTCCTTTCCGAACCTGGCGGCTTTTACAGCCCGGCTGAGGCGGCGCGGGCGCGCATTGCTCACTTGGAGGATGCCCTTGCCTTTTGGCCCTATATGGCGGTGGTGGACGCCTTCCAGCATTGGGTATATGAGCACCCCCAGGAAGCCAGCGATCCCTCCCACTGCGACCAGAAGTGGAGCGAATTATGGCAGCGCTTTATGGTAGGGGTGGATTGGAGCGGGTTCGAGGAGGTGGCTGCTACCGGCTGGCAGCGCAAGTTACACATTCATCAGGTGCCGTTTTATTACATCGAATACGGCTTGGCCCAATTGGGGGCTTTCCAAGTGTGGCGCAATGCTTTACACGATGCTGGCGGGGCGGTGGCGGCTTATCGCCGCGCCCTGCCGTTGGGT
>VSSL01000715.1_pt1 | contig 10119 bp, 9 predicted proteins | sample 4557531 | NCBI WGS metagenome assembly VSSL01 (sample SAMN10986726, study PRJNA523729) | hot springs metagenome | isolation source: hot springs | place: India:Timba, Gujarat | collected 2018-05-31 | reverse complement strand
GGGGGTTCTCGGTTGACAACACCTCTGGGGGAATCTCGTCGGTAGCGAGGACAGTGCATTGCGTGGAGCTAAGAAGGGCGCTCAATTGGGCTTTGAACTCGGGAAAAGTGATGACAGCCTTTGCCCCCGAGCGGCTGACCAATTCTCGCACCTGTTCCATGTAGATCTGAGGGTCAAGTTTTTCGGTCAGGAAAGGAAAAATGGAGGCAATTGCGCCGAGATAAAGCGCACCCCAAAAGGCAAACAGCAGGGTTTGGGAGTGTTTGAGCACCAAGATGACCAGGTCGTCGCTTTGCACGCCAATCGTGCGCAGGGCTTGGGCGAAGCGCCGAGTTTGTTCCAGAAAGTGGCGGCGCGTGATCATCTCTTCTCCACCCTGGTCATGGATGAAAATCACAGCAGGATACTGCGGTTGCGCAGTGGCATGGTTGATGAGCGCGTCGGTGAGGGTTGTTACACCCGCGAGATCAGGGGTCATAGCCAGGGGATTTTATCATGAGTCTGGAGTGGGCAGGTGCTTCTCTCCCGTAGGCGTAATGGCGGGCGCTTTGCCTAATTCAAATCCCTAATTTCCCCGTGCTCTTCTTGTGGCTTGTGCCAGTAAGTTCGCGTGTTCCCTAACGGCGAAAGAAATTAGATATGAAGAACCATAAGTTGGCCGGCCGTTCAGCGAGGCGGCGCATGAAATAGGGATACCATTCACTGCCGTAGGGCACGTACACGCGCACAGGATAGCCTTGTGCAGCAATTTGCTCCTGTAGGTCGCGGCGAATGCCGTAGAGCATTTGAAACTCAATGCTTTCCTTGGGGAGGCTCATCTGCGATGCATACGCCTGGGCATGAAGGATACGGCGAACGTCGTGAGTGGCGAAGGCTGCTAATGGTGGGGTGCGTCCGTCAGTGCTGAGGGGAGGCGCTCCGTGAGCTTGAACGCCTTGGATCAGCAGTTCCGCCAGGCGGTCGTAATTGCGGTCCACATCCCGTTTGCGGGGGTAGGCAACCTCAGCGGGCTCCTTGTAGGCGCCCTTGCATAGACGGACGCGGGCGCCCTCCTCTACCAATCGGCGCACATCGGCTTCGGAACGGTGGAGGTAGCTTTGGATTACCACGCCACAGTTGGTAAGACCCCTCTCTTGCATATGGCGGTACAGAGTGAGAGTGTCCTCCACCCAGGGAGAATCTTCCATGTCTATGCGGATGAAATTATTCAATGAACGGGCCGCTTCTAAGGCGTAGCGTAAATTCTCGGCGCATAGCTCCTTCCCCAAGCGCAACCCGATTTGGGTCAGTTTGATGGAGACATTGGCTCTCAAGCCATTGGCGTGAATCGCCTTCAGGGCGTTCATGATCTCTTGGGTGGCACGCTTGGCTTCTTCAGGGTTGGTGGTGTTTTCTCCCAAATGGTCAAGGGTGGCGAGAATATTCTTAGCGTTGAGGGTGCGGATGACCTGCAAGGCATCCTCTAACGTTTCTCCGGCCACAAAGCGGGAGGCAGTGCGCCGGGCCACTCCCCAGTGGGTAACCATACGGCGTGCCCAACTTGCCCTAGAGAGATAAATAAACGTAGAGCGAAGCATGGATCAACCCTTCCTGAGAACCTCGCTGTGAGATGGGGTAAGAATTTTAGAGGAACGCGAACCTTGCTCCTTTACTATAACACCCGCTTTTGGGGAATTCACGGCTAAAACGTCATGCTTTGAGGTTGACAATTGGCATGTTCAACATTGAGGGAGGCGAAAGGGAAAAGGGGAGTTCGCACCTTTGTCAAGCGCACTTGCGGAATTGGCATGAAACTTGCATAGGGTATAATAACCTCGAACCTGAGAAGTATCCATGCTGCTTCAAACCCAGAAACCCATTCTGCGGCCACAAACGACAGCTCATCTGGCGCAAACCATGACGCTGTTGGAGATGACCAACGCCGAGTTGTGCCAGAAGATCGAAAGCGCTTTAGCCGCTAATCCAGCGTTGGAAGTGGTTTCCCCGGCTCGATGCCCCTCCTGCCACAGGGCAGTGGTTAATCATGGGGTTTGTCCGAGTTGTCAGGCACGGCCGGCTGGGGGGCAACCGATTGTCTTTGTCTCTCCGAGGCGCGATTTTTGGAGGCATGAAGGAAGCACTTGTACCGATGAGGGAGAGGAACAGGGAGAGGAGTGGAATGCAGAAGTCGAGGACCTGCCCACCTTTGTGGCACAACAAATTGCCCCCGAACTAGCTCCTAGGGAGCGAATGATTGCGGCCCACTTACTGAGCAGTCTGGATGATGATGGGCTTCTAACGGTCAACCTGCTGGAGGTGGCGCGCTATCATCATGTATCTTTACAGGAGGTGCAGCGCGTACAACGCCTAATCCAACAAGCCGACCCACTTGGCGTGGGCTCTACTTCTCCTCAAGAAGCGCTGCTTGTTCAATTGGAGGCCTTGCGTGAGGTTGACCCTCCTCCACCGAAGACGGAACAGGCTATCCTTTGGGGAATGGAAGCCTTAAGTCGCCGAGCTTATGGCGAACTCGCCCGTCTCTTGGGTATATCGGTAGAGGAAGCCCGGCGCTTGGCGCAGTACATTGGTGAGAAGCTCAACCCCTTCCCCGCAAGAGCCTACTGGGGAGATGTGCGCCATCGGCCGGCCACCTTTACCTTGCCCCTGCGGCCGGATATCCTTATCTCACGCCTAACGGAAGAAGAAGACACCCCACTGATTGTTGAGATCATCTCCCCCTACGCTGGGACTTTACGGGTGAGTCCTACGTTTCGGCGCGCTCTCTCCGAAGCGCCAGCGGAGAAAAGGGAGGGGTGGCGTCAGAACCTGGAGGAAGCGCTTTTATTGGTCAAGTGTTTGCAACAACGGGATCATACCCTCGTGCGCTTGATGCAGCGGCTGGTCGTCATCCAGCGGGAGTATGTTCTTCATGGCGAAGCCTATCTAAAGCCGCTGACCCGTGCCCAGATTGCCGAAGAGTTAGAGGTGCATGAGTCAACCATCTCGCGCGCAGTAGCTGGAAAGGCGGTACAATTGCCTAGTGGCAAGGTGGTCCCTCTGGCGCGCTGGTTCGATCGCAGCCTTAATGTGCGCACGGCTTTGTTGAAAATCATCGCAGAGGAGCAGCAACCGCTCAGTGATGCTCAAATTGCTCGGTTGCTGGCGCGCCAAGGTTTTCAGGTAGCGCGTCGCACAGTGGCGAAATACCGGTCAATGGAAGGTATTCTCTCTGCGCGCATGAGGCGACATGCCGTAAAAACCTCGGCTCATGGGTGAACAAGAGGGTTTGTCCTCCTCTCATCTGATTGGTTTGAAGGAAGGAAACGCGCCCTCTCAGCAGGAGAGGTATATAAAGAGTGCTATCGAGACGCCAATGGGCAATGGGAAAGACCTAGAGGCGCTCGTTGACGCTTTCCAAGCGAGCGATTTCGGCAGTGCTTTACAGGGGACCTTGAGAGCATTTTGCGCCATCAGTGGGGCGGAGTGCGTTGCTTTCTATCGCTTGGTCAACGACCCGCCACGTTTGACGCGCTGTGCTGCTATTGGGGAGGAAATCATCCTGCCCGATCATTTGCCACCCCAGGAATTGATGAGTCTGTTGCATACCAGTTGGTGGCAAGCAGGGAAGCCGCCGGCCGGCACCTTGCAACACGCGGCCCGGCGAGCACACTGCGCCTATTTGGTCAGCGCTCCGGTGGGGCAGGTGGGCGCGATCATTGGTTTGGTGGCTTTCGCCGCGAGAAATCCTGTGGATCGGCAGCGCGCTCAGGCGATGGCAGATTTTGCTGCGAAAACCGTTGCCGGCTTGGTGCAACTCTTTTCTCGGTTGGAAAGCCTGGAAGAAGAATCCGAGCGGTTAAAGCAGCAACTTTGGCGCCTGGAGACGCTTTTTACCCATTTACACGAGGGGGTAGTAGTGTTGGATAGCGAGGGGCGGGTGGCGAGCGTCAATGAGGCTATTCGTTCTCTTTTGGGGTATTCTCATGAAGTGTGTGGCCAACCCGCAGCCAGGGTGCTCATCGCCGCAGAGGATCTCTCTCCTTTACTGGTAGCTGCCTATGCAGGGCGCGCCAGCGAGGCGGTGGATACCTTTCATTTGTACCGCCGGGATGGGGAAGTTCTGCCTGCCGGAGTAAGGGTCTTTCCGCTAAACCGGGAAGGCCGGGTAGAGGGTGTACTGGTGCTGATTCAGGACCACAGCGAGCGCGAGCAACACTTGCGGGCTACGCAGCAGCTCGAGAAGAGGGCCCTCTTGGGGGAGGTGATCGCTGTTTTCGCCCATGAGGTGCGGTCCCCAATTAGCAACATTAGCCTGACATTGCAAAATATGGCTTTGAACTTGCCCGCTGAGGATCCGCTGCAACAGTCTATTGCCGCCATGTTGCAAGATTTAGAAAGGCTGGCCGACCAACTCAAGTCGGTACTTTCTTTTGCCCGCCCCTTGGATTACACTATGGAAGCAGTGGACTTGGTGAGGTTGCTGCAGCGCGTGCTGGATCGTTGGCATTTGCGCTTGAAGCGCCAGAATGTGGAGTACGCGTTTTTTGCAGTGGAAAATTGTCCCAACGTGTGGGGCTATCCCCCGGCATTGGAGCAAGTGTTCAATAACTTGATTAGCAACGCGGTGCAAGCCATGGTGCCGGAGGGAGGGCGCTTGGTGGTAAAAGTGGAACCCGTGGAGCAAGATGGCCAGCAATGGGTGGAGGCAAGCGTGGCCGATAGTGGCCCCGGCATCCCTCCGGAATTGCAAGAGAGGATCTTCCAGCCGTTTTTCACCACCAACAAAGGGGGTACCGGCCTAGGCCTGGCCATCGTCAAGCGTATTCTCACGGCACATAGAGGGACAATCCGCGTGGCAAGCGTGCCCGGCGGCACAGTCTTTCGGGTGCAGTTGCCCTTAGCCGTAGAAATCTGATTTATCTAAGGAAAGCTGGGAATCTGTATTCGTAACCAAGAGGCCCCTCGATGAGCGCTACGGTTCTGGTTGTGGATGACGACGAAAATGCGCAGCTCAATATCCACCAATACCTCAGCAACCGCGGGTTTGAGGTGATCGGTGCTCGCACCATGGCCGAGGCGCGCCAGTGGATCCGTCAGGGCAAAGCGGATATCATCGTCTTGGATGTAGAGCTGCCCGATGGCTACGGCCCCAACCTGTTAGACGAAGTCGCCTCCTTCACTCCTCGACCGCCGGTCATTCTCATCACGGCGTACGGAGACATTGAGATGGCGGTGGAGGCGATGAAGAACGGCGCCCATGACTTCCTGGAAAAACCTTTCAGTTTGGCGCAGTTGGAAAAATCGGTGAAACGTGCCCAAGAGATCGTTGCCATGCGGCGGGAGCTATCCCATCTGCGAAGGCAGCGTTTGGAGGGCGAGGAGATTGTGGTTGGCAACACGCCGCTGATGCGCGCTTTGATGGCCCAAGCGCAACGTGCAGCGGAGGCCTCCGTCTCGGTGTTGATTACGGGAGAGACAGGTACCGGGAAAGAAGTATTGGCGAATGCCATTCATCGCATGGGACCTCGTGCGGACAAACCCTTCATCGCCATTAATTGCGCTGCTATTCAGAACACTGTGTTGGAATCGGAACTGTTCGGTTACGAGCCAGGGGCGTTCACCGGCGCCGAGAAACGCAAACCCGGTTTGATGGAAATTGCCGATGGGGGGATACTGTTCTTGGACGAAATTGCCTCAATGCCAACGGACATGCAGGCGAAACTCTTGCGCGCCATCGAGGAGCAGGCCTTTCGCCGGGTGGGTGGGGTGAGCATGATACGCGTGGATGTGCAAGTGATTGCAGCCTCCAATCGCTGCTTGCCGGCACTTATTCAGGAGGGGCACTTTCGTGAAGACCTGTACTATCGCCTCAAGGTGGTGGACCTACACTTGCCCCCTTTGCGAGAACGCAAGGAAGATATTCCAGAGTTCGTCGGTCTCTTTATTCGGCGCAACAATCAACGCATGGGGTTGAACATCCAAGATGTCACCCCACGGGCGATGCAAGCGTTGATGGCGCACCACTGGCCGGGCAACATTCGCGAATTGCGCAACGTCATCGAGAGAGCGATGCTCTTCTGCGATGATGCCTCGCTCGATCTCCCTCACTTGCCTGCCGAGATCGGCCGATTGGGGGTAAGGGAGAATGAGATGGACGAGAATAGTCATCCTAACGCCCTTGCCATATGACAAAGTAATCTTTCACGCAGGCGCGCATTTCTGGGGAGATCAGTAAGCATACCTTGAAATAGATGAGTGCTCCTTTCGGCGCCTGGAGAGGGGGTAGGGTGAGGGAAGCATGCCCCTGGTGGTTAGTAAGAGGAAGTAGAAAAGTGGGTTGGCTGCCATCGGGCATGAAGAGGGTCAATTCCACTTGTTGGCCGGCTTTGGGTTGGTTGTTCTCCAAAATCCAAACCCCGATTTGTTGCGCTTTCGAAGGTCTGAGTTCGCGATAGCGCTTCCACACTTGAATGGCGATCTCGCGCAGCCAAGAAGGGGTAGGAGCGAGTTGAAGCGTTGGTGTGGGGCTTTCTTCGGTCGGGGATGGCGTGGAAGAAACAACAGGTGAAGCCTCAGTGGGTGGAGCAAGGGTGGGAGAGGGGGAGGGCTTAGGCTTCGAGATATGAGAGTAGTAGGCGAATCCTAACGGTTCAGGGCGCACCTGTGCCCCTTCGGGAGCGCTAGGGTTGTAGTATAGGCAGAGATTCTCGAAACACTGATGGTAGAAAAGGTCACCCAGCGGGCTATAGTGGATGATTGGCGCCCCCGAAACTGCAAACCCACCGTGTTTCTGGAGGTATTCCAGGAAGAAATTGGGGATTTCGTATCCGCGTTGGTCACCGCGAACAGGGTAAAAGTAGTAATCAGGATCGCTACGAGCGCGTCGTGGGGCTTCGGGGGTGATGTCAAGAAGTTTGGAAACGGGAAGGAGGCGGACGGTCTCTGCCTGGTTGGGGCCATCGGCGACAAGCACGATGTTTTCCATGATTTGCTGCCATTGGCCTTGGGAGTTGCGCTCTGCCGGGCGCAGAACGTGACCGCTAAAGTCGCTTCCGAATTTTTCTATGAAGGGTCTGAAGGTGGCATCTATCGCACCCACACCCGCCGAATCGATGATGTTGGATTGGTTGTAGAGACCGGCGATATTGCAGCGCTCTCGGCAAGCCCACACCCCGTAAGGGAGCAAGCGGACCTCCGCCTGCCCTTTTAAGCGGTAGAACCCCAAGTTTTCGAAGTATTGCTCATAGCGGTCGCGAATTAGGTTGTAGCGGACTTCTGTGAGCGGCTTACCCGCCAAACGAGGGCCATATTGTTCGTGCAGAGGGTAAAAATCGGGAAAAATATAGTGCCCCCCCTCGTATCTTAGGGGTGAGTCGGGGGGTGGGGCGGGGAGGGGGGGTTCTGGTACGATCAGTTCTAACCCTAAGGGGGCGAAGGAGAACCGCTGCCCGCTAGGGGCTTGTGGATCGTAGACCAGTTTGGCGTTTTCTACATATTGGACCGTCCTGCGGCCTTCTGATATAAGAGGTGAGATCACCAACCCAAGGCGGCTTTCACCACCTTTGGCTTCATAAAACTCGCGGAAGAGGGGATCAATGCTATAACGACTTGGAGTTTGAGGAATCTGAGGCGTTCCCTCGGCCCCTTGGCAGCCATTCAGGAACAAAGCGCAGACAATTAGCAGGTAAATAGGCCGAATTTTAGGCGCCTTCACCCTCGAATACTCCTGGTAATGAACGCTCGGATGGTCTGCATTCGTTCCATATCTGGGATTCCTTTGACCCCCTCCTTTGCTCATGGTGATTAGCGCCGGAGGAGCGCTTGGGTTTCAGGAGATTCAAGGCGTGTGCCCGGATCGAAAATGTAACTGGGCGGATTATAAAGCCTTTGTGAGTTTTTTACAACCTTTGCTTGGCCGGAATAGAGCAATTTTAATGGTAACACTGCCATATCTGGCATAGGATTGGATCCAATGCACCACATTTGGCGTGTTTCGAGTAAGGTCACGGTTTTCTGGATGAGAGGCAATGTTGAGAATCCTGGAGATGCAAGCCGGCCATTTTGCTTGACAAGCCTTTCTGGCTGAGGTATGCTAGCTTTTGTCCGGGTGGGTCCGGCGCGGCGGAAGCCTTCGAACCCCGCCAGGTCCGAGAGGAAGCAACGGTAAGGAGTGTCTTCTGGGTGCCGCCGGGCAGCCTGCCTGGACATTTTCTCTAAAATAAGCTGGTCGGGGTTAGAGCAAAGAGTCTGAGAAAGAGCCGAACTTAGGCTACAAAGTGCCTCCCTTTGGTAAAATTGCATCATCGGCCGATAAAGCAGCGTTCTCGCGCGCTATTGGCTTTATGGCGGGGCAGAGCGCTGGAGTTGGAACAGTTCGCTGAAGGGAGGGCTTTCCTATGGAAAAACGCTTTACCGCTTTACGGATCATTGGCACGATCTACAAAGTTCTTGGCTTGATTATCGCCTCCATTACGATCTTGAGTGCGCTCGGGCTATGTGGCGTGAGCGTGCTGGGCGGCGGTATCCTCGAAAACCTATTGGGGCAAGCCGGGGAAAGCGCCCGTGGGGGAGGTTTGCTTGGTGGATTGCTCGGCGGGTTCATTTTGGCCCTAGGGCTACTGATTTACGGTGGCGGCGCAGCATTAACTCTTTACGCTTTTGGAGAGGGCGTTTACCTTTTATTGGCCCTGGAGGAAAACACTCGCGCAGCAGCGGAGTATTTGCGCTTGCGTTGATTGGCTAATTTGAGTTTACAGATGATAAGAGTTTGCAGGGGTGAGCGTTTTTCAATATTGGTGCGAGGATTTCTTTCATCCTTTCCTGGGGGTGTGTTTCATGTTCCATAGCGGACGAATAGGGAAAATATGCGTATAGCCATCGCTTAGGAACAAGAATATTTCCCCGCTGAAGGTAAGGCGACATTTTTGGAACGCCTGAGTTCGTTACGGAAGAAGGGATACTTCTTCTCACTGCAGAGCAACGTTCTATCCCCTCCTTGTGGTAAGATAGCCCCCGATACTCCTATTCTGGTGGTGTATCTATGACGGTAGAAAAGCGATCCTTAAACGAACGGCACCCTTTCCTGCCTTTTGGCCTGATGGGATTGGGAATGGTTCTTATCCTGGGGGCTGTTTTGTGGTCGGTGGTGCTTTGGAGGCGAACGAGTGTCGCGCCAACGGCAACCCCTACCTGGGAGGTGCGCATTCCTTATCCCAATGTGCCTCGAGTTGAGGTTGACGAAGCCAAACGTGCCTGGGATGCCGGCCGCGCCGTTTTCATTGATACCCGCGGCGAACCCTATTTCTCTTCCGGCCATATCCCTGGGGCTCTCTCCTTGACCGTTGAAGAACTGCCCGATCGCTGGTCGGAGATAAAACCAGAGGCTTGGATAATCACGTATTGCACCTGACCGGCGGAGGAGTCCAGCGCTCGGGCAGCGCAATGGCTGTTGCAGAACGGGTTCCGCCAGGTGGCGGCTTTGCGGGGTGGGTTGCAGGCTTGGATTAAGGCCGGCTATCCGGTAGAGAGTTCTCCTTAGAGCAGAAACGCATGAGATCTCCATCGGTAGGATACCTCGTCGCCAAGTTGCAAAATGAGAGAGAGCGAACCTGGCAATTCTTTTATGCGCTTAGCCCTAAGGAATGGGACACTATCATATACCCCGATGGTGGACGGTGGAAACCGTCCCAAATCCTGGCGCATCTCATTGCTGCGGAACGAGGCTTCCAGGATTTGATTCAAGAGGTGTTGGCAGGGAGAGAGGGCGCACCACCGGACTTCGACTTACAGACTTTCAACGAGCGCACTGTGGCGGAGATGGCCGATTATCCTATCGAGCGCCTCCTCGAGGAATTTAGGGCGGCTCGTCAGGCTACCGTTGACTTGGTGACAAGATTATCTCCGCAAGACCTAGGGCTTAAGGGTCGCCACCCTTGGTTTGGGGTGCTCTCTTTGGCGGAGATTTTAGTCCTCCTCTACCGTCACGCTCAGATCCACCAGCGCGAAATTCGACGCGCACTAAGCGCATCCGAAGAAGATGGATACCCCTCCCAAGCCTAAGTTAAGGACTTTAAGTTGGTTTCTTCAACTTAGTCAACCCCTGCCGGTGTTGGCCGGAGTGGTGGCTTATGCTTTGGGGGG
>VSSL01000714.1_pt1 | contig 10149 bp, 12 predicted proteins | sample 4557531 | NCBI WGS metagenome assembly VSSL01 (sample SAMN10986726, study PRJNA523729) | hot springs metagenome | isolation source: hot springs | place: India:Timba, Gujarat | collected 2018-05-31 | reverse complement strand
TTCACGTGCTCATGCCATGTCCAGGCCGGAAGTGCGAAGAAATCGCCTGCTTCCCAGTCAAAACGAACACCGTTCATCACCGTATACCCACTACCTTTGTGCACATGGTACACCGAGCTGTGCATATGGCGATGCGCTTTTCCCTTATAATGAACCGGAAGCTTCTGCATCCTGGAGCCGAGTCTTCCATTTGCGTCTTTGCCTGTGGACGGATTGATATATTCCACGGCGAACCCGTCGAATGGATCAGGCTTCAATTCACTCTGTCCATCCAGTGCTTGTTTCGTCAAGTCCCATGTGTATCGTCCGAGCGGTGCAGGTGAAGGTTTGCGATCGGAAATTGGCCGTACCATCCCTCCCGCATAACGCTTTGTGCCGTAATCATCAGGAAACTCGATCGGCTGCTGTTCCTGCGGATACATCTCGAAGAAGGAGCTTGTCAGTGCCGAAGTGAAAGGGATATCTAAACAGTCCATCCATAGCACCGTTTCGTTTCCTTCATTTACATGATCGTGCCAGCACCACTCCGGTGTGATGACGTAGTCTCCCGGTTCGAAATGATATTTCACACCGTTCACAATCCCGGATGCACCATGACCTTTCATAATAAACCGCAGTGCTGAAGTCATATGCCTATGAGGTGGAGCGATTTCCCCCGGATTAAGCGCTTGAACAGCAGCATACAGCGTTTGCGTTGCACCTCCCCATCCGTGAGGCTCCATATGCTTCATACCCGGATTGATTAAGTACACGGCTCGTCGATCAATGGATCCTGTACCTACCTGCAGCAGTTCCTTGGCCTTGTCCAGCATGTCGAGAATCAGTTTCTTTTTCCATAAATATGGAACTGCTCGCGGCTTTGGCTGTGATGAGCTGAACACGGAAGCCCATAATGGTCCCATATTCTTATCATTCAGCTCCTGGTGGAAATCCAGTAATTCTGGTGTCCATTGTTGTTTTGCTTTATGTTCCGACATATTAATTCCCCACTTTCGTAATAACATCATTTAAATAGTATTAAACTCGTATAAAATCGATTCAAATTAAACAAAAAGTAGATATAAAAAGTAAGGGTAATAAAATTACACACAGTCAGAATATTCAAACAATCTCATTTCTATTAAACACTATTTCTCTAGTGTCTTTTTTATAATAGAGTTTTGATAAATCATGATGAGTTTATCTATTTTCTGACTATAGTGAATGGTCCTATGACTATTTAAACTAGTTGCTGCAGCAGACTGGATCATTTCATTTCTCAGTTTCTTGATCCTGTGTTCTAATTTATCTTTTTCTGGATAAACCATACGAATTCTCCCAGTCGCCATTCAATTCTTGTTAACTGTTTATCTATAAAATAAATCATGCCTTCATTTTAAATTTCTTTTTCTTTTTTTATAATGACTAGCTGTCAGTATCCAAATAATAGGGTTAAATGCCCGGTTTGTTGTCTACCTGTACGGAAATTCACCAATTCTTTCGATGTGAATGCGTACGGTATCTCCTTTTGTAATTGGAGCCACTCCTTCCGGTGTTCCAGTCGTGACAATATCTCCTGGATGCAGCGTCATCACACTGGAAGCCGCCTCAAAGAATTTATAGCAATCGTAAATGAGATCCCTCGTGTTGGCCGATTGTCTGATTTCATCGTTGGCCCACAGGTTCATTTGCAGTTGATTCGGGTTCTCTACTTCGTCATCTGTCACAATCCATGGACCTATTGGAGTAAAGGTATCGAAGGATTTGCGCCATGGCCGATCTTCCTTGCCGCGAACCGTAATGTCTATTAATGCGAGATATCCGAAGATATACTTAGACGCATCCTCCGCCTTGACATCCTTGGCCTCCTTACCAACTACGAAGGCAATTTCCGCTTCATGATCCACTCTTCGGTCTTTGAACGGCAGCAGTACCGTTTGACCCGGCCCAATTATTGAAGAAGGTGATTTGAGGAAAAAGCCGAGTCTGTCCACAGTTAAAGCGGTGTTCATCTCTTGTTTGTGCAGAATATAATTGATAGGAGCCGCTACAATTTTGCTTGGATTTGGGACAGGGGCACGTAACGCCACGTCCGATACAGGATAAACAGGACAAGACCCTAGGCCCGCTTCAATTTTCGGTTTCAAATCTTCGAATTCTCCCATCAGCTCGACTAGGGAGGATTGCGGCTCCTCGTTGTTCCAAGTAGTTAATTCAGTAATATCGATCACATTGCTGCCATCGACAACACCTACGCGATTTTCGTTGAACAATGCAATTTTCATTATGATACTCCTTCCATTTGATTCCCCTATTGTAATCAAATCGATTGTTTTGGTTGATAATCATTCAATTGATTGTGTATCTCGTTTATCCAATCACTGAAGCATGTGTATACGTCAATTCGTAAACCTTGATCATACAGTTCATGGGCGATTGTCTCTATGCCGCCATAATCAAGTGAGGATTGGGCATAATGGCTTAAACAACTGATCCACTTCTCACGATGCTCTTTTTCGCTCAGTGGGTTTTCTTTGGAACCCGGTGCGTGAAGAACAGTTTTTTCATACAATTGACCATTTTTTGTCTTGATTTGAATCTCTACTGGCAATCTTCGATTAAATCGCTTGTCTTCCTCCGATTCTTGCATTTCCAACACGTTGATCTTAGGAAGCAGCTTCTGAATGTCAGTACGCTGTACTTGCTCGTCCTCAAAACTGCTCAACATCACATGTCCATCGGCCATCGCCGCAAGTACGGTATATTCGGCACTAAACTTTCCCTGTAATCCTGTCACTGGACGGGAATGAACCAAGGGCAAGAGACTCCTAGGCTGCGCTCGAAGCACAATTTCTTCTACAGCATCTAAGCTCAACTGATGTTCCTCTTTAAGATCCAGCGCTCCTTGGATAAAGCGGTGTGTGCCAAAACAGCAAGGGAACTTCTTGACGGATAGTCCCGCTAACATATCGTAAGGATCTCCGAATCGGATGGAGTTCATCGCATTCTGTAGCTCATCTTCACCGGCCCCACCGCTAAACGCCATGAAAAAGCCGCGTTTTCCAAAAATGTTACGGTTCCCAGTAAAACCCTGTTCAGCAAGCACTGCCGCCTGAATGCCGTGGGATGCCGACAATCCTACGTGCAGCGACTTGGTCATGGAACCGAAATTCTTCTGTAACCCTCCGGTCATCGATGCAGCGATGGCCATTGCATGGGAGCATTGCTCCGCATTGAGATGCAGTAGATAGGAGCAAGCAGCCGACGCTCCCATTGTGCCCAACGTATCGGTTGCATGCCAGCCGAGATTGTAATGCCGTATCCCCATCACTTGCCCAATGCGGATCATGACTTCCGTACCGATGGCATAGGCCGTAATGACCTCCTTGCCCGAGCTGCTAAGCTTCTCGGTAAGCGGCGCAATAGCCGACAGAATCGGAGCGCTTGGATGGATGACGACACCGACAGAGGCATCGTCATAATCCAACACATGGGAGGCAGTCCCATTAATGATTGCTGCTTTGTCGCACTCCACCTTCACCGACTCCCCCCAAAGAGAGGAGACACCGCCCTGCCCACTCTTCTGGGAGGCATATACCTTTTTCGCCATTTCTACGGCGGGTTCATTCCATCCGGCCAAAGACACCCCTATCGTATCGATTATAGCCAGCTTGGCTAATTCCACCATCTCTTGAGGAAGCTGATGATAGGATGTTTCTGTAATAAAGGCAGTAAGCCTCGTCATCAAGTCGTTATTGATTTTTCCATCTAGGTTTACGCTTTTCATTAAAAGCCGCCACTCCCTCTAACCTGTCTTCTGATGACACCAACAGGTTGTATGCTGCAATATCCAGCGCGTAGGCTGTATGGTAGTCTGTTTCTGAACCTTGGTTGATTGAGGTTTTAGCTGCCCTTACTGCCATCGGGGCGGTGTCTGCTATCATTGCTGCCAATTCCAGCGCGGTTTCCAGCGCCTTTCCTTTGGAAGCGACTCGGTTGACCATGCCCCATTCGTATGCTAAAGCCGCATCAATTTTTCGCCCAGTATAGATGAGCTCCTTAGCTCGGCGTACCCCAATCGCTCGGGCCAGATTTTGCAGCCCTCCGCCACCTGGTAAAATACCTCTCAAAGCTTCCGATAAGCCGAAAACGGCGGTTTCCGAAGCAATGATAAAATCAGTTGACAGTGCCAATTCACAGCCTCCGGCAAGCGCATAGCCTTCCACGGCGGCGATGACAGGTACCGGGAAATCCCGCGTCAACAGTACTAAGTCCTCAATTATATGATGCTGCCGTTTCCAGGTGCCGTCGCTCATTCCGTTGCGTTCCTTTAAATCTCCTCCGGTGCTGAACGCTTTCTCACCTGCTCCGGTGATAACAACGCACCTTAAATCTTCGTTGTAGGCCTGCTCGCGAAACAGCGAAAGCCTTTCCTCGAGCATCTTGGTATTCATCGCATTCATCACTTCTGGTCGATTTAGCGTAATAACCAAAATTTCGTTTTTTTTCCCTTTAAATTCAACCTTCAACATTTCATAGGATTCTTTCACTATACTCACACCAATCGCCCTCCTATCTTGAACCTTTCTTAATATGACCTTGGCATTTTCAACACGTGCTGGCCTACATAGCTTAAAATTAGATTAGAAGAGATTGGAGCGATCTTCATCATTCTTGCTTGCATCCACTTGCGGTTAATGTGATACTCGTTTGCTGCAGCATAGCCGCCGTGCGTTTGCATACAAGCTTCAGCCGCATCATAAGCAGCTTCCGAGCATAGGTATTTCGCCATATTTGCTTCTGCACCAGCTGGCATATTGTTATCGAATTTGGTAGCTGCTTCATACATCAGCGCCTCCGCAGATCGAAGTTCCATATATGCCTTCGCAATCGGGAATTGGATGCCTTGGTTTTTGCCGATTGGGCGGTCAAATACAACGCGCTCGTTTGCATACTTGACTGCTTGGTCAATAAACCACTTGCCATTGCCGAGCGCTGATCCGGATACAAGAATCCTCTCTGCGACCATGCCGTCCATAACGCAGTAGAGTCCTCTTCCTTCTTCGCCGATCAGGCATTCTTCAGGAACTTCAAGGTCGTTGAAGAACAATTGATTCGTGTCGCCGCCTAGCATCGTCGAGATTTTTGTCGCTTCAATGCCTTTTCCAACTTCTCGCGTGTCAATCAGGAACAAGCTGATGCCGTGGGTTTTCTTTTGAACTTGGTCAAGCGGTGTTGTACGGGCAAGGAGCAGCATCAAATCCGTGTTGTTGAAGCGGGAGATGAAGATTTTTTGTCCGTTAATAATGTAACGGTCTCCCTTCTTCACAGCAAAAGTTTTAATTTTAGTCGTATCCGTACCAGCGTCTGGCTCCGTAACAGCGAACGTTTGCAGTCTCAAAGAACCGTTTGCAATTTTCGGCAAGTATTTGCGCTTTTGTTCCTCACTGCCGTGCCTCAGAAGCGCACCCATCGTATACATTTGGGCATGAACTTGGTTGGAGTTTCCGCCAGATCGGTTGACTTCTTCTAAGATAATGGCTCCCTCAGTAAAACCTAACCCCGAACCTCCGTACTCTTCCGGAATAAGTGCCCCTAACCACCCCGCGTCACTCATTGCTTTTACAAATTCCGTCGGATGGGTACCTTCCTCATGGGATTGTTTCCAATAATCTAAATCGAACCGTGAACAAACCTCTCTCACGCCGGCGCGAATATCATTCTGTAGGTCAGTAGATTCCAAAATCATCTTTTATTCCTCCATATCCTATGATATTTTTTTCTGTTAATCTATTATCCTTGTACCTGCATCCAAGATCGCGGTCTGATTCCAGAGAGAACCCCGCCTTTGGACAGATGTCCAGGGAGCTCTCGTCCTACAATCTCTTCGGCCATCTTGGTACATTCAACCAAGGATTCCAAGTTAAGTCCTGTATCGATGCCCATTTGTTCGCACAGAAACGCGACATCCTCTGTAGAAATGTTCCCTGGTGCCCCCTTCACTGCAGCAAATGGACATCCTCCGATTCCTGCAACCGCCGTATCGAATTCCCACAGGCCTTCCTGAAGCGCTGCGTAAACATTTGCTAGACCCAGCCCGCGTGTATCATGCAGATGCAAATGTATATTAAGTTCTGGCCACTTATCCTGAATGGCACGAACCGTTTGCTTAATCTGTTCCGGGTTGGCCCATCCCATCGTATCAGCTAGTTTTACTTTCTGAATCCGTTCTCCATAGCCTTCTGCCAAAGCGATTACCTTGCCCATGACATCCAGCAAATGATCCAAATAGATGTAGCCTTCAAAGTTGCAGCCAAAGGAGGCCATAAATCCCATCTGTTTCACACGAATGCCTGCTGCCTGATAGGCCTCAATCCATTCTGGAAGCGCCGCGAGCATTTCACTCGTCGATTTATTCATATTCCGCTTCGAAAAGGCATCACTTGCAGATAACACCAGACTTCCGTCCAATGTAACGTCATTGGCTAGCGCTCGCTCCAGCCCTTTCAAATTTAGGTATGCCGCCCGATAAGCAACCCCTGGCACTCTCTTGATCTTTGTCAGCACCATTTCTGCATCTGCCATCTGCGGTACCCACTTCGGACTGACAAAAGATGTAACCTCAATGTTTCTTAGTCCAGCCTGGCTCAATGCGTTAATGAGGGCAATCTTATCCTCTGTCGGAATCGTGCTTGCTTCCGATTGAAAGCCTTCCCTTGGCCCTACCTCATACAATTCAACGTGTTGGGGTAATTTCATGGTCTTACCTCCTAACCAACAATGCTCTTGCTCTTGAGCTGCTCTAATATTTCTTTTGAGTAATTTAATGAGTTAAGAATTTCATCCGTATGCTCCCCGAGCAGCGGAGGCAGAGATTGAAGATTGCCTCGTTCTTCATTGATTCGGAATGGAAGATCGACCATTCGGAAATCAGAAACCCTAAAATCTTCAACTGGTTTAATCATTGCGAGCGCATTCACTTGTTCATCGCGGAGCACCCGATCCAATGTATTGATTGGACAACTTGGTACATTGTATTCCGCCATTAAGCTTACGAGGTCGTCCACTTCATATCCTAACGTGCATTCTTCTATAATTCGATGAAGCTCTTTACGGTTTTGGACCCTGTCCGAATTAGATTCAAATCGAGGATCCTCGACTAGCTCTGGCATTTGAAGCGCCGCACATAAATTTTTAAACAGTCGATTATTTCCAGCTGCGATAATCGCCCATTGGTCCCCTTTGGTTTTAAAAGCTTCATAAGGTGCCGTCGTCGCCATTCCCGTTCCCATCTTCTTCGGAAGATTTCCGGATGCCATGTACGTAGAAAGTTGTAATGTGACCCATGCAATTCCCGTTTCTAACAGACTATTTGCCACTTTGCAGCCCTTGCCGGTTTGGTTTCGTTGGTGAAGGGCGCTTAGAATCCCGATCAGAGACCACATGCCGGTTGCCATATCATTAATGGAAACGCCAACGCGAGCTGGGTCGTCCCCCTCATTTCCTGTCAAACTCATGATGCCGCTGTATGCCTGAATAAGTGGGTCGTAACCCGGCTTGTTTTTCATTTTCCCCATATCTCCGAACGCACTAATCGCCGCGTAGATTAGTGCAGGATTGGTTTCGGATAACTGCTCATAGCCAAGTCCGCGAGATTCTTCGCTTCCGGGCTTCAAGCTATGGATAAAGATGTCTGCAGACTCGCATAATTGATGGACGATCTTCTGCCCCTCTGGATGATTGAGATCGACGCAAAGGCTTTTCTTATTGCGATTTAACGCCAGGAAGGTGGATGATTCCCCTCCCCATAATGGCGGGTGCCAGTGCCTCGTATCATCTCCATAACCCGGACGTTCAATCTTGATGACCGTGGCTCCTAAATCTCCTAACATTTGTGAACAAAACGGGGCCCGCAACGTTTTGCGTCACATCGATGACCGTAAGACCCGACAGAATATTAGTCATTTTCGTTTCCCCTCTCCTTTGCTTTATACTGGAACTTTTCTGAACTCCTCGGTCAATAATGGAACGACCTCAAATAAGTCTCCTACAATGCCATAATCAGCCACTTTGAAAATCGGTGCTTCCGGATCCTTGTTGATCGCCACGATTATTTTAGAATTAGACATCCCCGCCAAATGCTGAACCGCACCGGATATGCCGCACGCGATATATAGATCGGGCGTTACCACTTTCCCGGTCTGACCGACTTGCATCGCGTAATCACAGTAGCCTGCATCACATGCCGCGCGAGATGCACCGACAGCTGCTCCTAGAACTTTCGCTAATTCGTTAATCGGGTTAAATCCGTCCGCGCTTTTTACTCCCCGACCACCCGAAACAATAATTTTAGCCTCTGTCAAATCAATGGTGCCTGTTGTCTTTCTGACGACTTCCTTAATGACCGTGCGAATATCGGTAATGGTTGCTTTAATATCGATCGTTTCTGCAGTACGCCTCGCATCCGGTTCGCCTTTGGCGATATTATTAGGACGAATGGTGGCAAAAGTGACTCCGTTTGTTATTTTTTTCTTTTGAAGCGCTTTTCCTGCGTAAATCGGGCGAACAAAGATAACCTCATCTCCGTGAACTTCCACATCAGTACAGTCAGATATCAATCCAAGTCCCAGGCGGCAGCTACCCGAGGGGCCAAATCACGACCCATGGCGGTATGACCGAGCAGTACGGCATCCGGTTTCACAGTATGAAATACCTCTGTAAACGCTTGCGTAAATGCATCTGTCGAATAAACATTTAATTCCTCGTTAGCAACCAAGTAGACCTGATCGGCCCCATATTGCGCTAACTGCTCTGCCTCTCCATTGTCCCCTTGCCCAAATAATACGCCATGACTTTCCCACCGTCTGCCATTCTTTGGGCAGCGATAAGCACCTCAAATGAAACATTTCTTAAATTTCCATCGCGTCTTTCAGCAACAACTAACACATCCTTACTCATTGATGCCTTCCCCTCCTTAAATGTTAAAATCCGATGAAATGATTACACCACTTTCGCTTCACTCCGCAGCAGTTCTACCAGCTCCGAGACCTGATGGGGCAGCTCCCCTTCAAGAACTTTCCCGGCCACTTTTATCGGCGGCAGATATTGATCCAATACTTCCGTTTTCGAAAGAATCTCCTCAATGTTCAGACCTAGGTCAGCGGCAGTAATCCGTTCTATCGCTTTTTTCTTTGCCTTCATGATTCCCGGAAGTGAAGGGTAACGAGGTTCATTTAAGCCCTGTTGTGCGGTGACCAGTACAGGCATCGCCGCTTCGATGATTTCGATATCGCCTTCCACGTCTTTTTCCACTCTTATGTTACCGCTTTCAATTTCCAGTCTCGTAATAGTAGAGATATGCGGGATCCCCAACTCTTCCGCCAAGCGCGGTCCAACCTGAGCTGCTCCGTCATCGACCGCCATATATCCACCCATAATCAAATCATAAGTATCTCTTTTCGCCACAGAAGCCAACACTTTGGAAATCATATATTCATCACCGAAAACAGACTCATCTTCCACTATGACCGCCTTATCAGCTCCCACTGCCAAAGCAGTCCGAAGTGCGGCCTCGGCGCGTGATGGACCAACAGTAACAACTGTAACTTCTCCACCGTGTTTTTCCTTGATGGAAACTGCCTCTTCCACAGCGTACTCATCATAAGGATTAATGACGAATTTGACTCCGTCTTCACTTACTTTCCCTTTAGTGAGTACAATTGTCTCTTCTGTGTCAAATGTTTGCTTGAGTAACACCAAAATTTTCATGAGAACCTCCTGAAAGTAAAATATCATTTTTTGTTTCGGGATATTTTTTAAAATATTCTCTATATTTAAAATTTAACATGGACTTAAGCATATTACTAATATCTATATAATAGTCTTCCCATACCATTTAAATATGTAAGTGGTAGGAATTCTTTTGAAGATAAACAAACTACAAATTTCAGCTGTGATTCTGGGTCTTATCGACATGCGCAGGCAAGGGACGCGTCATATAGCCAAAGGCCATAAGAACCGACCCGCTACCCCAAAAAATAGGATACCCCAATCAGACCACCTATTCCTCCAAAGATTAATGGAATCGCAAATTGTGAGACGCGGTTAATCGTCATCTGGGCTCCTAGTACTTCTCCACGACGTTCGGGTAAAGTTGCTTCCAGTACAGCG
>VSSL01000713.1_pt1 | contig 10153 bp, 5 predicted proteins | sample 4557531 | NCBI WGS metagenome assembly VSSL01 (sample SAMN10986726, study PRJNA523729) | hot springs metagenome | isolation source: hot springs | place: India:Timba, Gujarat | collected 2018-05-31 | reverse complement strand
GCTTTTAGTTGGGCGGTTAGCGAATAGCCGTCCACCTCGGGCATACTGATGTCCATGAGAATCAGATCGGGTGTTTGGTCTTCTAAAATGCGCAGGGCATCCTTCGCATCGCCAGCTTCCAGCACGTGAAAGCCCTCTGCGGTCAGAATGCGCTTGACTAATAGACGGTTATCGGCGTTGTCTTCGATGTAGAGAATGGTATTATGAGGGGGAATTTCGTTACTTGGTATCATGGCCACTCTCCTAAAGATTTTAACACAATCTCAAGGTCGAGGGGACGGGTGTTCGCTTAACAGTCTCGCAAGGTCATATAAAAGAGAAAAAGCCTGAAGAAAACGCTCCAACGAGCGGTTCAGGCCTTTTGAGTGAGCGGGTGATGGGATTCGAACCCACGAATGGTAGCTTGGGAAGCTACTGCCTTACCCCTTGGCGACACCCGCTTGTCATAAAGAGCGGAAGGTGCGTATATTATACCCAATTTTCTGAAGGTGGGAGGGTTTTTCTGTGAAGAGCCGTTATTCAAGGTCCTCAGTAATTCTTGGGTGGTGTCACTATTGGTAGATTTTGACTTGGAATATCTAGAATACCTAACCGGTGTCTAGTTGGGGGAATCTCCATGGTCTTCATTGGTGAATCGAAACCACTGTGCCCACCGAGGCCCAATTGAACAACCAAGCTGCGTCAGCGGGACGCAGATTGATGCAGCCGTGGCTCATGGGGGTGCCAAAATTGTTGTGCCAATAGGTGCCATGCAGACCGTACCCTTTGTAAAAATACATCACGTAGGGGACGTTAGGGAGGAAATAATCCGGTCCCGACATGTTTGCCGTGCGATATTTGACATAGATGCGAAACACTCCTGTGATGGTTACCGTAGGCCAGGCACCGGTGGAAACAATGAATTGGTTTACGATTTGATCGCCCACCATAGCGAAGGTCCGTTGGGAGGAGAGATCTACGTCAATCCAGCGTTCATTCGGTCCAACTTGGGAGGGGCGAGGGCCCGGAGCAGCAAATACCTGTGGTTTGGCGCGTTTCGGGATGCGTGTTGGGCGAGGTTTGGGGGTCTTCGTCGGTGAGGGGGTGAGGCTGGGGCTGGGAGAGGGGGTAGGGGATAAAGTAGAAGTTGATGTGGGGGTTGGTGTGTTTGTGGGTGTTACGGTGAAGGTAGCCGTGGGGGTGAGAGTGTGGGTTGCTGTAGGGCTAGGGGTGTTGGTTGGTGTGGCAGTATCGGTTGGGGTGGGACTTATCCACCAAGCGAGGGCGGTTTGCTGTGCCGCTCCCAACGAGGAAGCTAATCCTGGAACCCAGGGGGCAAGCGCTACAGCTACCAGGGAGATGGTGAGAGCAGCCATGAGCAGAAGCAGGAGGGCTTTGAAGAAAGATCTATGGGTAACTGCTCTCGGTGGAGGAATGGGAAGCCGCGAAATAGGAGGGGGATGAGAAGGTCTTGGTATTCCCAGCGTCTGGGGAATTGGAGACAAAGGGAGGGTAGTGGCTGAATTGGTGCCGGCTGTTTGCGGGATTGAGACGGACAAAAGCCGAAGGCGTTTAATAGCCCATTTTATCCCGGCGCGTGCCCGCTGGCTGGAAGGGTTGGTTTCTAACGCTCGTAATAGGTACTGGATGGAAGTGCGTGGCTGGGATGAAGTGGCTGCCAGGATTAACCAGGGATCCTCCTGGTGCGGAGCCAGACGTGCTGCTTGGCCGGCGAGGCGACGCGCCTCGAGCCGGTCACCGCGGCGCAGCGCGAGGCGCGCTTCAGAGAGCGCTTGTTGAGCACGTAGTCGGGAGTAATCGTCGGGGTAGGCGGCACGCTGCAGCAGCATTTAGGGGGTGAGCGAGGGAGTAGGCAATGGAAAAATGGTTACCGGCTCGTTGCGTAGGTAGCATAAGATGCCTTGGGCTACCCCCAAGGCGACCAAGTCGGTGCGCTCGGTGAGCAGTTGGCGGTCTTGGTTCATGAAACCGGTCTCGATGATCACCGCCGGCGTGCTATCGTGAATCTCGCGGAAGGCGTGATAAGAGGTCATATCGCGGGTTACAGAGGTGCTGTGAAGGGGTAGACCGGTGATCTCGGCATAGCGAGCACGCAGACAAGCGGTTAGGTAGGCTCCCTTCTCGGGATTTTTGTTGTTCAAGGCGGTGGCTACCTTAAAACCGGTGGCATTTTCTACGAAATCACAGGAGTCATTGTGGATGGATACCAAGGCAGCCGCTTGATAATCGTTTAGCCGCAGGTCAAATTCGGCGAGCAGCTCAGCGGGCACTCCGGCATCCTTGAGCAGTTTCTGCACTCGGGTGGCGATCTGCAGGTTGATATCCACCTCTCGCAATCCGTCGGGACAAACAGCGCCAGAATCACTTTTCCAATGACCGGCAACAATGCCTACCCGATTCGGGGGTGGGACAGTGGGTGAGGGCTTCCCTGGGGGGAAAGTGGGGCTGGGTAGGGGTGTGGGAAAGGTTTTATTACCTAAAGGGGCTATCGGTGTTCCCCCAAAATGGCCGGGGGTCCACGAAGTAAAAAGGGTAGCCAACACGAAAGCTACGCCTACAATGAAGGCGAATTGGGAGAGTGTGTTTTTCTCCCTGGTGTGGCGGAAATATCCAGGTGGACGGCGTCGTGGGGGAAAGCTTTGGGGATGTTCAGAGGGAACAGGAGAAGATGGAGGAGAGGATTGCATGATTACATCATAGCGTATTTATTGGCAGTTGACAAGATTCCACTGAGCGCTTTAGTAGATTTTCATAAGTATGCCTAAATGCCAGTTCAATTGGGGCATTTTTCGATTACCACAACGATTCTTCCTTGTAGATATGCCGAAATCGGGTGCAAGTTGTGGACCAAACAGTTGTTTAGGGGAAATTGTCCGCCACTGAACAAAACTGTAAGGGATAGTATTGGATTCTGGTGTATATAATCTATGCAAAAGATTAATCGTTCATCGATCATGAATACCCTGAGTTTGGCTTTTATTTTATTCTTTATCTCTTTTCTAATGATAGCCTTAGCGGTTTTCAGCTTGCACCGCTCGCGACGCCTGACAAGCGGCGTGCAAGGTTTTTTGGTTTTGGCTATAGGGGTATGGGCGGGTTTTTACGGTTTAGAGCTGCTCTGGCCAACCCTGGGGGGAAAAGTCTTAGCGGCCAAGTTGCAGTATTTGGGTACTCTGGCTATCCCTCCACTCTGGTTGATGCTCTCGCTTTGCTATTATGGGCATGAGCGCCGCTTGACAAAGCGTTGGATTTTGCTTCTTACCACACCTTTTGGTGTTCTGTTCTTATCCGTTTTGACTAATGAGTGGCACCATCTTATTTGGAGAGAGGTTGGGTTACATCCCCAAGGCTATCCTTCCTTGTGGAATGCTGGCTACGGCTCCCTTTTTTGGTTTGCCACCTTGGTGTCATATGCCTATATCGCTGCGGGATTGGTACTTAACGTATTAGTCATTTTCGGATCTTCGCGGCCCTATCGCCGTCAAAGTCAAATGATGATATTGGCCGCGGCGATCCCCTTTTTGGCAAACATCGCTTTTCTCTCTAGGTTTTCACCATTACCTTGGTTTGATTTTACTCCCCTTGCGTTTGCCCTATCGGCGTTCATTCTGGTATTCACTTCTCTGCGGTCGGGATTCGTGCCCCTTGTACCAGAAGCAGCCTCCACAATCATAGCCAACCTGGACAACCCCATACTGGTTGTGGATGCGGAGGGAGGGTTGGTAGACTTAAATCCCGCTGCGCGACGGCAATTAGGTCTGAGCGAGGAAGATATAGGTTTACCTTTGACACGAATCAAAGGGATGGATGCCTTAGGCGAACAAAAGCCAATTGGAGAAGTAGAGGGGAAAGTTTTACATCGAAGTCCGCTGACGATTGAGCGCAATGGAGAGAAGCTCGTTTACTCGCTTACAGCAATACCCATTGCCGGCGAAGAGAAGCAAAGGCGAGGTGTTGTCTACTGCTTGAGTGATATCACTTCACAGGTGAAACACGAGACATCTCTACAGGAAGCGAATGCTGAATTACAGGCTATCCTTGAAGCCCTGCCGGATGTATACCTACGGTTGGATCGTTCCGCCAAAATCTTAGACTGTAACCTCGCCGGTTCGGAGGATATTTTTGGACCTTTTCCCTCTTGGCTAGGACGAACCATTCAGGAGGTTTTGCCCAATGACATAGCGGAGGGTTTTGAGGAAGCTTTGCGAATTAGTCAAGAGCAGCAAATAGTGGTGACGAGGGAATTCAACTTCAGGACTCCCAATGGGGAGAAGGTTTACCAGGCCAGGTTTTCGCCACTATTAAAAGGGGATACGATTGTTTTAGCGCGGGATATCGGCCAATTACGGCGAACCGAAGAAGAATTACGGCGAAGGGAGCACCGCCTGCGGTTGCTGAATGAGATTACGATTTCGGCGTTGAATGCCCCATCGTTTCAAGAGATGTTGGATATCCTGGCTAATCGCCTGGGCGAGCTCTTTGATGCCGACGGTGCCTATATCACATTATGGGATGAACGGCGGCAGTTGGTCATCCCTGCTGCGGCATACGGGCACATGCATCAAACCTATCGCAGGATAAACCCCCAGCCCCCCGAAGGAACACTGACCAATTCGGTGCTACAGGCGGGCAAGCCGTTGGCTTTAGAGGACGCTCGTAACTCGCCCTATGTTTCCCCCCATATCACTGCCCTCTTTCCCGAAGAGTCTCTCTTGGCTTTGCCCTTGATGGCGCGAGAGGAGAGACTGGGAGCGGCGATCGTTGCCTACCTCAAACCCCATCAATTCACCGAAGACGAGATTAAGCTTGGGGAACAGGTGGCTACTCAAATTTCTCTCGCTATGGCCAAAGAGAAAGCCTTAGAAGCGGAACGGCAGCAACGTCGAATTGCTGAGGGGTTGCGTCACTCGGCGCTGGCTCTGAGCCAAAATTTGGATTTCGAGTCCGTGCTGAAGACGGTTTTAGAAGAGGTCTCCTTTGTTGTTCCTTATGATGCCGCCTGTGTGATGGTGCTTGACCCGGAAGGGAAAGAAGCGCGAGTAATACGCTCAAAAGGCTATGAGCGTTTTGGTGAGGCAGTGGCGCAAGAAGTGGCTACGCTCTCTTTTGGTATTTGGGAATTTGATAACTTGAGGTGGATCGTAGAAAATGGTCAGCCGAATTATGTGGCAGATATTGACCGTGACCCAAATTGGCAATATCTCGGTGCGAGCGGATATACACGATCCTGGGCAGGAACGCCAATCATGGTGCGTGGCAAGGTACAGGCGATTCTTTCACTAGACAAAATCGAACCGAATTTCTATCAACCCGAACACCTTGAAAGACTGGTCGCCTTTGCCTCGCAGGCGGGTATTGCTCTAGAAAATGCCTTGCTTCATCAGCGAATGCGCGAAATGGCCCTGACCGACGCTCTGACCGGAGTGGCCAATCGTCGTGCTTTCGATCTTACATTGCGCCGCGAGTTCAGCCGGGCAAAACGCTTTGCGCGTTCGTTGGCTCTTGTACTCATGGATATTGATGATTTCAAGAGGTATAACGATACCTATGGCCATCAGGCTGGGGATGAGCGCCTGAAACAGATTGCCCGCTTAGTAAGTAAGAGCGTTCGAGCTGAGGATTTTGTGGCCCGCTATGGAGGGGACGAATTTGTCATTCTCCTGGCCGATACGGAAAAACGCGGAGCGCTTGCCTTGGCAGAACGAATACGCCTGGCAGCACAAATGGCCTATTATGACGATCACCCCCATGTGAGGCCTCCGGAATCCGAGGAAGAACGCCCCGTTCATGTTGGGTACACTGTGGATTTGGGGGTGGCTGCTTATCCGGAGGATGGGATGGAAACCCCTGAAATGCTCATTAAAGCTGCGGACCTGGCTTTGATGGAGGCGAATCGCCGGGGTAAAAATCGCGTGTGTGCCTATGAGCCTTCGATGGGAATCATCTTGAAGCCACAAGACGACGCCTCACAGATTTGTTAGTTGGTATTGTCCAACCCGCCTTTTTTAGGATAAAATAAATTGCAGATTTATTATCAGAGAATTCTTCCGTTTTTCGTTCATTTTCTGGAGGTCATTATGTTTTCGCGAGAGAGGGGCGAAAAAGGGCAAGCCGTTGTGCTGCTCGTATTAGCCATCGTCGCCCTAATGGGATTCACAGCGTTGGCGGTGGACGGTAGCATGGTCTACTCCGACCGCCGTTATGCCCAAACGGCTGCCGACGCGGCAGCCATGGCGGGGGCCTCGGCAGCCGCCAAAGTGTTCGCCGATCAGCGGATCACCAGCGCTTCGTGGAGTTGCAGCGCTATCCAAGGTGCGGTGAGCCAAGCGATCGCGGCGGTTATCCAACGTGCCGGCAGCTATCAAATCACCCTCGACCAAGACATCAGTGATGGCCATGGGGTAACAACCACCTGTGTCAACTCGGGGCAGAATAAGTATTTGGATATTACCGTTCGCGTCACCCAGACAACCCGCACCACCTTCTCTCACCTGGTGTTCGGTGGTGAGTTGAAAAATACGGTCACGGCGGTCTCGCGCGTTCGCCCGCGCCAGGCGTTAGCCTTTGGTTATACCATTGTCTCTCTCAATCCGGCAGGTTGTCAGGGGCAACAGAACGGCGCTACCTTCCATGGCAATCCAGACGTGAACGTATGTGGTGGAGGGATTTACTCCAACGGTTGTTTACGGGGCAATGGGAATATCAGCGTGTACGTGCGGGACTTCAATTGCTCTGGCATCGCTCCGGCGGGGATTTTCTACGCCACTCAAGTTGTAGGAGCAAGCCTTTTCCATCCACAGCCTCAAGCAGCCAATCATATTCCCCAAGATTCTTATACCTTGGATTTCACCCCCCAACAGCTATGCAATCGGCCTGGCGCGCGCCATGTAAACGGGTCTCAACTGCCGGAAGTGCTTGAACCAGGGTTGTGGTGCATCTCCGGCAACGTTGGGCTACACGGCGCGAATGGAAAATTGCACGGACACGGAGTGACTTTGGTCTTCTTGAACGGCGGCCTTTCCTGCAATGGGAACTGTGATTTCCGCATCACGGCACCCGCGGTTAGTCCCGACCCTTATCCGGCGGTGCCGGGTCTGTTGATCTATTCATTGGCCTCTTCCTCATTCACTTTGAACGGGAATAACCAATCTTATTTCAAGGGGACAATTCTGTTGCCGAATGCCGACGTCACATTGTTGGGAACAGGGAACGAGAATTCCTTTATGACCCAGGTCATTGCTTGGAATTTCGAGGGCGGGGGTAACAATGCCAGCACCTATAAGTGGAACGATGACTTGATGTACTCCGAACCGGTGACCCTGGAGTTGAATAAATAGCTACAGGGAGCATTTGGTGTGAAAAACCCCTGCGCTGCCGGAGAAAATCTTGGGCAGCGCAGGTTTGTTTAATCTTCCTGGTGCTCTGGGGGTTCGAGGAGCAAACGTTGAGCGACAGAAGCGACCTGCACGGCGGCATGGGGACTGCGCAGGGCGTTGATAAGGGGCTCTATCCTTTGGCGTGCTTGGGGGTCGTTCATGGCGTTTAGGGCGTGTAGTACCGCTTGGCGGATGGGTTCGTTGAGGGGTTGTTCCGAGAGAAAGCGAAGGATGTAAGGCAGCGCCGCAACGCCGAGATTGGCCAATGTGCTGGCAGTGGCCCAACGAACCGCCGGGTGTTCATCTGCCAAACCTGCAACCAGAGTCTGGATGCCGCGCAGATCGCCAATCTCTCCCAGGGCCCGCGCGGCATGCCAGCGGATGTGACTATCAGGGTGAAAGAGAGCCATTTGGAGCGCTTCCTCGGCTTGATTGCCGAGCTGACGAATGGCGCGACTGGCCAGGCGGTGAACCGCGCCGCGCGAGCTGGTCAACGCTACGAGGAGAGCATTGGCGCCCCGACGATCCCCCAGCACGCCTAGGGCTTCAACAGCGCGCAATTGCCAGACCTCATCGGCGGCGCGCGAGGGGTCTCCGCCCCCGGTGAGCATTTCCTCCAGAACCGGCAATGCCTCAGATTGGCCGCGCAAACCTAATAACCAAGCCGCAGCGTAAGGCACGGGTTTCGGGGCTTGGAGCGCCCGTTTGAGAATAAGGGTTTTACGTTGGCCTTCCCCCGGTTCGAGGTCGGTGATAAAGAGTTGACGAATGGCCTGAGCTGCAGCCCCGCTCTGGGGTTCGTGCCAGTCTAAAGGTCGGAGGTGTAAAACGTTCCCCAGAGGTTCCCAATCGCCCCATTGTTCGCAAGCTAGGTAGACAAGCAGGTGGCGCCAGAGAACATTGTCGTTCGTTTGATGAATGGCGTGTTCCATCAGGCGACGTAAATCGGCGAGACTGGAAGTTATATAGGCAAGCACCTGAGCGGCGGAGGCAAGGTCACCTTGGATGGCTTGCTGGAGGAGGTTTTGTTCCGCTCTTTTGGGTTCGTTCATAAAAGCCTCCTAGGCTGCCACAGGATTCTTACCAAGCGCATGAGCCGGAACTGTAAGGTGAGGCACCCTTACACTCACAATTTACCATACTTTGATAGGGTGGGTAAGGTTTTTCTTGGTTCTAGAACCATGAAGTTTGAATAACCCCTATAGGTTATCCGTTTGAAATCCCCTACACATCGCGCAAAAATGCACTATAATTAGCGACTGTTTGGGATAGCCCCACTTGCTCGAAAGGCTCACAAAGAAGCCGGCGAAGCGAACAGGATTATATGTTGAAGTGTTATGGGTCGCGATAAAAAGAGCGCTGTCCCGGGCAGCCACAAACCATCCATCCCGGGTGTCTGAGACTTTTTGGCGCTGGTTGGCGCGGCGTATGGCGCTCGCCGGATCGCTTGACGCGTTGTGCGTTGGCATTCTGGCTGGCGGCGAGACAACTTACAACTTGCGCCTGCGATCGCTCGCCTGTATGTGGCAGGCGGGCGATATTTGTTGCCTAGCAACAAGCCTCCCCCGAAAGATTAGCATTTTCCCTCTATGAGGGAAAAAGGAGCTGGAATGAAAAGGACATCGTTCAATTTCTGGCTTCTGGTTAGTGTAGCAGCACTCTATGCCCTAGTGGTAAGCGGCTGCCTTGGCAGGCCTCTCTCAACTCCTCCTTCTTCGGAGACCGATGAGGAGTCACTAACTCGAGGGGTTGCTTCAAGCGAGGACTCCACCATTGTTATTGTTATACCGGAAGATCCCACGGCTTTTAACGGCGTGGTTTCAGATACCGGTTACAACCAGATGGTGATGGAATTGACTTTATTGGGATTGGCCGATATTGACCCTTATGGCAAAGTGTTCCCCGAATTGGCTGAGGAGTTGCCCACCCTGGAAAACGGAGGGGTGATTTTGGATGAGGAAAACGACACCATGCAAGTGACATGGAAACTAAGAAGGGATGTGGTTTGGGCAGATGGCACCCCTGTCACAGCAGAGGACGTTATCTTCACCTGGGAAGCAATCACTGACCCTCAAGGGGGGATTTGGGCGGAAGGGGTGGATTACACCGAAAGGGTCGAGAAGGTGGACGATTATACGTTCACGGTTTACTACAACGCCATTTATCCTACTTACCTCACCCAGTTTGGTGGAGAGAACTTTGCCGTGTTTCCCGCTCATTACTGCGATGCCTCGCAGGGGTTTGTGGCTTGGGATTGTAGTCTAAATCCCTTGAGTAATGGCCCGTATATATTGAAGGAATGGGCGCGGGGCGATCATTTGACTTTTGAACGCAACCCGCGTTATTACCAGAAGGGCAAACCGCGAATTGAGCGGATTGTCGTTAAGATCGTGCCCGAGAAGGCAGTTCAGAAGAGCATGTTATTACGGGGTGATGCGGATCTCATTATGTGGGCCACAGAGGCCATGGTGCACGATTTACAAGGGAAACCCAATGTAGGGATATCCATCAGCCCCACAGAGCGTTGGGTGATGCGGCTCTTTATCAATCAGGCGGCACGTGGTACTGTAGACGCCCAGAAGACCCCGCACCCAATTCTGGCGGATGTGCGGGTGCGCCAGGCGATTCGCGCGGCTATTGATGTGGATACGTTGATTGAGGAGATTTGGTTTGGCCTGCCCAAGCCGGTATGGACGGAATTCTTCCGTCCGCCCTATGTGTGCGATGTTCCGAGACCGGCCTATGATCCGGAGATGGCTCGTCAGTTGCTCGAAGAG
>VSSL01000712.1_pt1 | contig 10167 bp, 6 predicted proteins | sample 4557531 | NCBI WGS metagenome assembly VSSL01 (sample SAMN10986726, study PRJNA523729) | hot springs metagenome | isolation source: hot springs | place: India:Timba, Gujarat | collected 2018-05-31 | reverse complement strand
TTTCATTGTTGAGTGGAGTAATGTCTATCATGTGCACGGTTTCCGCAATCCGATCATAGCTGAACAGCAGACATTTCAGGTAATCCTTTATGATCCGCTATTTTACCCTACATCAAGCAGCGATGGACCAATCGTCTGTCAATATCTTGATGTTCGAAATGACGATTCAATTCCCAATAATAATCACAATTTTGCAACAGTGGGTATTCAAAGCCCGGACCACAGAGCCGGTCTTTCCTGGACATATGGAGGTTACTACCCTACTCCGGCAGCAGAAATCTGTAATCACCGTGCAATCAAATTCACAACAAATCCTCCAGATACATTTACTATGATCCAGGAAGTCACGGATAAATCTCAACTTGCCCAGATTAAAATTCAGCCGACAATTGTGCGTGATGGGATTTGGATAGAGGCAACTAATATCGGCATGAGGTCAATCATTGAACTTGTGGATGTTGCCGGAAATATCGTATATACTCACCATATTAATGCCAATATCGAACGAAACCGCCGGTTCCATATGAAACTGGGGCAGAATCCTAATTTGAAACTTGAATCCGGTATCTATTTTATTCGGTGGGTCAGTACCGAGGGAAAAGCTTTTCCCTTAACAACACGAATAATTTACATTAAGTAAGTTAAGAAAGGAGAGATTATGCATAAATCAAAGTTGCTGATGTTCAGTGTCTGCCTAATGGTTGTTTCGGTTGCAAATGGGCTGATATACCATGGTATCGCAACTCCTTCCGGAGGAGTCCATGCCTGGGTTGTCACTATTGAAACGACCGCGGTTCTTCATTCCGGCAATTTTGGTTCAAGCTGGGATACAGTAGAGGTACCGACAATTCGCGACTTCTTTGATGTATTTTTCTATACCTCCGATTCCGGCTGGACCTGTGGACGGGCTGGCGATATATGGGGGACAACTGACGGGGGATTGACTTGGACAAGGCAGAATTTAGGCGGTCCTAAACATGCTGCCCGCATCCGTTTTGTTGATGGGGAATTTGGCTGGGCAGCGGGTGGTGATATTGTTCAGTTACGAACGACCAATGGTGGAGCAGAGTGGCAACAGGTTTTTCTGCCGGTACCGCCATTTCCTTCAGGAGACACTGCAGAGTTTCAGGGTGTCTGGTTTGTTGACCATGATTATGGCTGGCTTGTAGCCGGACATTGGCCCGCCGGTGATACTTTTCAGGGAGGTCAGGGGCTGATTGCCAAAACTACCGATGGGGGAGAGAACTGGCAGATTGTGCGCCGGGATACAACTTATGATTTTTATGATGTTTACTTTGCCGATTACAGTAACGGCTGGGTGGTCGGCGGAAATGATCGGAATTTTCAGGCAGTGGTACTTTATACGAGCGACGGGGGAAATTCCTGGATCCAGCAACAAGTTCCACCTGATGCCCGCTTTTTGCGTGCGGTTAAATTTATTAACCGTAATTATGGCTGGGCTTGTGGCAGAAATGGTACAATTATCCATACCAGTGATGGTGGAAATACTTGGATTCTTCAGAATTCAGGAGCCGATTCCACCCTTTTTGATATCGATTTTGCCGATACATTGAGAGGTATGGCTGCCGGTAATGGAGTTGTAGTTATCACTACAGATGGCGGACAACATTGGAGTTCCACGTTGATCGGAATTGAAGATCCCGGTATTCAGTGGAGTTTTAAGCGAGCCCAGTCTGCTGTATTATTAAACCGGACATTATTCTGCGTTACTTCAGGCATACTCGTCGACATGGCCGGCCAACAGCTATGTGAACTTTACCGTGGAGAAAACAATCTCAACGCATTAGGGTCTGGAGTTTACTTTTTCATCCCGAAGTCATTGATGAATAATGCCGGCATAATGAAAGTGATAATCCAATAAACTATGCATCGATTGAAAACCTCCGTTATTTTGACCGTTCTTCTGGGGCAAATCGTTTTGGGACAGCAGGGTGCAAAGTATCTGATAATTGCTTATGATCCCTATGTTTCGATTCTACAGCCTCTGGTTCAATGGAAAACCAAGAAAGGGGTTCTGGCTAAGGTTGTTCCCGTATCGCAAGTAGGGACGACCCCGGTACAAATTCAGTCCTATATCCGGAATGCCTATAACAACTGGCCGATAAAGCCGGAATACGTACTGCTTGCCGGCTCACCTTCTCAGATTCCCAGTTACAACGGGACTACTGACTGTTTCTACGGTGATATGGTCGGAGATTACAAAATGGAAATTTCTGTGGGGCGGTTTTATGTTACGAATGCACGAGAATGTTCTACACTGGTGGCAAAAACGGTTGCGTATGAACGGTATCCGGTGCTGACTGACAGCTTGTGGTACAAGAGCATAGTCACTTGTGTTCGTGAGGACAATGCTCCCGACGATACACTTTACTGGGGAGATTCCCGGTTGTTGCACCAATTCTGCCGTTCAGCTGGCTATGTCCATATTGATTCATTCAGTAAAAACCGGGGAAATGGAAGTGGCGATGTTACTGCAGCAGCAAATTCCGGCCGGAGTTTCATTACTTACCGCGGGCAGGGAGTAGGTACATGGTGGGATCCTTTTAATGCGATTGATCCTTTCTCCTGGACAAACCATGGAAAGATGCCCATAGTGATTGGGGCAACCTGCGCTACAATCAGTTTGGAATCCGGGGGTGGAAATTCAATGTACGGAGATAAATTCGTGCGCGCGGGTACCCCGGGGACCCTCGGCGGCGCAATCGCCTATTTTGGGACAACCGGCATAGTCAGTCATGGGGCGCACTACCGCAGTGCCTGTTATCGAGGGTTTTTTACTGCGATTTTTGCCGAAAATCAGTATCATCTTGGTCCTGCAACCCTGCGCGGCCGGTTCTGGATTGATTCCTTATATCATGACCAGACTCGCTATCAGGAATGGAATTTGCTTGGAGACCCGGAGTTGGGTATCTGGACTGATATTCCGCACCATATTGAAGTTTACTACGATTCGGTTATTTCGATCGGTCCCCAGACTTTCCGGATTGAGGTTCTTGCTGAGGGACAGCCAGTTGCTGGTGCTCTGGTTTGCTGTTCCATGGACAGTTCGATGTATGTTACCGGTGTTACCGATAGTGCCGGTTGTTCATATCTTGAGATTAACCCCAGTCAGATCGGAACTCTGGATGTAGTGGTTACCGGTAGAAATCTTGTACCTTATGAAGGAAACTGTCGGGTCATTGCAGGTGGTATTCCATATTTAATTATTTCAGGTATAACAATTGACGATTCTACAGGAAGCAACGACCACGTAATTAACCCCGGTGAGAGAATCGCACTGTATTTTGCTCTGAAAAATGCCGGTGAGGCAACGGCAACCGGTGTAAATGCTGTTTTCAGGAGTTCCAGCCCGCACATTACACTTGTTGACAGTACCGCTTATTTTAATTCAATCGAACCGGATTCAGTGCGCACTGGTGATGCGATTGAATTTATCGTCGACAGCTTGAGTTGTGAAGGAACCGTTATTTCTGCAACCCTGCTGGTGCATGATGCTGATAATGATTCCTGGCGCTTACCCGCAAATTTAACAATCCGTGCCGGAAAAATTATTATTGATACCGCATTGTTTGTTGATTCAGTACCATATGGGAATGGGAATGGAGTAATCGGCAGTTCTGAGAGCGGTCCATTTTATATTGCTATCAGCAATGTTGGTGGTGGTAATTTAAGAAACATTCAAGTAACCCTGAGCTGTCTTGATTCGAATGTTATTGTCGGTGATTCTCAATCCTATTTCGGCACGGTTAACGCTGGGGAAAGTAAAAGTGGAAACAGGGATCCTTTTGCTCTTTCAGTTAGTCCGCACCTCCCGAAAAACAAGCCTGTAATTTTTAAGATAACAATATACGGTCAGGGTGAGACATACCATTATACTGATACGGTTTCTATTTCGCTGGCGGGAGAGATGGGAACGGTTTCTGATCCTTCCGGTCCGGACGGTTATGGATACTGGTGCTATGACGATTCTGATACCGCTTCTGGTAGAGCACCTATTTACAGCTGGGTGGAACTTGCGCCTCCTGGACCCGGAACGGTCATTCCGGCAGTATCGGATTCTGATGCGGCGACACGCACTTTACTCCTGCCGTTTCAATTTAAATACTATGGCAGAATAGACAGTATCATTTCCGTTTCTTCCAATGGTTTTCTTGCACTTGGATATACTACCTACCGTTCGGGAAATAACCGGCCGATTCCAGACACCGTCGGTCCTCCGCTGATGATCTGTCCATTCTGGGATGATCTTAACCCCGATGAAAATAGGAACGGCTATGGCACGGCTTACCAGTATTTCGACTCTGCCAACCACCGATATTACATCGAATTTAAAGATTTCGCTCATTTTAACCAGCCCAATATCCGGGAGACGTTTCAAATAATTTTGTTTGATCCCAGTTTTTACCCTACACGAACCGGCGACGGAGAAATTGTTTTTCAGTATCAGCAGGTAGCATTGAATTCATCCTGTACCGTAGGTATTGAGGATTCATCTGAAACAACTGGTATCCAATATCTGTACAATAACATCTATCACCCAAACGGAGCATATCTTCAATCCCATCGTGCAATCAGGTATACTACCAATGCGCCTTTGTCAGCACAAGCGCCCTGGTTAATTCTGGCTGGTGTGTTTCCATCAGATAATGCTCATGGGAATGGCAACGGTCTATGGGAGCCCGGTGAGAGCTTGGAAATCATTGTTGCCTTGCGTAATCGCGGTTTGGATTCTGCAACTAACACTGTCGCCAGACTGATTTCCTGCGATCGCAATACGTCAGTTTACGATTCTGTTGCTCAGTTCGGCACGATATTACCTGACAGTGTAATAAGTAATGAATTTAATCCTTTCCATTGTATAATTGATGATGCTCCTTCCGATTCGATCGCGGTCTTCCGATTGCAAATTTCTGCCAATGATTACAACGCAATTCTGTTCTTTACCTTGGGTATCACTGGTTATACCGGTTACTATGAAGAGGGAACAAGAAAATATGCGACTCGTCTGTTGGGAATAATTCCCAGTGTAGTTAAAACAACAACTCGAATTTGTTACTCTCTCGGCAGCCAAAGCGAAGTCGAATTTACATTGATTGATGTGTCCGGGAGGGTCATTAGGACTGTTCGTCAGAAATTTCAACCTGCAGGATTACACGCACTTAGGCTCTCTTTGACAAATTTGCCGGTTGGAGCGTACTTCTGTAAACTTCGTATTAAAGAGGGGCATAATGAAAAGATATTTATTGGGAAAATCCTCTGCATTCATTGATGTTAAAGCTCTAGTTATGTTCTTGGGGGCGTTTGCAGTAATATTTTCATTCTGCAGCAGTAATCATGCTCCCAGTAGGCCGGTAATTATCGGTCGTAATCATGCGTTCGTTTCAGATACGATATCGATTTGTATTTATGCAGTGGATCCTGAAGATAATGTTATCACATACCTGATCGAATGGGGAGATACGACCACGGCGAAGTGGTCTCCGTTCTTTCAAAGTGGTGAAACCATTCCCCGGACTCATGTATATAGTGACACCGGCGTTTACTTTATTCGAGCAAAAGCACGAGATATTGATCGGGCTGAATCTGAATGGTCTGATATTTTTACGATACGAATTGAGGCCGAAACCGTTGGAATGGTTCCAGAGAGTAATTGACAATGATTTGGAAGTCTGAATATAATAATAAGATGTTTCAATCAGAGGGTGAACTGGTAATCCGTCCGCTGGAGCTGAGGGATGCGCAGGAGATTGGTCGTATAACGATATCATGCAGAAACGAAACTGGCTGTGACGCGTTTTACTCATTAGAAGACTATGAAAAGCTTTTTGATACTAATTGGTTGAAAAACGGTTCTGGATTAGTTTTGGAATGCAAATCTACTGTTTTGGGATACGGCTGGGTTTCTGTAGCTACATGGCGTCTTCAGGATGTAATTTGTTTCGGATTGTTTCTTTCTCCGCGGGCACGCGAACGCAGTTTTTACCAACCACTGGTAGAACGATTGCTTGCGGAAGCCAGACACTTGGCTGTTAACCACAAAATTAATCATATAGTTTTTTTCTCTCGAGCTACTGATTATATTCACCCCCCCATATTGACAGAATTTGGATTTGTGAAGCATCCGGTATCCATGCTGGGTATGTCCCATATCCTTGAAGTACTGCCCCGGGTAGAATATTTTCCTGATATGGCAGTGCGAGCTGTCCTTTTACCGGAAGAGATACCACTTTTACGCAGGATCAGCGCCGCCGCCTTCGACGATCCTCCTAATCAAGGCGAACCTCTGAATTGGAATGAAGATTTTCTGCTGATAGAAAAAAGCAAACCTGATTTTAAACCCGAACAGATAATGTTAGCAGAGATCAAGGAGGAACCGATAGCCTACCTCGTTACCTTTATCTGCAAGAATTTACCTTATAAGGCGTATGAAATTGTAGATTTTGGTGTTATACCAAAGTGGCGTCGAAGAGGTATCGGAAGTATACTTTTGGGACATGCACTCAAATGGATAAAAGATCAAGGAGCTCAAAAAGTACTTGCTTCAACATTCAGCACCAATCCGGCAATCAATGTTTTCTGGCATAATGGGTTCCGACCCGACCATTCGCGGACTTACATCTTTTACACCCGCGAAATTGGATTGTGAAGTTGAGACGAAATCGTTCTGATTTGTGATTCATGGCTATTGACTTCGTCTTCAAATTTAGTATTTTTTCACTATGAAATTACTGGTGACCAGTGCGCTGCCCTACGCTAATGGAGAAATTCATCTGGGCCATCTGGCTGGAGCTTACCTTCCAGCAGATATTTATGTTAAATACCACCGACTAAAAGGTACAGATGTTATATTCATATGCGGTTCTGATGAACATGGGGTTCCGATAACAATCGCTGCTCAACGTGCAGGAATATCACCTAAAGAACTGGTCGATCATTATCATCCTTTGATAAAACAATCTTTTGAAAAATTCGGTATCGAATTTGATAACTATTCCCGAACTTCTCTGTCACTGCATTATCGAACTGTGCAGGATTTTTTTCTCAAGATATACCGGCGGGGATTTATTACACCCAAAACTACCAGCCAACTTTACTGTCCACGGTGTAAGATGTTTTTGGCGGATCGTTATGTTGAAGGTGCATGTCCCAGTTGCGGCAATAATGAGGCAAGGGGCGATCAGTGTGAACAATGCGGTAAATGGCTGGAACCTTTTGAATTAATCGATCCGAGGTGCAAAGTATGCGGAATGACCCCGGAACGCCGTGAAACAGTGCACTGGTTTTTTCGCCTGTCGCAGTTCGAAACTAATCTGCGAACTTGGTTAGCATCGAAGACACATTGGAAACCTAATGTGATGCGTTTCTGTGAAGGATGGTTAAAAAGAGGACTGGTTGACCGTCCGATTACTCGCGACTTATCATGGGGTGTTCCCGTTCCTCTGCCGGAGGCTGTGGGAAAAGTGTTTTATGTATGGTTTGATGCCCCCATCGGTTACATATCAGCCACCCAGGACTGGGCAGAAAGTCTTGGCAAGCCGGATTTATGGAAGGATTACTGGTTTAATCCCCAGACTAAGTTGGTTCATTTTATTGGTAAGGACAATATAGTTTTCCATGCTATTGTCTGGCCTGCCATGCTGATGGCACACGATGAATTTATCTTGCCAAGTGAAATTCCTGCCAATGAATTTCTCAATCTTGAAGGCGCAAAACTTTCTACATCACGCAATCGTGCAATATGGCTGAGTGATTACTTGTCTCAATATCCTCCTGATCCCTTGCGTTATGCACTGGCGATTAATTTACCCGAAAATCGAGATGTGGATTTTACTTGGGCAGATTTTCACAGTCGCAACAATAATGAGCTGGCGGATATACTCGGTAATTTTATCAACCGGGTGGCAGTATTCATAAAGAGATATTACAGCAGTAAAATCCCCCAATTTACCGGTACTGATTCGGGCAGTGAGCAAGTGATCAAAATGGCGCAGGAAATTGTTCTTCGCATTGAAAGTTTAATTGAGGGTTTTCAAATTAAAGACGCGGCACGTGAAATGATGAACTTGGCGGCAATCGGCAATCGTTATTTTGATCACAGTGCACCGTGGCGGACTTTCAGCACAGATCGGGCGCAGTGCAACCGGACAATGGCAGTATGTACAAGGCTTATTTCAATGCTTGAAATAGTTACATATCCTTTTTTACCTTTTACCAGCCGGAAGATTGCCAAAATGTTGAATTTGGGCAAAAGATCGTGGAACGATGTTTTGAACCCCACAGTCCCGAGTGAATTGGGAGAAGCAGAGATTCTGTTTCAAAAGTTGCCTGAGGAAATCATAGTCCAAGAGAAATCAAAATTAGAGTCTGACAAGAAAGTAAAGAACAAAAAGGAGCCATCTATGATTACCATTGATGAGTTTAAAAAAATAGATTTACGAGTTGCCCTCGTTAAATCTGCCGAACGCATTCCCGGAACTTCTAAATTGCTGAAATTAGTTATTGATCTCGGGAAGGAAGAGCGTCAGATTGTTGCCGGTATCGGTGAAACATATTCTCCCGAAGCTGTAGTTGGAAAGCAGATAGTAGTTGTAGCTAATTTACAACCGGCGACAATTCGAGGTATTGAATCATTCGGAATGCTGTTAGCTGCGGTGGACGGAAAACAGGTTGCGCTCATAAGGCCGGACCAGGATTTACCCCCGGGGACCATGGTTACATAAGTTCGTATGCCCAGAAAGAGCAGGGAGAATCCGGACAGTTTGTTGATTTTTGATTCGCATTGTCACCTAACCGATTTCCAGTTTGCTTCCGATTTGAGTGCGGTTATGAAACGTGCTCAACAAGCCGGGGTCAAGGAAATACTTACCGTTAGTATGAATATTCCCGATAGCAGGGAAACGATAGAATTATGCCAGAAGTTCAGCGGTCTATATTGCTCAGTTGGAATTCATCCGCATGAGGCTGATAACTTTCGAAGCATTGATATTCAGATGCTCAAAGATCTGTGTATTGAACCCCAAGTGAAGGCAATTGGGGAGACGGGGCTCGATTTTTTCCGCGAATTTTCCACTAAAGCCAACCAAGAAACAGCATTTCGCGCTCAGATTGAACTTGCAAAAATGATGAATCTGCCTTTAATTATTCACATCCGTGATGCTGCTTTTGCGGCAATGGCAATTTTAGAAGAGCACAACTATTTTAAAGGCATACTGCACTGCTTTTCAGATGGCAGAAAGCTTGCTGAATGGGCGGTGGAGAAAGGATTTTACATTTCCTTTTCCGGTAACCTGACATTTGGAGAAAAACGGCTCGTGGAAATAGCAAGATCAATTCCCGTCGACCGAATACTGATCGAAACCGATGCTCCCTACTTGATCCCCAGAACCGAGCTTGTGACGGGCAAAAGGAATGAACCTTCATATATCAGAGTTACGCTCAATTATCTTGCCGAAATACTGAATTTGACCCCTAAAGAAATAGCAATGATAACTAGAGACAATGCCCGGCGCTGTCTTCAAATTGCCTGATTGTTTTCGTTCTGCTCGCTTCCATCCGAAACCGATTGAAATCGAGACGGATGAGATCAAACCTATTAGATCATTAGGTCAGGTGTTTCTTGTGCACGAAAAGACTGCAGAACAACTGGTTAAAGCTCTAAATGTTACTGACAACGACACGGTACTGGAAATAGGTCCAGGCAGAGGCATTGTTACCGACAAATTAACTAAAGTTGCTAAGGAGGTAATAGGTGTCGAGATTGATAAAAGGTTAATTGATTATTTAGCGCGCAAATTTCCACTGAACAACAATTTAAGGCTCGTGGAGTGCGATTTTCTGGCGTTTGACATGACAAACTACAGGAACTTGAAAATAATCGGTAACCTGCCTTATTACATATCAACTGCAATATTGTGGAAGTTGCTGGAACACTGTTTGCACTGGAATGTGTCCGTCATTACCGTGCAACGCGAATTTGCTCAGCGTGTTCTTGCCACTCCCGGCAGCCCGGATTACGGTCCTATTTCGGTCGTTGCTCAGTATCTCTGCGAATGCCGTCGGCTTTTTAATATCCCACGAAGTTACTTTAAACCAACTCCCGATGTCGTTTCAACCGCAGTCATATTTAAACGCAGGGAATTGCTTTTT
>VSSL01000711.1_pt1 | contig 10186 bp, 8 predicted proteins | sample 4557531 | NCBI WGS metagenome assembly VSSL01 (sample SAMN10986726, study PRJNA523729) | hot springs metagenome | isolation source: hot springs | place: India:Timba, Gujarat | collected 2018-05-31 | reverse complement strand
TGCAAGGGGACCAAATATAAGTAATGGTTCACCATCCTTTGTTCGTCTTCGGACAAGCTCATCAATTATCATACCACACTCTGGCTGAAATCCTTGCAAGCCCTTAACGCCTGAATCCAATAATAAATCCAGCATAGGTCGGACGTCTCCATCACAGTGCCAAACTGGTCTACAACCAACTTCAAGCAAAGGTTCAAGTCCGTATTTGAGCTGTGGAGCATAATATTTTTCCATGAATTTAACAGAGATCATAGGTCCCCGTTGACTACAAATGTCTTCACCAAGCAAAACTGCATGTGGATATATACCGTCTTTTACAGCTTTTGCAATTATTTGGCTTTGACATCTTCCATAGGCTCCGCCAACTTCCATGAGTTTTTGTGCCTTATCTGGATAGAGACCAACAATAGTGAAAAAGTTTTCATAACCAAAATCACCATACCATGTAATTCTTGCACCCGCGCCCCATTGAGCAGGCATCCATAACATATCTTTACACCTATTTTGCATATCAATCATAGACTTGCGAAAGTTTTGATACTCAGTTTCAAGATCAAATTTACTTTCAATCTCTTCTGGACCGGGCATTGCATCTATTTTTGCTATTGCTTCTTCCAGGGATAGACTACTTACTGCATGGACGTAGCTATTATGATCTACACAGCGGAAATCTTCCCTATTTTTAGGAACAAATATGCCTATGAGTCCATCTGTCCCAAGGCGATCGTAAGCCTTTATGGAAACTTCATAGGGGTCAGACCAGTATTGATCGGCTGTTACGCCAGCTAATTTCATTATATGTTCAGGACATGCGATCCAACCACCTAATATTGGTGTTCTGTCAGTTTCTCTCAATGCAAATGCAGATTCTAATCGTTCAATTCTTGTCATGAGAACTCCTAATCTAAGTTTATTGTCCATAACGCTAATTGCATTTTATAAGGAATCTGTTTGACGAAAATCAAGCCATTTGGGAGGTGGGAATTCCTTTCTTATGCGTTTCTTTAGATTTTCATCGATTGGTATATTTTCATTTTTTGATATTCTTTTTTCATGCATTCCGAACCAAAGGTCGCTAAGACTTACTTCTCCTTCGCGGACATCAGGAACTATTGGTCTGCTCTGAAGTATCTCTTCTACCTCTTTTATATCACCCATTTTTAGTGCAGCTTGTGCCTCCATAATTCTTATGCGACCATGATTACGCAAAGGCATATTTTTTATCAATTTTAATACATCATCATACTGTCCTGACTCTATTAACGTTTGACAGCACTCAATAGCTATACCAGGTATGTTCGGAGCCATCTGATACGCAATGAGCATTAATGATGAAGCATCATTAAGTTTATTTTCCGTTTTGATAGAATTGCCATATTACGATAAGCCCATGGTGAAGGTTTCAATGAAATAGATTTTTGCCATGCTTTTTGAGCCGATTCAAAATCTTTTTCGAAGTAATACATCACCCCAAGATGAAGCCATGATAACCAATGATTGCTATACGCTGAAATAGCAGCTCTTTCCAGAAGCCTTTGCCATTCAGCTTGCACCATCCAAGCTCCGGGAATATCCTTGGGATCACTAGAAGGAAACCTTCCTTCGTTTAATAGAGTCAACCATGGTTTCTGATCGTCATCTAGTGATTCATCGCTAAATACCAAAGCATCAGAGCAAAATGGCTCTTCTCCCATTTTTTTTCTGCGATGAAGCTCTAAAGCCCCCCAACCGGTGCCATACTGAATAACTTCCATCGGTAAACTATCAGCCATTTTATTAGTTTTTATTAATGTATTTTCTAGCATTTCCAAAGGTATTTTTTCTTTCAATATCCTATCAACTGATCCATACGCTGCCTTCCAATCAGTTCCATGAATGATTTTAGTGTCGGCTTGCATCAAACCATAAGCCTCAAGCCATGACCATTCAGTGTTTGGCGGCATTTGTAAGTATTCAGATTGTGTACGTGCAAGTCCTGCTTGAATCTCTATATATTGCGATCCTGGAACAGAAAGAAATTCCTGCCAATGTCTACCACCAGCACCCATACCCCATACAAATAGTTTACGACCACGTAAAAGCGATGTGGATGTTTGTATAAGACCAACGCCCTCTTCATCTAATGAAGTTATCCAAGGTTGACGATTAGGTTCTATACAATAAAAACAGTCAGCAGAACGATTAAAATTACAGGGATACGACTGATCTATTCCTTCATGAAATGGTACAGGCACTAAGTCCATAGTTCCTTGATAACCATGTTTGTATGCTTGTTCTGCAGGAACAATAACACGACCCCTTGGTAGTTCCGGCACTGCTATATTTGACCACCAATACATGGGTATATCATTATTATGCGGATTTATTATCCTTACCCTTATAAATAAAAATTCCGATCCATCTGGAAGGAAAGCATCAATTTGGAAAGGTACCATACGGAGACGTTCCCATTCATACATCCGCAAGACAGGCAAACCTTTATCTCCCTCTACTCTGGCAACGAATAGTGGAGAACATGTATGGGTAGTATGCCCCTGTATACCAATATTCCATTCCACTCCTCCGCTGAACCATGCATTGCGTATCGCTAGATTGCAAGGCTGAAATACAGGATTTACATAAAGCAATTCGCGATTAGAAGGCTTATGGAAGAGTGACCATAACCGCCCACCAAGCTCCATTAAAAAAGTTGCGCGTAATTTTTCATTTTCTAATACTGCAACGTTAAATTCTCTTTCCTTGCGAACTCGGTCGTAGTTATCCTGCATTCTGTATGGAAGACATCCATCCAATGGTGGAAGTGGGTTTTCAGGACCAAGATTTGCAGATGGCATAATATATGTCTCAAACCTTAATTCACTCATGAATTTTTATCTCCTTAAAAATTTATTTATAAGCTTCCTAATGAGTGAAGCTCTAGCCATGTGTCAAAATAGCGATGTGTCCTTGCCTCAGTTCGTTTTAGAAATTCTTCCGCTTTACTCAAATATAGTTTTGATTTTTCTTTATCACCTATTATTTTATATTTAAGCGACAGAGACCTTAAATAGACAAGCTTATTAAAGTGTAATAAATTAAAGGCAAATCTTCTTTGTAGCTTATTTGGCGATGATTTATAAACAGAATCTATCTTTGATTCCCAGCTTTCCAAAAACCGGATCAATTCAGAAATACGACTTTCACTCGCAGAAAGAAGCGAACCAACATGAGGATTATTGTCCGGAGTTAATAATGATTCGAGTCCCGATAAATATTCTTTCACAGTGCCTGAATTATCGCCGTAAGCTGATATCAATTGACGGTCTAATATATCAGACCAAATTGCTTTTCGATCCCATAATGTTTCTGCCATAGCAGATACCTCTAATCCTACTGGGTAAAAACATCTTAGAACCTGACAGCTTATTAATCCATTTAGATTTATGTCTTTAAAACCCTTTATATCTTGATTGATAATCTTTGAAAGACCGAAAGTATTTAGATTGTCATGGAACGGTCTCCATAAATAGTAATCAAATATGAAGCTATCTCCGGTATATTTTTTCTGCCAATTTGATAAGATCTCCACAAATTCCTTATTTGTGCGAGGAGGTCGTATTTTATTCAATTCCCATCCGCCTGATTCCGCTCCACTTTCACATTTATCATCCTTCAAATAATGCTGATAGCATCGAGAAATAGGAGCAAACATGAATATTACATTGTCAAACTCTGCCCCTAAGCTTTCAACTATAGGTGTATTTAATGTATTAAAATAACATAGAAAAACGATCCTTGTATTTAAATTCTTTTCCTTCAACTTTTTAGAAACAGCTTTAACTAACCTTATATAATGGTCAGATTGATTTAATTTTCTGCATTCAGAGCATTCACAACAATTATTTGTTGCGTCCGACAGCCAAAAATGTAAACAGTCAACTTCTAGATGTTTTTCTGCATAATCGATAACATTTTCGACTACGGCATTAAACGCTTTAGGATTTGAATAACAAAGTTCCGTGTTTATTGGTATTCCTCCAAAAAGACCACGTTCACCGTTTACTTCTGCCATAAGTGATTTTTGTTCTGGGCTGATTTCATCGTCGTATTTATACCATCCGAGTCCTTTTAGCCCAATTGCTTCAGCAGTCCAACCATGTCCTACACGATGAAATATTAATCCTCTCCGTTTAATTTCATGTATTACCTGATCATCTAATTCTAAAGATGTTGATTCATCGATAACTTTTGTCCTTTTATACCTCTCATTGTAAGAATGATGATACCAATTCTGCCAAAAGTATATTGATGTCTTAAATTGTAAAAAGAACGTATTCATCTTTTTCTTTGTCATCCAATCAATTATACCTAAGGCATGTTCTAATGAAGGAGCACCTTCAATGCAAATGCCCCGATGGCGATAAGATGCCTTCTGATGAACGTTAATTTCGAATAATTTCTTTATATCGACATTAGGTAAAAGCTCTCCATCACGACCTGGTGCTATCCACCTTGCGCCCATCTCTTCAAATAAGGTATAAACTGCAAATAAAATGCTTCTAGGATTTGAGCCTGTTATTATACATGACCCATCCATTTGGGTAACCATTATTTCATCTTCTAATGGATCATATTTTACACTTACTTCTGATGTTCGCGGATCTTTTATAAATATAGATGGTTCATCTACTTCGGGAAACCTTACACATGATCTTAGACTCAAAGTTTTTCCGGTTATTTTATGCAGATATTTCCTCAATTCACTTGCTGCAAACTTTACTGTTTCTGAGCTTTCTTTAAGATAATAGACTTCCATAATTATATCCTCTATTAATCAAATGTTTGTATTTCGACCATCATCTAAATAGAAAAGCGAAGTAGAAATTGGTTTTAATACAATTTGAAAGCTGTCTGTATCATAAGCAATGACAGTCTTTTCAAATAGATCATATACTTTTGCAACCTTTTGCAGGAGTTTAAACTGTCTTTTTCCCCCTGAAACACTATGAACACCAAACAAATATTTTGTTGCGTAAATTATATCTCCATCATCGTTGTACAGATGCACATTTGCGAATCTTGCGATACCCCTCAAGACAGGAGCTGGTATATTTGGTGAAGCAACGTATATAGAACTCCAGTTATCAAAGGTTTTAATGCCCATACCAGGGACACAACTACCTTGAGAGTATACTACTTGCCCGAGTATAGTTGCTTCATCATCATCAAGATAAAATGCGGTGAGATATGACTTTCAGTTCCCCAAAATAGATCCTGAGGAAGGTCTCTTGTTATGGTATGTTCAAAGTTGGTTATGTGCATAAAGGAATTCCAAGGCTGTTTTCCCATTCCAAACCTAAAACCCGTAAGATTGTACATATTGTCAATATCTGCATCTTTATTAATATAACCAGGCGCATATAGCCAAACGGTAGTATTACTATCTTTGCATATTTTCTCTTTGATTTTATCACGACGAGTATTATCCAAATAGAAGGCATTTAAAAATATATAAAGCTTATAAGGTTTTACATCAAACTCCAGCAGGTCATCTAAAAGATAATAGTCACATGGTGCTCCAATTCTCGATAAACCCTGGAGTCTCTGATGGAATATCAATGGAACATCAAGGTTGTTTTTTAGTGATTCATAGAAAAAACTTTTATCATCGACTAAAACGGCTATCTCAGAATTTGGTGATCTATCATTATTAATAATAAAGTCTCCAAGTTCTTTGATGATTTTATCTCCTTAAAAAATGTTTTCATCACTGTGTAGGAATGTCCAAAAGCCGTGGCCATGAGTTGCTATATAAGAGAAGTTGCGTCTTAGGATAGCAAGGCTTTGATTTAGGTCAGAAGCCCTTCCATAATTGGCATTGGGTGGTTCAGTATGTAGACGTGAATCTTCTTCATAGATATAAAGCTTACCATGAAGCCTTAAAGATTCAGATGGTTGCATGCAAGGACCATCGCCACCAACTCCGCGGAACCCATAGCAATAAGGGCTTACAAGAAAGTCAACATCTGGGGATTCCAGTACCTTTCTTAGTCCCAAATGTCCACTTCTTTGCAAAGTTCCATAATCCCCTTCCTGCCAGCGCTCGTTCCACTCAGCAAAGAAACAGGAATTCCATGACATCTCCAAAATATATCCATAGAATGCACCTGCCATGCTCATATTTTCTGTAGCAGATTTGGTGGTGTGACAGAAATCAATAATTAGATCTGCGCATAGCTCAGCAAGACATTGAAAGTAATCAATGATATTCTGCTCAAGTGAAGGATTACGAAATGAATAGTTTAATGCATTCAATTGTTGTTTTTCTGAAGGTACTTCTACTGTGTTGTATGTGATCGTATTGTTGTTCCATGCTCTACGAAGTGTAGAAACATCGTTGTAATATTTATTGCGAAGCCACTCACAGAAATGCCTACGCATAGGTTCGCTGTAATCCCCGCAAGGGTTTGCCATAGATGAATTACGTTTACACCATTCCCCTGTATGCCCAGCACCTACCTGATATGCAATAGCACGGGATGCCATACCGATATCCTTTATATGCTCAACAAAGGTTCTTAGAAAATCCTTTGACTGATCACGCCAAATCTTAGATGCAAAAGACTGCTGATATTGTATACCCAGAGAAGTAATTTCGCATTCTTGAGGATAAAGCTCCTGCCACCATTGATCGTTTCGTTCAAGATTTATGCGCAAGTGAAAACGTGCCTTAGGATCACATTTGACTATATTGTCAAATTTGGAATCTACAGAAGTAAAATCGAAATGACCTTTTCTACCAGCACAAGGACCACTCCATGCTTCACCAACATCAAAAGCATATATATGAATGTCAGTATTTTCTGCATATTTTTTCAATAGCTCAGTATCTTTCCATGAACCGCGGTAAGAGTTGTAAGCCACAGGGCAGAATAAAAGGTAGGCACACCATCAAGGAAGAAAGTAGGAGCACCATTGTAATTCTTAACTTGGGCATAAGGTGTTTTCATAAATTAACTTGGATTTGATGTAAAAATAAGCTCTGATGTAATATTTAATAAAGTAGCTCCCAATAAATGATAAAATATTATAACACACTTCATATCACATTTCTATGATATTGCTAATTAACCTTAGCTTAATATATTGGTCTGAAATCGCAGGATATTCACAGAATAAGCAGGGAATTCATGCTCAAAGGGAATCTTTTTCAATTCCAACATAGACTCTTTTGGAGCTATATGTTCCTTATCCTGAAAGCTGTTTACAGCCTCAAACGCATTGCCTGATAAAGTCCAAATATTAATTAATTTACCGAATGTATTACTATGCAGATCAGAGATGTCAATTTCACGGGTTTGAGCTTCTCCAGTATAATTAACTACAAATAAAGCGATTTCACCATCTTTTTGACATCTTGTGGCTGATATATCCAATAATTCATCTTCATTTGTATAAACCTTCACAGCTTTATCTCCTGCTAGATTTGCATACGCTTTCTGAACATAATAACATGGTGTATAAAAAATGTCTGAACGATTTGTCTGAATAACGCCAGAATTACAGCTATTTGTCATATTTGAGCGATTGGCTATCTTTATCATATCTCCAAGACGTTGATACATATTCAACATCCTAGCGGCATTGATCGCGTTATATAGTGTTAATAACCATGCTCTTCCCCAACCCCAATGACCAGCTGTGTGATTCCATTCAGTTATCCCCAATTTTAAGTTTTTATTCTTTGCTTTATATTTAATCTTTTCTATTACATTACGTAGTTCATTTTCTCCACCCTTTGTGTAAGGAGAATAGAAGTGTGGACATACGTAATCTACCTCGTCAGAGAGGTTGAACAATATATTGTCGGAAGGAAATGAAGCAAGCAAAACCAAATTTGGATATTTACTACGAATAGCACGTGCATAATCCACCATTACTTTTTCATATTCTTCCCCAATTTGTTCATTACCAATTTGCCAATATTTGACGTTGAAAGGTTCTGGGTGTCCCATTTCTGCTCTTATATTTCCATACTTCGAATCCACTGGTCCATTACAATATTCGATCTCATTTAAAATTTGCTCTAAGTTTGCAGTGTTTGAGTTAAGGCAGATTAATGGTTCTGCATTTACAAGCTCGCAGAACTGTAGAAATTCGTGAATTCCTACATCATTTTCCTCCATGTTTCCCCATGGATAGTTTACAAAAGGAACGCGCCGTTCGCGAGGACCGATTCCATTCTGCCATTGGTAAAAGATTAATGATGATCCTCCAAATCTGATTATACCTGGTTTCATCGCTCGGATTGACTCCACAACATCCTGTCGCCAACCATATTTATTGTCTGCAGGCATTAAGGAGACCTTATCAATCCAAAAAGTGCCTTCGCATGGTATCCCTATTGCAATTTCAGCATTATCATCTGAAACTTCGGAAGTTAGGTATCCGGAAAATCTTTGCCATTGTTCATTTATATCTTTAAACTCAAGCTGATCATAAGCTTTGAAAAAGACTCCGTAATTCTTTCCAAGCAATACTTTAACTGAAGCATTTTTAGGTATTTGACCACGTATATACATCTCAAAATTCAATTTTTGCCATTGTTTAACGGCAATTTTATCCTGCATTATACCTGCAACAAATGGCTTTTGACCTCCGGATACACTAACCTTGGCTGAATGCTTCCCTATGAATGGATTATTGGGATCTAGATCATAGTTTGCAGTAGCATCAACCATTTCAGTATCTTGGTGATTAAGCCATCTATTAAACTTAGGTTCTCCTGAAACAAAAGTTTCCAGCGTGGATAGGCCCAATTTGTATCTGGAGGCCATGTGTAATTTGGCTGTAATATGCCCTCAAAGCATCTATCCTGAATCTTCTCTGCCCACATGCCCGGTATCATGTCATTAAGAAATTCAATAAAATCACCGTATATCATAGGTGATATAGTATCTTCAAATAGTTCTTCTGATGATACTCTTATGCTATACATAAGAATTCTCCTTATTTTGAATCTATGGTCAGTTTCTAGCTAGGTTCTTAATTACCAGTTTTTGAATGCATATACTCTTTTATTAAAAGCTAATCCTCCAATACTAAACAAACTACCTATAACAAATTCACCCATTACCATACCACTGAATAATGGCATAGCTTTTCTATATAAGCGAACTCCTCCATAACGAAGAAGTATCCTTTTAATTAACCAGCTTACCAATATGGAAGCCCATAACCAGTTCATGCACCAATCGACCACTCCTGAAACAGCATATCCTACTGCATGAAATTGCCACCAAGGGAATCGGAATCGCATGAGCTGTAAGAAAATACTAAAAAGCATACCTCCACCGATAAAACTTACTGCTGGATAGTCAGTATTGGTAGGATAGTTCAGCCACTGCTGCAATCTATTAAATGATTCCCAGCCAGTCCAACCATTTCCGCCAAAACGATAGGAAAAGTTAAGATATATAAAAAATGATACCAATAGTCCTATTAATACCGCTAGATTCATAGCAACTGAAAGCTGCCGTGATTTAATTCCAGTTTGCTCAGCCAGTTTTAGTCCTTCCAATTGATGTGGCATTGGATGAGCGCGATGGGCGCGATTAAAGGAATAGAAAAAGGTTAATACTGTCAAATTCGCTTCTCCTAGTTTGCGTGTTCCAAATATGGTGGGCAATGTGTAATCAGGACCAACAAAATGTAAATCGTGTGCTGGTGCTCCGGACTCAGCCCGCATCCTTGTAATACCTATCGAAAGGGCATAATACATTCCAAAAGCTAGTAAAATCAACCATATTGACATGCCAGCCTTATAGAAAAAAAACGATAGAAATATCATGCCTCCCAAAATGCCTAATATTGCTGATCTATAGCTGATCAGTTCATCTATGTCATCTTTGGTATGAAAAATAACCGATTTCAAAACATCCTTAATATAATGTCTACCTGACCATAGAACAAAAATAGATAGACCTAAATAAGCGCCGAGAGATTGTTCCCTATCATAGGGGAAATTAGGCAAAGAACGCAGACCAATTAATGCACCAAAAAACCAATTGTAATTTTCGGAAAAATATAAAAAGAAACCAGCACGAAAAAAGATAAATCCAAAAGGCATTAAAATAAGCCAACCCGATGATGAAAGGATAAAGTGACAAAAGGAGTCCAGCCAATTGCTGAAAATGGTTTCTCTGTG